>FWPV01001189.1_pt1 | contig 74641 bp, 76 predicted proteins | sample 2228371 | NCBI WGS metagenome assembly FWPV01 (sample SAMEA103939776, study PRJEB20133) | metagenome
TGAAATCAACGGTCTACCCAGACCACCCCCGCGCCAGTGCTAGCTTTGCGTACCGTCACTTATTGCACTGAAAACGAGGAGACCCCCTCTTGCTGTCTCTTGCTATACTATCAAGCATGTACAAGAGAGGCGCGAAATGCGAACACTCAAAACCGAAAAATTGACCATGGCCCGCGTGCGCGCCGGGCTGTGCCGCAATAAAGCTGCTGAATTCCTTGGCGTGTCCATTCAGGTCTACGCGGCGGCAGAGCAGTCTGGCCAAGGGAACTACGAATGGATCGCTCGCCTGAAGACGCTGCACACCGGCGTTGATGTGGGCCCCGACTTGGGGCCCTCCGCTGCCGAGGTCCGGCGCTTGCGCATCCTGGCCGGACTAACAAAAGTGGAGGCCTCTAGGTGCGTCGGCCTAAGGACTCCAGGCGGGTTTCACGCTTACGAAACGGGCCTCAGTCGCATGCCACTCGATGCCTGGCATCGATTTCGTGCAGCGCTGGAGACTGGATCTTTCCGTGATTTTCTGACCAGCGCGTATCGGCGCGGCCCGCGAGTAAACCACCAATTTGTGCCGGGCAGGCGCGAGCGCCCGGTTCGGACATCTCTCGGCCCGAAGGCTGCGAATTTGCTCGCTCGAACGCGCGAGGTTCTGCGCATGTCGGCGTCGGATTTTTCGAAGCTTATCGGCTGTACTACCGGGCTCGTTTATCGAATCGAGGCGTTCACCTCTCCTATCTCCGAGTTGCACCTTGCTGCCTGCCTAGAGGTACTTCGATCGGGTCTCGCGTCACCAAAGGATGAGGTGGCGATCCGTACTGGATCAGATCTGCTGAGCTGGATCCATGCGCTGCGTGTTCCTTCTCACACGCTCTCAAGGGAGTCCTCCTATGCCCGCCGATACCGAGAGGACCCTTTGCCGCCACACATCGCCAAGCAAGCGGAAGCCTCGCTGCTTCAAATTCAGGCCAGAACTGCGCGCGACATGGAGCTTCTGTGCGATGAGATCGAAGCATTTCTGTCCGAGGTGAAGTGATGTACCTGCCACAACTCCAGTCTTTCAGGGCGTCCGCTCTTTACGCGGCAAGCGCCGTTGCCGTTGTCGGAGTCCTTGTGTGGGCGTCGGCCAAGGGGAGCTTGTCCCCGACCTGGCTGGGACTTGGCGCTCTCGCCGCATGGGTGGCCTGGAGGCTGATGAAGCGTTCCTGGCGCCAAGGCAAGGCCAGAGCCCGAGGCTTGTCAGTCGAAAAGCAAGCCGTTACCAAGCTCACGGTCGAGGCGGAAGCGTTCGGATGGGCAGTCAAGCGACCGCTGGTCCTAATCCCGGGCATTGGCAACACAGACGCACTCATCGAGGCCGGGTTTGGGCGTGATGCCGTGGTCGAAATTAAGTCGTTCCAGTCTTTCGTCAATGCTGGCGTCATGCACCGTGCCAACGGCGCTTCCGGGGATCGCACTCGCAAACAGGTCAAGGCCCAGGTGCAAGCAACAAATCGCAAAGCCCTGCCCGTGGTCTGGTGCCCCACAGGACCGAACTTTGCCGACGTTACGCGAGATGGCGTAGTAGTGGTCAATGGGTCAGCCAGGTTCCTTGTGCTGAAGCTCAACCAGCTGTGGTGTGCGCGCTAGTGTTTGCACAAAATTCTCCGCGCGTTTATACTATCGGCACACCATAATAGGATGTGAAATGAACAGCTCAAACGATCCGAAACTCTCTGCAACGAAAACCCAGCAGTCCTTTGACGAGCTGGACAAAATGCTGCGCGAGGCCTCACTTGGCACTTCTGCAGCCAGCCAGAATGAAGTGACCGTTGACCCACAGCCAGAAGCTCCAACGGCGCCGGCGGAATCGCCTTCGACGGATTCACCCGAATTCCTGCAAGACGCCCTGCCGGCACACACTCAGGGTGATGCGTTCGAGCAGGTGGAGCTTGGCCAGGAGGACTCTGAGCAAGGGGAACAGCAAAAGAAGAAGCTCGGATTTGCAAAAGTTGCAGTCGCTGCTGGGCTCATCGCTGCGGTGGCTTACTGGCTCCTGCCTTCCTCGCTGGTTTCTACTGCGACGAACTCCGTCGCTCCCACTGGTTCGACTTCTCCAACAGCCCAAACGAGCGCACCCGCCGAGACTGCTGCCGGGCCCACCGGCGTGAGCATCGACATTGGATCTGGCGGGATCCCGGGCGGGGAGATTTCGCGGGTCGCTGCCGACGCGGAGAAGGCTGCAGCCGTCCTGCCAGTCGAAGAGCAAAACTGCGACACGGACCGGATTACGGGCTTTGATCGCGCCGTGTGCCGCATTGAGGGCCCTCAGCGGTTTTTCGAGTGCACCGAGGGTATCGGGAGAAAGTGGAACAACGAGTTGCCTGGTTGTTCGCTTGTGGGCCAGCCCGCAAATAGTGGTTACCACCTCGGACAGCTCCCAGGACTTGAGGGAACCGTTCTTTTGAACAAGCTGACTTCGTTGGCCCTTGCTGGCGCCAACGACTCCGTGTTGGCCATCGGTATTCATCGTGCCATCGCCGCCGATATCAGCGCAATGGATGTGCTTGCGACAGCCGAAAAGTTCGAGCACACACCCATTTCAACTTATGCACCCTTGCACGAGATTCTTTTGACCAAAGAAGAAAAGAATTGGGACCGTGCGTCTGGGAAAAACTTCATGAATCGAATTCTTCCTGAGCGATTTGTTTGCTTCCCGAAAATCGAAGTTTTCACCCCGAAAGAGGTATCTACCTCGCCCACACCGAAGTATGAAATTTCATTGGAGAAATGCTCAAGCAAGAATATCCTTGACAGAGCGCCGGCCTCTGCTGATCCAAAGGCGTACATCTCACTTTTGCGAGAAATTACGGCAAAGATTCGTCATGACGTGAATAAAGCCAAAAGCTTTTTATACGTCATTGATCTTTCTGTCGAAGATAAAGGCAGAAACCGAGCGACGCCGCCTGAATATGTCCCGGTGCGCGAAGGGTATTCCGTGAAAGTCCCATTTCTCAAGGCAAACGAACATCGTGGCCCGATCAGCTTTTTCGCCAACGAGTCAAGCACAAACAAGGAAGGCAACCTCCTAGTTTGCGATCGAAATCTTAGTTTTGGAGGTTTTTCAAACACCTTTGACCCCAGTCTCGACACGGGCACAGGCTGGTCTGGTGGAGGTCTTTTGGGAGGAGACCAACATTATTACCCGATCGGGGGCATGGCTTCAGCAACCATATCAGAGTCAGACATTCTGAACACCTGCACCTCTTTTAATGTTGCAAACAACTTCCCCAGAGGAATTGTCATCGCCGACCACAAGCAGTACGAAAGCTTCAAGGGACAAATGGCTGTCGGAATCATGCTTTCTAGCCCTCGACTTCTTGATTCGAGCAAAAGTGATGTGCCAGTCCTTCACAAAAGTCAACTTCTTCAGGAGGTTGGGTTCGATATTGCAGGATTCCACATCCTTGATAAGTCCGCCTATTTCAATGCAACCTACCACAAAAGACCAGCTGGCCCCGTTGTCCTCACTCAAGGAAAAATGATTCCCGCGGACGACTCTACTTCGATTATTCGTTCTGACAAGGTTCGCTAATGAACAAGCTCAAATTGATGGTAGGACTCATTGGTCTGGCCACTTGCGCATCGTTTGCCTCTGCCAGAGAGCTCCAGGTTGGCCGGGAATTCGTTTGCAAGCCAGTAAACGAGGCGAACACTTGCATGCAGGGCACGCTCCTGGCCGACGACGTCACCATGGCCCTCCTGGCAGGCGTGCCGCCGGCGAAAGCCTCCGAGGTCGCTCGCTGGGTGATTGGCGGCCGTCGATCTGAGGATCTCGGTTTTTCGAAGCATTCTGTCCGGCTGAGTGCACTGGCGTTCAAGTCTGACGTCCGGATCACCGACGAAAACGTGATTCTTGCTCGCCGCGCGGAGGTTGATCGGGCGAGCCGCTTCCTTGTGCCTTTCGCCCGAGTCGAGACCCTCATCCGCGGCGCCCAGATGGGCAACGCGGGCAAGGCCTACAAGTTTTCGGCAATTGAAGACGCTTCGCGGGTGAGGTACTCCGCAAACGGGATTGACATCTGCAGCACCACGTCGAGCGGTCGCTTTTGTGTCCGCCTCCCTTTGCTCTCGTCCGGCAAGACGCTGGCGCAGGCCTGGGACGCCGTGCCGCTCCTGCCGGCCGAAGCATTCGCTCAGTCACAACCGACGTTTATGTCTTCTGCCTGGCAGGATCACACGTTCGTTGGTGTTGAGGTGGAGGTGCAAGACAAAACAGCGATGCTCATCGAGGGTGAGCGCATCGTGCGCGCACGGCCATTGCAAATGGTGATGTTCAACGTGGGCTACCTCATCGGCTCTAGCCAAGTTTTGGGAGCTCAGAAATGAACAAGGAACTCTTCCCCGACCTCCTTGATGAGTCGGCGAATTCCGCGCCGGTGTCCGCAACCGCAGAAGTTACCAAGCGTTCAGACGCCGTTTCAGATTTCGCCCAGGCGGTGACTCCGACTGCACAAGACACCCTTGAGGTGCTTTTCTCGGGCGGCCCGGCCCCGCAGAAGGAAGATGCGATCGCCGAAGAGCCTGAAACTTCCAGCTCGACCTGGAAGTTCATCGTCGTGGGTTTAGTCCTCGTCGGTGCTGTTTGGCATTTCAAAGGCCTGTTCCAAGCCGATCCTGGGGCAGGTTCGGAATCGCCAGCCATGGCCTCGCAACAGGCTCCGCTGAACGCGCCCGACTCGGCTCAGGTCACGCTCGCAGAGGATCCCAGCTCTGAATCAGCCCCTGTTGGTGATCCGCCGGTGCCGCAAGTGGGTGCCCTGAACTTTGCGGCAATGGGCCCTTCACCGATTTCCCAGGAGCAGCTCCTGGCTGAGGTGCTGGCCGCCGCGCAGGCGGGCGATCCAGCCGCAAAGCGGGACATGGAGCACTACACCGCGTGCGTTCTTGGAAAGCCAACGGGTGCGATCCTGGCGGGCTCCTGCGATGGCTACGCCACTCATCAAAAGGATCCGAAATGAGCTTTGAAGACATCCGAGCTAACGGTGGGCTTAGCACGGACCCGGAACCGGGTCCCAGCATGGACCGCTTCAAGCGCGTTGTTTCGATTTTCCTGGCCACTGACGAAGCTAAAGACGCAAAGGTCCTTTCTAATCGAGAGCCTGCCCTGCCCTTCTTGGCCTGGGTGAGGCTCGCTGTGGTGGTAGCCTCGCTGCTCTACATCGCCATCGAATGGCGCTGGAACATGAAGCTGGTCGGCGCCGTGTTCGGCGGCGAACTGAGCGCCCAAGAAATGCAGGACCTGGTTAACGAAGGCCGGCTCCTTGCGGCTTTCGGCCTGGTGTGGGCGTTTGCGCGTGGATTTGTGTCCAAAGTCGCAACGGCCTCCAGCCTGGTCATCAGTGGACTGGTTCTTTCTTTGGCGGTGGTGGTCGCACACAAAGCGATTGACCGAGGCTACGAGGCCCTTGTCGACGCAATCCCCTCTGATGCGGCCAACAAGCTTTACAAGGCCAGCGTATACCGCTCCCTGGCCTACACCGACGGTGGCGAGGTGGACGCTTCATTGCGGGATCCGGTCACAGCAGTGCTTTGGCCCCTGCGCCTGCTCGATCCCAAGGGTGTTCAGCAAATCGATTTTGAGCTGGTTGAAAAGGCCGGCGAATCGGCAGAGGCTGCCGCTCAGGCCGCGGATGCGCTGTGGCCTAAATTGGAGCAAAAGCTCGCATTGCTTTCGCGCCGGGACGAGATCCTGGCTGGGTTCGACAGTCAGTACAAGCAATACATCGAATCATCCAAAAAGATCGGCTACCTCCCCTTCCGGGACAAGCGACTCGAAGACTTTCGAATGTTGACCGGTCTGCAGCCGAACCCGAAAGCCACAAAAGAAGAGTTTGCAAGTGCCCTACTCAGCTCGCACATTCTCAACATGCGCCAGTTGGGCGAGGCCTACCTGGCGGGCATGTCCTCGGCTGGGGACGCTGTTGTTTACAGCGCGCCAGGCCTTGAAGTGAAGCTCTCAGACCTTGAGGGTGTTCAAACCAAGGAACAGTTCACGGAGCTCATCGGTGCCCTGGCCAAGCAAGGGGCCACGAAGAAGCTCGCAAGCGCGAACGCTCAAACCGACGAGCAAACGCGTGCTGCTGTGGCGGCTGCTGTGCTGCCCCCAGTGGCAATGGCGTTGTCGGCCCTGGCGATCGTGCTGAACATAGGCGGTCTGGCGGGCACGATGGCTTCGCTGTTGCCGGGTATTCGCGCGCTGCCCTCGTTAGTGTGGCCTATGGCTGCTTTTTGCTTGGCTGTTTTGGTGCCCAAAGAGCATCCCCTTCCTGGCCTGAAATCCAGCCTTGAAGTGCTCGCTACACAAGTCCCTCTTGCGTCGGCAGTGATCGAGCGGATAGCTGCACTCGAAGGTGAGCTCCTCCGAACTGGCTTAGTTTTGCTCGATGTACTTCCAAGATAGTTGCATAGAATTCTTCATCTGTTTATACTATCCCGCAAGTCAAAGAAAGGACGAAAAAATGCTTGCGGACAAGGACAGTTCCATCATCAACGAGCCACTCTTGGCAAGGCACGCGAGGTACATGCATACGCTGGCGCGCAAGGCGTTTCGGACTAAGCACATGCAGGACTTCAACCAAGTTCAGGCCGCTGCGGTTCTGCGTTCCGCCCACGAGCGCCGCGCTACCGATGTGAAGTCTCTGGGCGGACCCGAGTTGATGCGCGACATCGCCATGGAAGACATCCGGCGGAGCATTCACAACACATACGTGTCTCGATGCTCTGTTGCTCTCGTCGTGGCTTTCCTGGTTGCGCTGTTTGGCTCGTACTCGGCCTACAGCTGGGCGTGGAACAACTCAGATTTGCTGAAGACCCGTTTTTCGCAATTTCGGGGGTATGAGCAACCCCAGGAAGCTCAGACGCTTCGCTCGAAGGCCGCTTCGAAGCTGTCCCAGGCCAAAAGCGCGGCCCAGGAAAAGTATGAAAGTTGGAAGGACAAAAACCCCGGCAGGGATCCTCTTGATGCGATCAAGCGCTGGGGCAATGGCGCTCAGCCCGGCGGCATCAGCAACCGTTTTTTCATGGGCTTCTTGAGTCAGTCACAAACACCCTTCAAGGAAGACCATGGAAGCAAAAGGGAGGGTCTGGAGATCGATCCGAACAACCGCGAAGAAGCCTTCAAAAAGGTCTACACCAAGGCTGTCGAGCTCGCCCAAAAGCGCGCGGAGCTGTTCAAGAAGGCCTTCGGCGTGAAGCCCGAGAACGACAAAAACAACGCTCGCTGAAGAGGGACCTCAGATCATGTTCAACGCATTTTTCAAGCTCGACGCTCGCCGAATCGTGGGCAAGGCCATGGCCGCACTTGAGCCGCTCACGCCGATTCAGTACACGTATGCCATGCACACGCGTGACCTGCGCAACATCACGCCGGCTGGCTACATTTTTGACAACCAAGGCCGCCGTCTTGCTGGCCGCTTCACGCCGGCAGATGTGACCGATGGCTCTCCAAGTCCATTGATTTGGATGTTCTTCTGGCCGATGGTGATCGCTTCGGTGCTAGGCTTCATCGCGCTGTCGGCGTCGGTGTACTTCGGCGCATGGATTCCGCTTACCACGTACGCAGACGCATGGTCCAGCGAGGTCGCCTCTGGTTCGTCGTGGTTTATGGGCATGTTCTGGGCGGTTTGGGAGGTGTACGAGGCCATGGTTCTGTGGAATTTCCTCGCCGCGATTCCTCTGCTTGTCCTGGCGTACCTGGCGTACATCGTTGTGGCCGAAACGGAGCCCACGAGGATGGCCCACCACTACTTCTGGATGTTGGCTGCTACCAGCTTTGCATCGGTGGTTTTTGTGCCTGTGCTCGGCCCCGCGCTGGGTGCAATCATCAGCCTGGCCGCGCCGTGGGCAACCTATTACGTGCACATCAAAGCTCTGGAGATGGCACGTCACCAGGCGCTGACGGAGGCATCGGAAGAAGCGAAAGGCATGACGGGGCTACCCGACGCCGAAATCCGCGAACGCAACCGCAAGGCGCAGGCAGAAGCCGCCCTGGCCGATATGGTGCCCACCCCCGATGGAAAGGGCATGCGCCCTGCCCCGCTTTGCATCCTCGGCGTGGATACCGGTTGGGTACGCCGGGAAACCAACAACGCCCTCTCCGCCGACGAAGGTGCTCCCGTGGGCCTGAGCCTTGGCGAGGACCTGAGCAAGCACCTGTTCGTCTTCGGTGGTACTGGCTCCGGCAAAACTTCGGGCGTGCTCAAACCCATTGCAAAAGCCTGGGCTGAAAACGAAATGGGCGGCGGCATCTACATTGACGCGAAGGCCGGCGCCCTGGCCGTTGAACTGCTGCAGGCGGGCCTCATTGATCAGGTGGTTTACCCCAAAGACGTTACAGCGCTCAAAGTAAACCTCACGTCATCAATGAACCCTGTGTTTTTCGCCAAAGCCATGGGGGATGTTTTTGCTGGCGAGAGCGATAGCGTGTGGGATAAGGCCGCGAGGATTTACGTTATGGCTGCTTGCGCCTTGGTGCAATTTGCTGCTGAAAAAGGCGTGCCGAAGGTAAAGTTGACTTTTGAGTATTTGGATCGCTTCCGGTCGAACGTGGCTGAGCGCGAGAGGGTCTTGAACATTCTCAAGGAAAAATACAAGGAAGAGATCCTTGCTGATAGCGCCTTGCGCTCCAACTTTACCCAGTGGGCTACCAGCTATCCGGGCCTTCCCAACGAAACCCGAGGATCGGTTGACTTCACCTTGGACACTTACTTTAAGGAAATCGTGTCCAACGACGGCATTTCTTCGTCAATTTCCGGCGAGGGCGAAGACATCGCTGAAATGGTGTGCAAGGGCAAGCGAATCGGCCTGGTTCTTTCTGAACAGGACGGTATGGGTGGCGTTTTGGCCCTTGCCCTGATCAAGGCTGCGATTTTTGCAAAGCTCAAGGCCCGCGCTCAAAACCCGAACTGGCGCGCGGAAGGAGGCAAAGACGTTCTATTCATGGTGGACGAATGTGCTTCGTTGATCGGAGAACTGGATTCACACGCCGCATCCGTTCTGCGGTCTCTGGGCGCGCGAATGGTGTACGCCTGCCAGTCGTACAGCCAGGTCGTGCACAAGCTGGGCTCAAACGATGCAGCAAATGCATTTTTGGGTAACTTCAAGTCGATCTTGACTCTCAGCGCGGAAGGGGCAGGCGACATCGGTGCAATGACCGGAACGTATGCGTACGTGTCCGAGCGGATGAGCAACATCTACCGCCTCGACAAAAACGATACGTCGATTGAAGCGGTGGCGCTTGACAAAGGTGTTGAAAAGATCCGCTCAAGCGGTATCGAAAACCGCCGACTTGGGGCCATCGGCGCGAAGATGAGCTCGGTGTCAACGATGATTGCAGAGGCTCGGAAAATGCTCTCGATTAGCGCCTCCAGCCTTGGCGATCGCAAAGACAAGCTGCGCGCCGCGGCAAGCGATTCGTACCAGCTTCGCTTGATGCCGGCCATTACTGCCAACGAGATGACGGCTCTTTGTGAGGGAACCCACAACTTGGTCGGGCGCATCGAGCGTGGCCGTGTTGGTCGCACGGTCGTACTCAACGTCCGTCCTGGCGCGGCCGAAACCGCTGATCAGCGATCGGTTCTTTTTATTAAGCAGGCGAAGGACCGAAACCAGAAGGCAATCGAAGCTGCTTGACAGGAGAAGCTGGGAAACAAAAAACGGGCTCATCGAAGCCCGTTTTTATTTTCGAGAAGAAATTACAATCAGAATGCGTTCGGCTTTTTGGGCTGCTCGATTGGGACCTGAAAGATCAAGGACATAATCTCGATTGGGTTAGAACCATCTCGCAAATTTGAAGGGCAAACATTTATCACAAAGTCGCTGATCGAGGTTCTCACTTTTGTAGAACCCGATTCGTAATTCCAAGAGTGGTCAATCGTACCTTTAGGAAGTGTAAAACTACTACCATTGCGATAAATGCACTTCTCTTCCTTCATGTCGTTCTTTTCAACAGGAGGACCATACTTTTCAGAAATCTGAGACTTGATTGTATTTTTCAGATGCTGGGAGTATGGAAGAGAGATGCGAAAGCGAATTAGCCTGTCTTCCATGAAGGTCATCATTACCTTGAAAGGCTGATCTGAGAATATGGTTTTTATCTCGCTTGTGTACAACTCCTCGTTTGACGGCGTTGTGGCGTTTTTTGACTCGGATCGCACAAGCGGTGACACAAGCTTCGCAATTTCATCACCCTGCGCAGATTCAACTTCCGACTTCGTCATTCCAATTTTGTACACACCGATTCCCAAAGGTCCACCAGGCTTGGGTTCAGGAGGAACTGCTGCCTGAGGTGCTTCGGATGCTGGCTTGTTCGCACTGGAGCTCTGCGCAGGCTTCTTTTGTTGTGCGTTTACCACTGCTGGAGCTATCAGCAGGGAAGCCAGGAATCCAGCGACAAAAAATCGAATGGTCTTGAGGTTCATATGCAATGTGGTTTGTGAAACACATCCCATTATGAGCAAAAAAGCGCTACCACTGTCGTCTCGCGCTTGATGCGTAGTTACTTTATGTTAGGCGCGAGGAGAGTGTGTGCGCTCCACAACAACGGTAGCTTGCTCTTCGGCCCTGCGCCTTGACCTGCTCCCTGCTTACTTTTATGGTGCATTCATCCATGTCACGCCACCAAAGGGAGTATTTAATTGAGAAATCCAATCTGTATTGGTTCAATTTTTATCGCAACGTCAACCTTTGCACAGCCCACTGTAAATGAGCCGTTAAGCAAGGAATTCAACCTGCGCTATAACGTCGGCTTCTCGAGTCAGTGCGACTCGATCACCACAACAAGGCAGGTTGGTAGCCAAAAGAATGCAGCCGAGAGAAATAGAATCAAAATTAGAACTTTCAACAGTGGCGGCAAGGACTTAATTTCCCAAGAAATTCGCGTCGATGGAAGCTATATGGTCATAACGTATGCACTGAATTCTCGGGGTGAAGTGACATGGGCCAAGCCAAGCATTGATACCGACATCAAGGCAACTTCTGAAGAAATTCAAGCAACCGCTAAATTACTTGGTCGAGTAATGGAGGATGGACTCGGCGGCAAGACGTATACCCCAGGTCAAAAAAACGAGTTCGACACCAACTTGTGCGCTCTGTCGGGTGGCGAAGTCGACGGGAGTCGCGAAGCTTTCGCCTTCCCATTGGGATTCACAGAATTCAACGGCCGACGCGCTCTTGTGATCAACAACACTATTGAATACCGTTGCAAGATCCAAGAAGCTCAAATCCAGATAAAAGGATCTGGATGGGACGCCTATGATGTTGAGTCCGGCCTGTCGTTAAAAGCACAGCAGAAAACCAGCTACTTCAATAGCGGAAATCGGATTATGGACCAGGAGATGAATACGGAGTGCACGATTTCCAAGCTTGATTAAGAATTCGTATCTTCGGCCTTTGTCGAGCACAAAAAAGCCCACCTCACGGTGGGCCAAATGCAGATGTCCGCCCTGAGTTAGTGGCGACGTCCGCCTGAACCTTGCACTTGCTCCTGGTCCTCACTTCGCTCGATGGTGTTCGATGAAGCCACGACCAACTCCTCTTCGGCGTTGCTCGCCTGGGCTGCTTGCTGCTGCACAGCCTTGGGCTGCATCGACCTGACTTCCAGGCCGTCTTCCTGAGTGTCATCTCCAGCTGCTTGTGCTTGGCGCGCGGCCTTCGACTGCATGGACTTCACCTCAAGCTCATCGCCTCCCTGGTTCATGGTTTGAGCCTGGGCATGCTCCTGGCTCGTTCGAATAACAAGGTCGTCTTCCTGCGCAACGGCCTTTTGGTGTTCGACACGCATCTGCTCTTGGAGCTCACGCTCAAACTGCTCAGCCTTCTGACGAAGTTCCTCGCTGGCCAGGCGGTCCTTGAGTCCCATTGCCGCTGCCTGGCGAGCAATTTCTTCGCGGAATTCTTCGGTGCCATTCACCGTGATCCGCTGAAACTTCCGGCTTGCCAACTCAAGAGCGGCGCGGATGTTGTCCTTGTTTTTGTCCGCGTTGGAAACTCGAACGCGGTGGCCCTCGTCCACAAAGGCCAGGCGTTGCTGTTCCTTTTCGTAGTATTCAACTGCCTTGAGGTCCTCACGCGGCTTTGCCGTATACCCTTCGATATCCTCCACTTTCGGAGTTTTGTTGGTCTGCCTGGCGTCGGGGTTGTCGATCACGCCGGGCGAGTTTTCCACGTGCGCGGCGCGGCGGGTATCGGCTTCCACTGGCGAGGCCACACGGGCCTCCTCGGCATCAAAACCGAACCGCTCGCTGCGGGAGGACCTGGCAGTCGTCGCCACATATGACGACTCACTCGCAGCCTGGGTCGCGAATGCCTGGTTGCTTTCCTGGCGGGCTGCTTCTTCCTGGCGCTCTCGCTCGATCCTTTCTCGCTGGTTTCTGTCCGCGATCAGCTGAGCTTCAAGGCGCTCCCGCAGCGAGAGCTGCTTGCGGTAGCCCCGCATGGTCTCGCGCTCAATGTCGTCGCGGAGAATTTCGGGGTTTTCGTAGTTCTGCTGCGGACGGTTCCTGATGCTGTCGATCAGCTCACGCTCATTTTGGCCGAGTTCGTGCTCGTTCGCGATGTCGCCGTTGCTGTCGAATTGCAGGCGTTCGAAGAAGTCCTCAACTTGAGTCTCTTTTCCGCTTGCCGGACTGTCTTGGTTAACCTGCTTAATTGCCATAACTACCTCTTTACTTGGTGGTGAATAATTGAATGTCCGAACAGTTCAAATCGAGAGAGATGCTGATTGACTGAGTACAGGCATGGGCTTGATTTCAAGCTCTTCGGTGGCTGCTTCAGTCTGTGCAAATGCATGTTTTTGCCTTTCTTCAGCGATCTCGACTTGAGCTTGTTTCTTCGTAAGCTCATCAAGCTCATTGACAGCCTGGTTGAACGAGTCCTGCACCGAGTCTTTCATTCGCACAACATCGATCTTCGAGTGCAAAGTCCCGGCACGAGATCGGACGTTTTCGTCTTCGCTTTTCAGCATGGCTTGCGTTACCAGCGCGTACTCCGCATGGGCGATTTCAACGCGCCGACGGTCAGGATCGAAGGCATCGAGGCCTTTGGCGGCAACTGCTTTTTGCTGAGCAACATCGGCAACGAGTGCTGCTCGCTTGGTCACCACTCGATCGAAATCTTGATCAACGAGCTTGGGATCGCCTGAGGCATAAGTTCGTGCGTCTTGATGCCGGCGGAGCTCTTCTTCAACTTCTGCCAGCTCACGAGTGCGGGCGTGCAGTTGGGCTTTGGCAGAGTCCTTCAGGGACTTGTTTGCGTAGTCCTCAATCTCGGCGTCGCCGGGCAGTTTGTAAAAAAGGTCTTCAAGCGAGGTACCAAACGAGTGGTACACGCTCGCCTCGCGGGCCTTTTGGCGAGTTTGACGTTCATCGGGGGTCAAGGATTCAGGGAAAACGCTTGCCATATTTGTCACTCCTTATGTAGTCGCTGGATAGTACATGATGCGGGCTTATTGGATCAAGTTATTCAAAGAGACAAGCCTCGCGAGCGAGGTCCCACACTGCTCATCGGCTTGATCGTCAGTTCGTCCTGCTCTTGCTCGACGGCATCAGCGATATTGCTTTTGCTCACCAGCGACTTAACCTTGCTCAAAAATTCGCTCGAGCCAGATACTTTTACGCGCCCGAACCTGTCCACGGCCTCGCCCAAGAACTTCGCGATTTCAGGCTGCGTCGTCGGTCGCCCCGACTTGAAAGGCATGAACTTCGCCTGGCCGGGCTCCGTGGACCAAGCGGCGTTCAGGGTTTGAGGTCGGAGCCGCGCGAGATCGAGCTTTGGCTCTGGCAGTGCTGCCTCTTTGATCTGGGCGGCTTGAGCACGCAACACAAGAGACTCAAGTTGCTTCTGTGTCCTGGCGCCTCCGACCAGTTGGAAGCGATTTTTGAAGCGCGTGACACCAACCATGAACGCGTTGCGCGAGGTGTTTTCCGCAAGATAGAAGCCCTCTCGGTCGATCGAAGCGCCTTGCAGGCCATGCACCGTTGACGCGTAGCCGGACCGGATGGAAATACCTCGCTGAGCGAAGTTGACCGACTTTTGTCCGATGGTTTTGCCGTCGTAATCGACCACGTCAACCTCTGCCCTGCCCTCCTGGTCGATGGACCTAACGTGAAGGCGGTCACCGTTTCGGAGGCCGGCTTTGTGCCACTTCGCAGCCACGCGAAGAAGGTCGCCGGGCCCAATCTGCACGCGCTCGAACTCGCCCAGCTGCGCGTCGTGGCCATGCTTCGACGGGATGAACTCAAGCTCGGTCCCGTCGTGGCGGCGCATAAAGATTTTTCCCTGGCGGTTTGATGCAACCTCAAGGACCTCCCCACGCATGAACTTGTCGCTGTTGCGGTGCATGATGAACTGTCGGCCCACCTCGTAAATCGAGCTGTGCAGGTGCGCTGTACGACTAACCTGGGCGTCCGACTCAAAGGAGTCCATTTCAAAAACCGTTTCCTGGCGCCGTGCTTCGCGGATGGCCTGGGTCATGGCCTTTCGGTCTTTGTTGGTGTCCACAATCACCGGGCGGCCCATTGCTTCGCGAATGTCGATGTTTGCGAACTGGGCTGCGATGTACTGGTACTGCTCCTCTTTGCTGTCGTAAAAGCGGGCTTCAGCTGCTGAGCCGTTTTGCATGATCCGCGCAATCGCCGCGGCCTGGTCATCGCGCGAAAGCACGTGCATAGCCCGCATTTCATCGGTCCGGCCGCGGGTCATTTCGCTCATCTCGACGAGCGTCCCATCAGACTTTGCGGCCTGAACAATCCTGGCAAAGGGAGTACCAGCTTCAACGGACTGAAGCTGCTTGGAGTCGCCCACCAAAACAACCCTCACGCCTCGTGCCTGGCACTGCTCGAGCACGTGGTTCATCGACCGGCTGTCCACCATGCCGGCCTCGTCAAGGATCAGCAAAGTCCGGGCGTCGAAGTCGTCCCAAAACTTTTCTGACTTGGTAGCAAGCTGGATCGTCTCCGTCTCAATGCCACTCGAGGTAAGGGCCTCACGTGCCTGGTCTGACGGCGCGAGGCCTCGTACCTTGTATCCCGCCTTGGTTGCAGCGATCCGCACCGCTTCCATGCCAGTCGTCTTACCAGAGCCGGGGTCGCCTTCGACAGCGATCAAACGGTTGTTGTGGCTAAGTCCAAGGGCGCTGTGCACCATGTCAACCTGCCCTTTTGTCAATCTCGCAGCTGGGGCGTTCGGACTCTTCGCGCGGATCTGCTCGGTGATCTGGGCTTCAACTTCCTCGATCGCCTCCTGTGCCGTTTGCGAGATGGTGATGGGCCCTCCCAGCTCTTTCCCGGCGCGGTAGTAGCCCACGGCAGCGCGCTCGCGCTGGATTGCCATTCGAGAGGTGAGCTTCAGGCTCCCAGCAGTGGCGCGTCCGTTTTTTTGCTTTTCGCGGTGCACCAACTCGCCGGTGGCCAGCATGTGGTCGATCTCGCCGTTCAGGTCATCGCCGGTCACGCCGAAGCCCGCGTAGGTCATGGCCTTCAGGTGCAGCACATGCCTGCTTTTGATGACGTCCTCGCGCTCGTGAATATCCGCAAGGGCCATCAGCAGAGCATCGCGCGCCTTGTTGTCGGGCCTGAGTTCGTAAGCCTGGGTGTCGGGCTTGATTTCGAGCTTGGCCAGGTCGACGCCGACGCTTGCGGCCTTGTTGACGTATACCTTTTGGACGTGTTCCGGGTCGAAAACCACTTTGCCTAAGCGCGTTTGGTGGTTGGCCCAATCGCGAGCCGACTCCATCGCCCTTTCCGCGTCGATGCCCCTCTCTTCGAGGTAAGCCATGATCTCTTCACGGCCGCTAGAAAACGCTTTGATGAGCTGGCTGGAGATTAGCTCGAGCTCAGGTCCGTTCTCCGTCATGCGCACCTTGTAGCCGGCCTTTGCTGCCTGGCGTGCAAGACTCGACTTGAGGTATGCATCGAGCTCGTACTGAATGCGAATGACGCTCGCCAAATCGACAGTGCGGATCACGCCGTCGTCACACACCGCTTGCTTATTGATGATGACGTGGGCATGCATATCCATGTCGCCTCGGCGCGTGTTGTTATGCGCGAAACGGGTCCATGACAGGCCCTTCACGCCGATTTGGCGGGTGACGCCATCGGTGGTCACACGCGCCCTGGCGAGTTCCTCCATCCGCTCAAGGGCTTCATCCATCGCCCGCGAGAGCAAGTTCTGGAGCTGCTCTTTTTCCTTCCCCTTCGCGAATTCAATCGCGATCGAGAAAGACTTGGGCGGGGAGATAACAACCTCAATAGCTGCGTCCGTTTTTTCAACCTCGCCGGTGGACAAAACCTTTTCCCCGCTTGCGTGGTAGCGCGTGTCGACGTAAGGCGGCTTACCGTTGATTTTGTATTTGCCCTGGATGGACATCAAAAATGCCTCGCGGTCGTACTCCTTGCCAAAGCCAAAGTAAGAGGCCATTTTTCCGCCATGGACGGGCGGCATGTATTGGGCCTCGTCCAGATACGTGCCCGCTGATGCAGCGATGTAGCCAGTCAGGTAGCCCTCAGAGGCGGCGGCAGTTCGAATCAAGAGTGGCTCCCTGAATTCAAGTTTGCGACTTCATTGGGACCCACTTCCACGGCTCCATCGGCCGGGCCGGCCAGCACGGCAACGATGGATTCGATGGCTTCCACGAACTTCACGTCACGCTCAGCCGCACGCGCGGTGGAGCGTGCAAGGTCGTCCCGAACCGAATCGAGCTGCTCCGACAGATCCGCCACGAGGCCGGTCAGACGGCCGACTTGAGCCGAAACCTCCTGGATCTTGGGGTCGGTGTTGTTGGCCAGCTGAAGGCCTCGACGGTGGGCCTCCAGGATGCCGAAAACTACCCGGGTGACTGTCACCCCACGGGTGTCCGCGAGATGGTCGAGGTGCTCTTTCAGGGCGACCGGCAGACGGACTGTCAGGCTCACAGTTGCTTGCTTGTCTGCGCTCGTTGAGACGGCTGTAAGTTGCATGTTTTCCTCTATGTGGAGGAGGCCTCTTCCGGGTCTCCTTGTCTTACAAAATTAAGGCGGTTACGTATCACGGTAGTACACATGATAACGAACAAATCCCCTCTGGGGAAGCCCGAAGGGCGCAATCGCGAAGCGATTGCCTTTGTGTTGGGTGACGGAGCGAAGCGGAGGAACAAATGAGAGGAATGGAAAGGGGAAAAAAAGAGAGGGGAGAAAGATGAGTGGTAGGTGAAGTGGATGGTGTGATGAAAGGAAGGAGTGAGAGTGAAAGATGGGGTGAGGAAGGGTGTGTGGTGAGAGGTGAATGGGGTAGGAGGGAAAGGTGGCGAAAGGTAAGCCAAGGCGGCCTCGAAGCGCACAGAACCAGGTGACTGATAGTGAAACGAACGTAGACCCCTTTTCAAACACGGCGTAGACGTCTGCGTAGACGGCTACAGAGAAGCACAACTTCAAACAAAAACCGGGCTTTGGTGTTTGATTTTTAGTCGCTACATAGTAGACTTAAAGAAGATTGAAAGTAGACCATGAAGACTTTTCAAACATGAGCCATGGAAGCACCTGAAACTCCATCAACGTCGCCTCGAGGCCACAAGCCTGAGCTAGGCTCACCCGAAGCCGAAGCCCTGTTTCGCGGCATGTGCGCCGACGGGATGACTCTGCGCCAGATGCAATCCCGGCTCGCTCTTCCTGCACCCGAAGGCCTCGGCGTGAGCGTGTCCGTGCAGTCCATCGCGTACCGCCTTCAGCGCCTCGGGCTAAAGCTCAAGTCGAAGCAGTTCGGAGCGGACAAGCCAGTACCCGACGAAGCCGCGCTGGCCGCCATGCGCCGGGAAACGTCCCCGAAGGAAATCCGAGAAGCATTGGCCTCGATGCGCCCGAAGCGAGCGAAATCCTGGCTCAAAACTTTCGACGCGGAAATCAAGGATTTGTACAACCGCAACTTGAGCTACGTCGAAATTTGGGACTGCCTGGCGATTAAATACCGCAGCGTCGTTCCACAGTTCGCCACGGAACTTTCGGACGCGCAAAAGAAGTCGAAGCTGTCAGTGTTCATCCACCGAGAACGCCAGCGCCTGAAAAAGCTCGGTCGCACTCGGAATTGGGAAAACGCTCAAGCTGTGACCAGGGAGCCAATTCAGTCGCCAGCTGAAAGCAATCGGCCTGGCGAGCAAGCGGTTAAGTACGAGGCAAAGAATCAGCTGCTAGCCAATCAGACTCAAAGGCCTGGAGCAGCCCTCCCCTCCCTTGGCGTTGAACGACGCCCATCCAACCGCATGGGGCCAATCCCAACCGATACCACCGGCCTGGCGCAGGAGCGCTTGAACGTACTGCAAGCGCAAAGCCGCCGCGCGACGCCCGAGCAGCTGGAAGCAATCCGCGCAGTTGAGGCTCAAAAGCAACGCCCGAGATAGTAGATTTTTCCTTTCTTCTCTTTCTTGTTGTACTATGTGCATGGTTCATATTCAAAGGAGCAAAAACATGAACATCAACTTGCAAAACTCGGTTCACATCTTTCTGGCCTCCAAAGGCGGCGTCGGCAAAACCACCCTGTGTGCCCTCCTCGCTGAGTGGCTTTACAACCAGGGCTCCGCCCCGGTCGTGTTTGATGCGGACGCCAAAAACGTGGACGCCTGCATCTCGAACTACAAAGGCCTGAACGCCGACCGCCTGAGCGAACTGCTGGTGAAAAACCCCGATGGGTCGGAACGCATCACGGAAGCTGGTTTCGAGCGCTTGCTGGAATCGCTCATGGAAGAGGACGGCCCGCACGTCATTGATACGGGCGCGAACACCTACACGCAGTGGCTTTCGTACGTTTCCGGACTCGATCTGAAGACGGAGCTGGAAGACGCCGCCAAAACAGTGTTCGTCCACACCATCGTGGCCGGTGGCGAAATGTGTGAGGAGACTGTCCGCGGCCTGGAGGAAATCGCGGCCCGCGTGCCCACCTGGAAATTGGTCGTCTGGGTGAACGAGTACAAGTCCCCTGCCCGCCTCCGCAGCGGTGAGCACTTCCTGGAATCTCAGCCGTACGTGGCCCTGTACCCGCGGTTCGCAGGCGTGGTGCAAATGGGAGAGGTGTCCGATGTGCAGCGCAACGCCCTGGACGCCCTCGGCCCGCTGCACCTCCTGGCCAGCGAGGTGCGCGCCGACGGATCGATCAGCTCGCAAAAGCGCATCGCCTTCAACCAATGGAGCCGCCAGGCCTTCCGCGGCCTGGACAAGGTGTTTGGTGTGGCTGATCAGGCCGTTGCCTAAGGAGCGAGGCGATGGAGCAAAAAGACGAAAAACAGCTCGACGACCTGATGGCCGCGAACCTGCAGGAAACCATCCCGGAGATCACGGATGAGGCCCTGGCTGGCCTCGACTTCGGCCAGCCGCAAGCAGACGACATCGGGGCGGAAGAGCTAAATGCGCTCGATGGCTTCCCGGTGGCGAGCGAGGCTCCCGCGGTTACGCCCCTCGCTGCCGTCGCGCAACCCGAACCAGAGGCCTCTGCGCCTGCAGGCGCAGGCACTGCCACTTTGTGGCTGGCCGGAAATACGGAAGAGCTCACCATTTCGCCCATGCCCACAGCGGATGAGTCGGCTGCACCGCCAGACCAAGCGCCAACGAACCCTCCCGGCCTTGAGGCGCGCCTGGCGGTGCTGAACGAGATCCGAGAAAGAGACCTGGAACAGAACCGTCGCCCAGTGATGGATGACCCAGTGCATCGCGCCGCGGTCAAGGTCTTTGCTGAAAACGGCTACAGCATCAAGCCGGACGACGATGTTTATGCGCTGATGAAGTTCATGTACGGGGTCCTCAGCGAATTCGAGGTGAAGATCACGGCCGACAGAAAGCTCACCGAAGAGGTTACGCTGAACCGCATCGAGTCCCTTCGTGTGCACACCCTGCAGGCAACGGAAAGCGCGAAGGTCCGCCAGGAAGCCCTCTTCGCTGAAGGCCTCGAATTTCTGAAAAAGGCGATTCAGCTGGCCGAGTCAAAGTTCGGCGCCTGGTCCGCCGAAGCCGAGGCCGCCGCTGATGCCGCCATGAAAGGCAAGATCCGCCAGCTCATCGCCGAAGAGGTCCGAATCGGCGTGAGGTCCGCTCTAGATGCAGAGATCCAGTTGCTGCGCTCCAGCACTGAGCAAATGCGGAAGGACGTTGAGGCGGCCGCCGCAGGCCTCAAAACGGCTCAAGCTCCTGGCGGTGCAGGCGTTGACGGGTGGCTTTCCGGCGCGAAGGCCGCGTTCAAAGCTCTGCCAGGCAACCAAAAGCTCATCGCTGCCGGCGTTGGCGTCCTGCTGGTGGCTGCCATCATTTTCTGAGTTGGCCAACAAATGGGCTCGCAAGGCTGGATAGTCGGTATCAAGGGCAACAGAGGTGATGTTGCCTACTTTGCTGGCCGCCGCCCGCGTGAGTTTTTTCGGGGGGTGTTCCGTCCTCAGGACCTGCATCGGTGCTACCGCTTCGAGGCCTCCACGAAAGAGGCCTACAAATTTTGGCTCGTATCCGAAGCATACGAAGTCATGTCGGTGCTTCGCGAGTGCGGCGCATCGCCTTTCATGCTGGATTTCGAGAGCGGGAAGCCGGCCCTTTTTGTGGTCCATCCTAGCCGAAGAACCCCGATGGATCTGCTTACGGCTCTTGAGCTCGCGGGGCGAACTGAGGGTGGGCGAATAGTCTGCGCGTGAGCCAAGAGGCGCGTGCAAATTTTTTTCGAGGTGGCCTTGCGTGCTTTTAGTTTGCGTGAGATCTTAGTTTCAAGCCGGAACTCCGGCGCGAACACACAGGACCCTCACCATGCAAGCAGCACAGACCTTCACAAACACGCACGCCCTGAACCTCATGCGCCACCTGGCGGCCCTCGGCCCGAATGGCTACGAAGACGCGCTTTACCTGGTGCGCCAGGTGGCCGGAAAGTACGGTCTTGAAACCGTCGTCGAGGGCCTGGTGACTGCCCCGAGATGGACCCAGTCGGAAATCGCCGACGACAAGCACGCGCTCCCCATGCTTGCGGGTGTGGTCATCGAGCTTGGCCTGGACATCAACGCTCCCATGCCAGGTCAAAGTCGCACGCTCCGCGCGGAGCTACTCGATGCTGCCGATGCAATGTCCTGCTATGGCAATGCCCCGGCAAAGTTCCTGGCGGTTTTTGCGGCGGAGACCGCTGGATGCTTCAAGCAAAACAGACGTGCCACTGTGCGAAGCAAACACGCCTGAACCCATGGGATTAGTGCAGTTGGGTTACTCGGCCGCGATGCGGTAGCCGCGCCCCGTGTGCTGGAGGCGGCTGACCTTAACTACGCGGACCGCCGGATCGCGCTCTTGCTTGTGTCCGAAGGAACCGACGGCCACGCCGGCGAAGAAGGCAACTTGCAGGGCAATCTGCTCAGCGGCAAAACGGGTTTGAGCGGTCTTGACGAGGACGTGCATGCCGCCCTTTTCGTCGCTTATGGAAATCGGCTGCCAAGCGCGCATCGGGCCGTCCTGGCGGGAGTTGAAGGCAGATTCAGCGCGCTGGGTGGCGATGACTGCAAAGTGCTTTTGGTTCATTTTGATCTACTCAGAAAGGCTTAGTGCAGTCGATGCCAGGCCACGACTCCACTAGGAATGGAAACCGACAGGCGAACCAGACGCGCGGCGTCTGTCTTGACCTCGGCGTAGGGCGCCTCAGCGCCCTGGACGACCGACAAAACGAGGGCGACCTCAGAACGACCACACCCGTACATCAGGGCAATGCGGCTGCCGACTTGAGGCAAATTGTTGACGTTCAACATTGGGCGCTCCTCGTTTACAAAACATTGACCGCTAATTAGGCGGTAGCAAACTCCATATCGAGCGAACACATGTCCGAAATTCGCAAGCCAGCGATTCGGTAAACCATGGAGCCAAGCTCGTCATCGGCAAACATCATTTTTTCATATTCAATAGCCTGCACCACGTCGGAACCGAAATCACCCTGCTCACGGAGCTCGTACATCGAGGGGAAAAAGACGTCGTGCAGCACGAACCTCACCAGATCCTCGTCGCAAACGTCTGCATCTTTGGCTGCATCGTGAACCAGCTTCGAATGGCTTTCGAGAATGAATTCGACGATTGCCTTGGCGAGAAAAGGCTTGAGGTTGATGTACGAGGCCATTTTGGTTTCCTTCTGCCCATGTGGGGCATTTCCGGATGCCGGTTCCGCCGGCGCGGTGCAGCGATTGCCGCTGCCATGACTTTATTATCGTTGGTTTCTTACTCTTCTTGATGACCGTTCGTCGGATGAGAAGCATCGAGATTGTTGAAGTCGAAAATCGCCATCAAGATTTTCCGAAACCGAGACACCGCGGAACTGGCATTCGCTGGGTGCATACCTCGATCGAGCGCAGATCGGTAAGGTGACATGGCACGAACAAACACGTCCGCCAGGACAACAATGGTTGGATGATCGGATCGAATGGCTGCAAGTTCCGCTGCAGTGCCGAATTGGTCAATGGTCAGTCCGGGGCCCATACCCACTCGGCGAATTTTGGCGAGCTTTTCCTTCGTCGTTGCAACCTGGGCATAGGCGCGCGGTAGTGGGACACCAGCCAATTCGGCCGCTTGGATTACAGGCACGCCTTCGACAAACACATGGCGAAGCAGGCGGATTGACTCATCACGCGATTTGACGTGAAAGCGTGCAATCGAACCGAAAATCGCAAGCTGCTCTTCGGACATGCGATCATTTGTTGTCATTCTGCATCTCCAGACTTTTGCACATTCTTCCACCACGAGCGCTCAAGCATTTCGATCTCAGCAATGTCTGCAATCAGCTCTTGATCACCTGGATTTTTGATAATTGCTTCGAAGCGCAAAAGGACAGCGTTCGCGCGAGCTGACGCGCTTCCGCCCGCGGAAAGCACCGCCATGGAATGGTCCGTGAGGTGCATGCCTCGCTTTTTTACCGTCCCATATCCAAGTTCGTTTAGCTTATTTTGCAAGCGGTCGATCTCTTTATCGCTTTGCCAGTCATGAGAATCGGGAAATTCTGCTGATGGAGGCTTTTTGTAGGATAAGCTTCCGGCATGAATGCCTGTGCCCCAGCAGTATGCAACAGGCATCGGAGTTTGCATTTCGCTGAAAACGGCTGATCCATCCGGTTCGACACCCACATTTGCAAGCCATTCCCCGTTAGGACCATAAATGGCCAGCCAGGTTTTCCCATCTTTATCTTGGGCTAAACCAAGAGAGAACCCGTGCCGAGAGAATGACGAAATATTGACGTTCTTTTCTGTCATCTCGTTTATTGCAAAGTTCACCTCTTCAAAACTGAACTTAACCTCACCGGATCGGGCCGCGGAATGCACAAAGTGGAAGTCGATATATTTCATTTTTAAGTTTGGTTGATGGCCGCCAGCTCGAACCGATGAGCTCGAACATCGACGGCCAAGACGTTTTCAAGGATCCACTTTTTCAGGGCCGCTTTGCCGCGCCTGGCGGCTCGTGCCGCGGCGGCCTCAATCCCCGGAATTTCATTCGAGCGGATTTTGTAGACCTTGCAATGCTGGAGGATGATTGCGCCAGGACCGACTTTATCAGCGGCCTCGCCTGCCTGGTAGTCAGTGATACCGCGGTGGTCGATCACCAGCTCGATGCTGGGGGAATACGAAATCTGCAGCTTGCTCATTTTTGATCCTTCTGCCCATGCGGGGCTTTTCAGTTTCAAGTTTGTTCGGGAAAGTACGGAGGGGTAGTACCCCTCCTGTCATTTCTTAGGCGGCTTGCTCTTCCAAGATCTTCCTGGCTGCGCGCTTGAGCTCGAGCTCATCAACCTTAAAAAGGCTGGCCACGTGCTGGGAGGAGCGGCAGTGCGAGATCAGGCTGTACGGATAGGCGCGCGAAGGAGTGCGAATGTAGGCGCAGCAATCGCACTCTTCTGCGTCGAGCGGAAACCAACGACCACCATCATCGAAATATCCGGCCGGGTGGGTTTTGCGGTTCTTGCGCGCAATGTATTCTTTTGCGGCGCTGAGGACTTTCTCGCTGAACTTTTTTGGTTTGGCCTTGTCCTTTGCTTTGGCATTTTCAGCGACTTCAACTTTTGCTTCGTTGCTCATCTCAGATCCTTGTGCCCATTCGGGGCATTTCAGGATGCCGGTTCCGCCGGCTCGGTTGCAGCGTTCCTCGCTGCCATGTTGATATTATCGTCTGTTTCTTAATGATATTGATGACCGTTCGTCGGATTCATCGCCGATGGATCGGAGAACCGGTATCATTGCCATGTTTTCTTGTTCTCTGCCGTATAGGCAGCTTAGAAAATATTCTCGTTTCTACGCGAGATGTTATGTAATCTGCCGAATAGGCAGCGAAAACCCGGATCCATGTGACCCGGGTTTTTTTTTGCCCACCAGGCGGCTCAACGGAAGCCAAGCTTGCGAACCCTTGCCGCCAACCTGGCGTCATGCAAGGCGGCGCCGGCGCGCCAGCGCCATCTGTTCAGCCGCCCAGCGAGGCGGCGCCAAAGGATCGGACCCCAAAACTTCAACCGGTTGAAGTGGCACGAAGCCGAGTGTTGAAGATCTTCAACCGGTTGAAAACCAGCCGCCCAACGAGGCGGCGCCATGCGACTAGATCCGTAAGGGCTGACTCTCCCTTCCTGGCTGCGCGGGATTCGGAGCGGTAATAGCCGCGCGAAGCGCGGTTCGAGGCGACAAGGGGACCCGCCGCGAAGCGGTGGGGTGCGAGCCGATGAACCTGGCGGGCGCCCCGCCAGGCCCGCGGAGAAGACCTGTCTGCTCACGGACAACACCCAATCAAACTTTCCTTTGGTGCCATCCACGATTAGCGCGGGCCGTGGCTCCGTGCGGCTTGCCGCATGGAGAGGCCCTGAGCGCTGCCTAATCGGAGGCAACCGCCATCAAGATCCATTCCGCAATTGCCAAAGCGGGGCCCCGCCCTGCGACGCAGGGATGGGGGGCGAAAGGCCAGCAAGTGCCATCTGAAGGGGGCCAGGCTCAAAAACTTCAACCACCCAACAAGGCGGCGCAATGTGAGCCGACAGGTCACGGTCGAGACCATCACTTCAACCGGTTGAAGGCCGTCCCATATCAATTTCCACCACCTAGAAGTTCGTTGAGCTTTTTTCTTCTAGGGACGTGAAGACCCATTTTTTGATCGGTCTTCAACCTCTTCAACCGGTTGAAGAGGTCCTTATGTAGAAACTAAAGACGTCAGTGGGTTGGCCGAATATAGAGCTATCCCTTGAACCCTGAAAGATGGACATCGATGTCGCTCGAACGCAAGCTGCTCCTGATCACCGGCACCCTCATCGCCCTACTCGTCGCTCTTTCTGCCACCGTCTGGGTGGCCATGGGCAGCGTGGCGCAAGACGCCGCCGACATCCACGACGACAACGTGCCCACGCTCCTGACCATCGCGGACATGGAGCTCAACGTCACCCGAGCCTCGCTGCAGCTGCGCCACGGTATCCTGGCGCGCAACCCCCAAGAGCGCGATGAAGCCCTGGCCGACATCGCCGCAAAAAAAGCCTTGCTCACTCGGCTGCTGAGCCAGTTGGTGCACGAGAACGCGCCCCCCGAAGATCGCGAGACCGTGCGCTCGCTCACCCAGCTGCTCGATGCCTTCTGGAAAGAAGGCGAGGCCAACGTGGCCCTCATCCGCGAAGGCCGCAAGGACGACGCCTTCGCCTACCTGGTGGATCGCACCATACCCGCCCGCAACGCCGTGCTCAGGCCCCTGGCCGAGCACAAGCGGCGCCTTAGCCAGGAACTCAACGCCAATGTGGAAGGCGTTCGCGCCATGGCCATTCTTGACCGCAACCTGGTGGTGGGCGCCGCCCTGCTGATCACGCTGGCACTCGCTGGCCTGGCGGTGTACCTGCGCCGCATCACCCGCGAACTCGGCGCCGACCCGCATGACCTGAAGGCCGCCGCCGACGCCGTGGCCCATGGCGACCTCACCATCGACATTCCCCTGCGCGCCGGCGACACCTCCAGCGTGATGGCCGCCCTGCGCGCCATGGTGGCCCAGCTCGACGAGTCGTGCGCGGCGTGCGCCAGAGCGCCGAGAGCGTGTCCCTGGCCAGCGGCGAGATCGCCGCCGGCAACTCCGATCTGTCTGCCCGCACCGAGAGCCAGGCCAGCGCACTGGAAGAAACCTCGGCCTCCACCGAGCAGCTGCGCACCGCCGTGCGCAGCACCGCAGACAACGCCGCCCAGGCCAGCGAGGCCGCCCGCACTGCCAGCACCCTGGCCGGCGAGAGCGGCCAGACCGTGGCCGAGGTGGTGAACACCATGCAGGGCATCGAAGAGAGCAGCAGCCGCATCCAGGACATCATCGGCGTGATCGACGGCATCGCCTTCCAGACCAACATCCTGGCGCTCAACGCCGCCGTGGAAGCGGCCCGCGCGGGCGAGCATGGCCGCGGCTTTGCCGTGGTGGCCAGCGAGGTGCGCGCCCTTGCCCAGCGCTCGGCCACTGCCGCCAAGGAAATCAAGCAGCTCATCGAGGCCAGTGGCGAGCGCGTGCAGCACGGCACGGAAATGGTGGGCCAGGCGCAAGAGGTGATGCAGCGCATGGTGGCCTCCATCAGTGAAGTCTCGCAGCTGGTCGAATCGATCAGCGTGGCCAGCCGCGAACAAAGCGCCGGCCTTGATCAGGTGGGCCAGGCCGTCACCCAGATGGACCAGTCCACTCAGCAGAACGCTGCCATGGTCGAAGAGATGGCCGCCGCCGCGTCCAACCTAAGCACCCAGGCCACCGGCCTGCTGCAGACCGTCTCCGGCTTCCGTCTACGCTGAGCTGAGGGATGAACTTCAACCGGTTGAAGTTCACGTGGATATGGGATAGCCCCGCGCCTGCATGTCTGGACACGCACTTATGATGTGCAAGCAACATCAGAATGGGAGTTTTACCTTGCTAGTCCAATTTAAGTTGGCACTTCAATCGCATCTTTATCTTTTTTGGCTGCATACGGACCAAAAGAGCCTTGGTACGGCGTGAATGAAGCGATCAGTCGAGATTGTTTCCCTATCACTAAGGCAATCGATCAAACTGGATTCAAGTCATCGCCTAGCGATGGTCCAAATGAATTTGCTGAAGCTTGGCTAAATGCAACTGGACGTCCGTCGACCGTAATTTTCGCGAAAGATGGTTTGACTGCAACAGTTACCTATCACAATGCGCCTGGCAGCCCATATCCTGATCCGGTCTATTTTATGGTCCAGGGTGAGGCTCGTTGCAAAGAGATAATGGTACGGCGATATAAAGGTTAAAAGTAGATCACCTTGGGTGATCTATAGCATCGACAACAACCATAAGAAGTATCTAGAGACTTCTACATTTGTAAGTAATAACGCACCATCGGGCAACTAGCCACACAATCATGAAACTCAAAGACAACGAATATTGGATCAGATCCGGAGATCTAAAATCAGGAATCTGGATTGTTCTCGGTGATGCTTTGGTCTCAACCGATCAAAAATTGGAGGTCTCACTAATTACCTCGTGCTCCATCGTAAAGGATGAGCATGGATTTACACAAAGCGGTACAGGCAGAATCGCCGGAGGCATTATCGGCGCCGCCCTATTAGGGCCGATTGGCGCAATCGGCGGATTACTAAGCGGCGGAAAGAAGCGAATTGATGAAACAGTAATTCATTGCGGACTATCTGATGGACGCTCGTTTACAGCAGAGTCAACTCAGATCGGTGCGGCATCAATGTCCAGGATAGCCGCACACAACACGCTTTCACAACCAAGAATCAATCGCGCTTCTAATTCGACACAACCCGAAGATTTGATAGAGTGCCCGCAATGCGCGGAACACATTAAATCACGCGCCAAAGTTTGCCGCTTCTGCGGATTTGCGTTTAAACAAGCGGAAATTTCAAGCACAAGCACTGCGCTGAATGACAAGGGCGCCAAGAACGCAGAACTCGAATCATTTATTTCAGACTATCGATCCACAGTTCGCGATAGCCCATTCAGCGACGAAGAAGTTTTTTCAATACTTAATAGAGCCATCGATATTTGCAAAGATGATCCATCATTTGATACTTATAAATTTTTGAAAAATGTTGCGCAAGATAAAAACAAATCAACAAAAGATATAGAAAAGATCTTTTTCAACGTCTCTTCGATTGATGCGATGCACAAAAAGAGAGCTGAAGATCAAAAAATCAAAAGATCCGATTTCTACCTGATTTTAGATGCCATAGCACAAATTCGAAGCAGCCCGTATCCAGAAAGCATAGTCGAGGAGCTTGCCAAAATTAAGTCTAGGCTAGACGATCTTGGTCACAACGAGATTGGTAGATCTGAGATTAGCATTGTCTACCTTGAGTCAGGACTCCCGCGCACGCCGTTTTACATAGTCAATAACTGTGTAATCAGTGTAGACAATGAAATGCGCAGAAAGAAAACAAGACAAAAACGGTCGAGCGCGATTGAGTGATCTTACGTAGATTCCAAACCAGATCAGGCAACCTCTTCAATCAAAGAAATATTACACTCACTATGCGCGCCTTCCTATCTATCGTATCCACGCTATTTCTCACAGCGTGCTCAACTCCCCTCGCCCTAGTTTCTCCTGAAACTAAGATCGAAAGCATCGTTGTTAGTAACTCAGCAATCCGATTGACCAAACCATTTACTTTCAAGCCAGCACTATGGACCGCAACATACCCTCCTGGCATTTATTCGCCACAGTTCGAGGACAAAGATGGTATTTTTTTCAGAGCTCCGGCACAGATTATTGCTGCGACGATAGCAGGCGGTAGCACCGCCGAGGGTGGCATTTATGTTTCGAGGCAGTCTTGGTCGCAATATCAAGCCTTTGTCGATCACTACGGAGATATCTATAAATTTGACATCCCGTTCAAGGTTGAATTTGACGTTATTCAATCCCCTTGATAATTTCTGCTTATTTTTCTTTTGCCGATGAATTAAAGCTCAAGTTTAACGTGGCCATAGCTCCGGTCCAAAGGCAAGCAGTTTTATTTGGACAATGACCGCGTGAGCAACCTACATCAAGCATCTTGTATGCATAAGTATCTGCTACCGCTCACTAATCGGGGTTGGCGGAATCCAATACCGCCAATTAGCATACCAACTCTTTTTTTTGGTTTCGTGGTGATCTACTTCAGAGACTGCGCGCGGGCTCCCTTGAATCCTCAGATACCGTTCCATTGAAAAAGGCAGACCTGAAGAGGTCATTCGCCTTCTAAAGAAGTTAGTTAATGCAGCTCATCGAGGTCTCGGTGGATCCGCTCCGCCGGATTAGCCGAGCGTAATCAGCTTTAGCCGCTCGAACTCTACCGTATTGATTTGCTGAACGGCATCCAGATCCTTTCCTTCGCACACCGCCTTGGCAACGAGATGCGCCAGGAAGAGCTTTGGCCTCTCTTCCGGTGAACTGCACTCCGCAGCGTACTCTCCTCGCCTTCCCGACATGAACTGCAGTGCGTGCACGAGCGACCAGTTTGGTCCGATCTCCACCCTCATCTTTCGCACCAGGGCTTGAACCTCAATATCGGTATGCCCTGACATCGCTGCAAAGATCGCCTCAGAACACAAGCGTGCCTTAGGTACATCGAGTGGAGCATGTTTTCTCATTTGTGCCAGCTTGCGACGCATGGACGGGCTCTGACCTCCTTCGCGGGAATCTTTAGTCGCTGATGGTTGGTCGATTTGACTCACTTCACTCCTTTATGAAGCCACTGTGACATAGAACCGCTCGAATGGCTCATATCTTTGGATGAGTGAGCCGTGACCTACCATAAATGTGGTACAGCCGCTGAGCAGTAATTAGGTTCTAATCGTAACATCCGCTTGCCTATGTGGCGCGGATGTGACTTCGTCAAACTATGTGTATGGGAGTTTATTACTTATGAACAAAGACTCAGTCCAAAGACGAACCGGCCAGCCTGGTCGCTTTGCTTATTGGATTAAAGCGGGCGCTTTCACTGCTTCACTTGCTGCCGCCACACTTCTTGTTGCTTGCGGCGGCGGCGGATCATCTGATAGCCCACCGGTTGTCGCAACCCCTCAAACAGGACAATTTATTGATTCCGCCGTTGAAGGACTCGGCTATCGCACCGCTACACAAACCGGCACTACCGACGCGAGTGGGCAGTTCAAATATCTTCCTGGCGAAACCGTTACTTTCAAGCTTTATGGGCAAGACCTATCTTCGTCCATTGGTTTTACTACGCTGACGCCGAGCGACACTGGCACTGAGGAAACCAACCTTGATCGCATCGTCAATCAGTTACGATTCCTGCAGACGTTGGATACCGACAATGATCCGACTAACGGCATCCGATTGCCAGCGTTCAGCGGTTCTTTCAACATCAACTTCGCGCAGTCCATTGAAGACTTTGAGAACGATGCAGCTGTTCTCAATTTCCTTACAGCCAACGCGAGCGGTCGACCTTTGGTAAGTATCCAGAACGCTGTTGCTCATTTTGGACAAAGCATCAACTCCGTCTCAAACAGTTACTCGCTGAATTTGAACGGACGCTCGGCAACTAGCACCATTATCAATACGGCCTGCACCAATAATGTTCAGGCCCAGCAACGGTACTCCTTCGGCGCCACATCTGTTACGCTGTCTGGATCTGATGGCTTCGTCAACAGCAACGGTACTTGTACTGTCAATCCGGATGCAACTGAAGTCGTCGCCTACACGAATATTGTTCCCGGAGACTTTCTTGCCTGCCTTCCAAACTGCGGCTACAAAGACGTGAACTTCATCCGTTACGGAACCGATCCTGATCTACGGACTGTGGTCGAGTTGAGCTGGCACACGCCTGGCACACAGAAAATTCGCTACATCAAGCGAGTTCTCGTTGATCCGAGTGCGCCAGGAAACGCTGCAGCTTTGACGACTTTCAAAGAAACGATCACTTTGAATTGATCGTATGAGCCAAGCCGGCCATATCACCATGGCCGGCTTTTTCTTGCCTGGCGAAAAGATACACCACCTGCAAACAGCCCGCCATAGCAGCGCATCCAGCAGGACCGATGAGCAAGCCGTCCGCTTCAGCTGCTCCCCCTACCCACTGAACCCCAAGGCCGGAAAGGTGGCAAGCTAGAACGTCGACGGTGAGCATCTGCCCAAAGGTAATAACGTATGCCGAGGCAAAGTCCAGCTTAGGCTTAAATTCAAGGCCTACCTTTCTTGCCTGGAAGTAACCACGCACATCCTGGCGAAACAGCCATAGCGTAAGCAACGGGAGGATCCGAATTGCCCCGCCGGAGTCGTAGTCGGTCGCGAAAAAGGCCAAGGACAAGGCGAGTGATGCCGAGGTGGAGAGCATCAGGTCGATGGCTGGCACGGGTGTATAGCCACACCCTCGCAACCGGACCAGGATGGCCAGCACGAAGGCTATCGCTGTCGGAAAGAAGAGGCCCCACGCCATGTGAGCCTGGTCATGGGCGACTTGGCGCCAAATTTCTAATTCGATCACAGGCCGTCCTAAATGTTGGGCACGACGGCCTTGACCTGGCACATACCGCGGTTCCAGCCTTTTGCGCTCGGCTTCGTATCCTGCGTCGCGTGCAGCCTGCTCACGTTCAAGTCTTTACTCAGAAAGGTTGTAGAACTTCGTGAGTTCTCCAGCGAAACCCAGTTTTACCGTGCCCGTAGGACCATTTCGTTGCTTTCCAATAATGATCTCAGCAACGCCTGGTTCTTTGCAAGCATCTTTTGTGTAATACTCATCCCTATAAAGAAGCATGATCAAATCTGCGTCTTGCTCAATGGCTCCGGATTCTCTCAGATCACTCATCACTGGCCTTTTATCGGTACGATCTTCAACTTTTCGATTAAGCTGAGCAAGAGTAAGGACAGGGCAACCCAACTCTTTTGCCAAGGCCTTGAGCCCCTTGGAGATGTCGGCCATTCTGGAAGCTTTATTGTCGTTATTATTTGATCCAGATTCACTTATTATGTGCAAGTGGTCAACGACCACAAGAGCAACCTGATCCTTGAAGCCACGAGCGAAACGCCGTGCTCTTGAGCGTATTTCACCAACAGAAATTCCAGCGGCATCATCTGTCCGGAATGGGGCGCTCCCGATGGTTTCCATGGCATCTACTAAACGAAGCCAGTCATCATTGGAGGACATCCTTTTATTTTTAATCTGATGGAGCGGTATCTCTCCAACGCTAGAGATGAAGCGCATACCAAGTTCTTTTCTCGTCATCTCAAGCGAAAAGAAGATAACTGGCTTACGCTCCTTGACAGCGATATGCTGACAGATATTCATTGCGAGAGCTGTTTTTCCCATCGATGGGCGTGCCGCCAGAACGCAAAGCTGACCAGCTCCGAGACCACCGATCATTTGGTCTAAATCAAAAAAGCCTGTGCTTTGATCGGGCTTTGTCGAGTCGTCATTAATCCAGTCAACGATCTCCATCAGAGTGCTCTCGATGAGGCTATCGGTGTTTTGTGTCGAGCTGTCAGACAAGAGATTGAACACGAGCTCTTGAGCTTCCCCGATAAGCTCAGAAGCACTTCGGCCGCTTGCGTCGTTAGCAATGCGAAGAATGCTGTGACCAGCATTCGCGAGTGACCGCATCTGTGCGCGCTCGCGTACGATCTCGGCATACCTACGGATATTCGCCGCGCTGGGTACGTACTGAGCAAGCGAGTTGAGGTACTGCAAACCGCCGACTTCCACGTCTTTTCCACGACCACGAAGGTACTCAAAGACTGTCACAACATCAGCGGGCTTACCAGCATTTATCAAATCAATGATCGCGCTGTAAGCAACTTGGTGCTCGAATCGGTAAAAATCATTCGCTGTCAGTTCGCCATCGATCAAATCGAGCGACCTGTTGTCAAGCAAGAGTCCTCCAAGAACACTGGATTCGGCCTCGATGGAGTGTTGAGGCTGAATCGGGTCCGAGCTTTTGAAGTCGTTCCTTTTTTTGAGCATTGGGTTACTAGCCATCAGCTCAAATTCCTCATCTGCATTGATTTCCATGTTTTCCCCTTTTATTCCTGGGTACGTACAGATTTCAGCTCAGACTCGTACTGCCGAATGACTTCCGATCGCGCAATTTTTACGAGATTCCTACTTTTAAGATCATTGATAACCTTGGCAGTCATCACGTTAGGTTTATCTCGAAGTCGACTGATTGCATTTTCTATGAGGCGATCAATCTCTTTGCCAGAAAGAGAATCAAGGATGTCTATTTTTTGCCCGGCGATTGCAGGACTGGAAGTAGTCTCTTTCTTGCGCTCTTCAACCTTGGGGACATTCAAAGACTTCATTAGCGGAAGATTAATTTGACCTGAGTTGTTCTTTTCTTTTTTTAACATCGCCCGGAGAACACCCTCGGCATACTTGTTCATTGAGCCGATATTTTCTATGCCGGGCTTCTCTTTTCTGATTTGATATGCAGTCTCACATGCCTCGATGACCTTTTCAACGATCTCTATCGGATTCGATCGAAAAAAACCTGTGAGGGTTCTTTCCGAAATACCAACAGAACTTGATCTCATCACAAGATCAAGCGGGATGTCGTTTGCTGCTGAATCCTGTTGGACTGCTGGCTTTCTCTTAACAATAAATCCCATATCAGAGATGGTGCGCCCAACCTTCTTCACCTGGAGTTCGATTTCAATTTCTGTTTTCTTGTTTACTTCTTCAATAGCCTTTTTTACGGCCTTCTGATAGAAGTAACGGTACTCTGAAAATGTCTTACTCTTCTTGGGTCCAGTAGTCATCTGACCAGTAAGAGCTCCGACCCACCATGTCCAAGGCTTGAAGCCCGTGGAACCATTGGCTGCATCAGGATAGCGAGCGCAGATTTCATAAAGAGCGATGGCTTTCGGGTCAGAGAGAGCTGTGATAGAGGTCAGCCGAAGGACAGCAAACCGATCAGGGTCGACAAGCAAAGGCTCAATTTCATCATCAAAACGCCAGTAAATCGTCAACAGTCCGTTCGAGGCCTCTGTTATGTTGGCTTTCTCGATCAGATGACGCCCCTTCCAGCGAACGATTTCACCGGATGAAGAGTTCAGCGCGTCTTTGGCAGAGGGCGATGAAAACTCGAGAACAACACGCATCAAACGCGCCAATGATGTTTTGATCTGTGCGTAGTTGAGCTTGCTCGAAGGCAGCCCAAGCATGTGAGCAATCTCTGTGATTGGCAACGAGTACCAGAGCTTTGAGTCGCTCAAGGAGGGGACCAATGAAGGGCCAGACAGAGATTTCTTTGAACGTGTTGATACAAGGATCAACATGTTGAAGATCTTGCGGTCGATCAGTCCCAAGTCGTAGGGAATCTGATCAGGTAGCAGCGCCAGTGCGTACACCGACTTTTTGACCGTGGTGGCTGGACTTGCGTTGGTTGCCTTGCTCATGATGAGCGGAATCATATGTGACTTTCGAAAGTCACACAACTCCCTAGCGTGTAAACGTGGTGCAGGTTGCGTCGACTACCGAAAATCCAGTCACCTTTCCAGTTTGCCGAAGAGTCGTTGGCAAACTGAGTTTCCACTCGACAAGACCAGAGAGGACGATCTTTGAGCTAACCCAGCTCCGTGTTGATGCCCCATGAGTGTTGGCTCCCCTCAAGGCAGCATCTGAACCATTCCAAGAGGCCAGGAGCCCCTGTTCGGGACCGAAAAACTGGTCACATGTGGCCGAAATTTCAGTCACTTGTACCGAAAAACCGGTCACAGGTACCGAAAAACTGGTCACATATAACCGAAATTTCAGTCACATTTAGATCGTCGTCCTTCGCCTAAGCCGTTGATTTTCATAGGTTTTTTTAATGACCTTGGTTTCTAAAGGGGTCTTTCTAAACCTATCTAAACACTTACTAAAGAAACCTAAACCATGCGCGAAGCGCTTGTCAGTTTCGGCCGCTGGCCTTTTGAAGTCGGACATCCGGAGAAGACCGTCGTCTTCGAGAACGTCGAGGCGTGATGAACGCGCACAAACCTTCGTAAAAACAGGCGACTCTAGAAGACCTTTCTCCCCCTCGCCCCTGCGTAGCGAGTCCAGATCACTCCCTAGAGCTTCGCAATCGCACCAAAACACACCCTGGCGAAGAGTTCGATGAAGGTGCTCCCAGAGGGCCATGAGAGGAAAGAGGCGCTAGAAGTGCGTTTGTATGCGCCAATCCCCTAAGAGGCCTGTGCCAGACGCCGTCGGCTTTGACTGCGCCGATATTGGTGACAAACGAGATGAAAAGTGGCTTTGCAGCCATCTCTTTGCATGATGAAGATTTTCTTGTGTAAACAAAGTGATGTTCACTGTGCATTTTCTTTGTTGCAACCGTAAAATCATCGTCCATGTCAATATCAAACACCACTCCTATGACGCACACGAAGCCTCGTGTTACTGCTGATGACCTGGCGTCGATGAAGGCGCACGCCAAGCAGGTTGTGGCATACAACCGTGCTGTTGCTGCTGCACCGTCCGCGGAAAAAGTCGCTCCTTCGTTCACCGCGGTCCAGCTGGCGTCCATGGCCGGCATAAGTCGTAGCACCCTCGAAAACAGACGGAAAAAAGGGGATCTACCCGATGGGCACGAAGCGGAGAACAGGCGACGTCTGTTTACTTTGTCGGAGGCCCAAGCCTGGGTCCGCGCGTATCGCAAGGATCAGTTGCGCCCCGTTGATGCCCAATGTGCTGTGATCACTACAGGGAACTTCAAGGGGGGGGTTGGTAAGTCGACCACCGCAGCCACGCTTGCTCAGGGCCTTTCATTGCGTGGCCATCGAGTGCTCGTAATCGACACAGACCCTCAGGGCTCGATCACAAGTCTGATGGGCGTAGCTCCTGAAACCCTTTCCGATGAACAAACGGTGCTCTCGATTAGCACTGGTGACGAAGTTTCTTTAGCTGGCGCCATTCAAAAAACCTACTGGTCTGACATCGACCTGGTTGGCGCGGCTCCGCGAATTTCGGCCGCACAGTTTCACTTGCCTGCAAGGACCATCAAGGATGGCGACGACTTTTGGTCTGTCCTCGCCAAAGGTTTGACAGCAGAAATCAGAGCCAAGTACGACGTTGTTGTCATCGACACGCCGCCTGCCCTGGACTACCTAACGATCAACGCCTTTTACGCTGCCGACATTCTTGTTGTGCCTCTCCCACCGAGCGCTATGGACTTCGTCAGCTCTACTCAGTTCTGGGATTTGTTTGTTGAACTTAATCAGTCGTTCAGCGAGTATGGACTGATCAAGGATTACAGCTTTGTAAATGTGCTGCTATCGCGCGTTGACTCAAACGACGCGGCTGCTGGTCTTGTGAGGGAATGGATTTCTGAGGCATATGGAAAGTACCTTTTGCCTGTTGAGATCCCAACTACAGCAGCAGCGAAAACAGCCGCTGCAGAGTTTGGCACCGTGTACGACTCGACCATCGCTCAGCAGAGTGCCCGCACTTATCGCAGAGCTTTAGATGCTTACGAGCGACTGGTTGAAATCATTGAGGGACAACTTGTGCGTGTCTGGAAAGGAGGCAAGTGATGGGGATGAGAGACGCTTGGGCAAAGAAAGAGAAAGCCTTTGTCAAACGAAAAGCTGAGCCGAATGAAGTTGTGGCGCCCCCCCAGGAGACGCAATCGACTCAGGTGGTCACACCCAAAATCTCCTCGAGTGCTCATCACGGCGCTGTGACCCACGCAAAGATGGAGCTGCTGGAGAGGGAGGTCAAAAAGCTGCGCGCATCCGCTCCTCGTCTTTTACTCGATCCATCGATAATTCATCCGAGCAGCTGGGCAAACCGCCATGAGTCTTCGTTCTCGGGGCCTGAGTTTGAGGCATTGAAAGCGGAGATCAAGTCAGCCAAGAAAAACGTCCAGCCCATAAAAGTTCGCCCTTTACCGGACAAGCCAGACGAATATGAAATTGTCTTCGGTCATCGCCGTCATCGGGCTTGCCTTGAACTGGGTTTGCAAGTCGAAGCGATCGTTGAACAACTTGATGATCAGTCGCTTTTTATTGAGATGGATCGCGAGAATCGGCTACGTGCCGACCTCCGGCCTTACGAGCAAGGGGTGATGTACAAAAAGGCCCTTGATAGAGGTCTTTTCTCGAACCCAGCAGCTCTCGCATTAGGGCTCGGTGTTGACAAAGGAAATGTTTCAAAGGTTTTGCAGATTGCGCACCTCCCTGAGGTTGTCTTGGACGCCTTTCGGTCGCGACTAGCTATCCAGTATCGGTGGGGTACTGCGCTAAAAAAGGCGCTCGACAAGGAAGACGAAAGCAGCGCTGCAATTCTCAATGCGGCCAAGAATCTGGCAGAGAAGTCCAAAGAAGAGAAGCCATCTGACAAGGAAGTCTTCCGAGTGCTGATGGAAGCCGCCTCGCCCCCCCTGCAGAAGACCAAAATCAAACCCGATCTGGTCGGTCACTCGAAAGATGTCAACGGGGTCATTTTCCGTGTTGCGTCGGCTGACGTCACCCAAGCTCAGATTGCAAAGATCTCCGCTTTCATCCAGGATCTGCTTAGTAGTAAGAGCAGTGATTGAGTTGTACCGTACAACTTATCATCCGATCAGGCCGGGATTCCCGGCCTTTTTTCATGTCGTGATGGAGTTGTACGGTACAACTCTTCTTCGTGACTCTCCATCGGTATAAGCCGGCAGGAACTGCTTGTAGTTGTACCGTACAACTCGGCCTGCTCAGCCCAAGGCTCGGCGGATAGCCTCTGCCTGGCTGGCAGGCGGAACCTGGCTGAAAATTGACACCCTTGTTTCAAGGCTCGCATGACCAAACGGGACCTGGGCAACATCAGGCGGCACTCCCGCGGCAATGGCCCGCGCTCCGTAGGCATCGACATCTTTCGCGCTCGTACGAGGCCTTCGTCGTTATTTGCTGCGGTTTGATCCAATGGGTGGGCCCATCGGGCGTACCCTTTTCTTCGCCCCTTACCTGCCGAACTTCCGGGGGTTGAACCTCACTTGCCTTCCTGGGCTGAAATTGCATCATGCAATTTTGCGAGCCCTGATCCATCCCTCTGGCCGAAAGCAAGAGGCCGAGATAGTTGGCTTTTTTTGCCAGTTGCGAGTCTGCTTCGTGCGATTGCATGATGCAATCGGGAGGCATGTCCTGCATGCCGGACCAATGCTACTGGCGAGGTCCAGCAGTGACTATCAACTAGAACCTCACAGGCCATAAAGGAGTGCGCTAATGCCTGAGATCAACCTCGAAGCACTTGCCAGCCTGAGGGCGATGGCTGAGCAGATCCGGCGCGAAAGCACTTCCGACGAAGCGGAATCTTTTGACGCTGAAGTCTGGTTAAAAGGGTGGCTTATTCGCCCACAACCAGCGCTAGGTGGCCGCCAGCCTGTAGAGATGCTCGACACGGCAGATGGCCTGGAGGCTGTGTTGCGGCTTCTTGGCTCAAGTGTGAGCGGCGCATACCAATGAGTCCGCCAGGCGATCAGGACCTGTTAGTTGTACGGTACAACCAGCAACCCCGCGCGGACTACGCAGCGTGCCGCGCCCAGTGGTCCTGGCACGACTGGATCATTCCCTGGCTGGAACGACGAACGAAGTACCAAAGCATCGTTCCGTATCCAAACAGGAAGCCGAGGAATGAGGCCACAAGGCCGGTCGGAAATGATTGACCGTGCTGCCATGCAGAACCTACACCGCCGGTGAAAAACGAAGACGAGATGAGGGTCGCGGCTGCTTGAGCGAGGGCAAGCAGCGCGACGGTCAACGCATTCAGTCTCGGCTCAAAAACCTCTCCATCTTTCCTGGCCTTCGCGTAGGCGACGACCTCCAAAAGCGTCCAGGCGAGAGCGCCCAGCGGGAGCACGTGAAGGCCAGTGGCAGAGTTATCCATGGCAAACAAAATCAGCGTAAGCGCTGCTGAACCCAGGGTTGAAAGAACTCCAAACAAGAACATTGACATTTTCACGCTCGAAGTCCTATAGTTATACACTCCTGATAGTACGATAATGAGAGGAAGAAATGAAGAAGTTCCTGCTTTGGGCGTTCATCGGCATCCCGGCCTTGGTCGGCCTGGCCTTAGCCTTTCCGGCCCTGGGATCGGTTTTCCTTTTCCTGGCCTGCGCGGTAGTGGCGAAGTGGGTTTTTGGCGGGATGTTCGACCGCCCCAAGCAAGGGCGGTGACCGCGAGCTGCGGCTAACCAAAAACCCGCTTCACTTCTTCTGCCTGGCGCGCAAGCGGCGCGCGGCTGTAGATCGACATGGTGGTATCGATGCTGGCGTGACCCAGCTGCTTTTGCACCACGTCGGCTGCCATTCCTGCAGAAATGGCGCGTGTGCCGTACGTGTGTCGCAGCCAATGCGCCGATACACCCTGAAGCTTTGACTTCTCGGCTTGGGTAAGCGATGAGAGTGCGATTGCTCGCGGGAGCCACTGCTTCAAGGTTTTGTACAGAGCTTGGTAGCTCGCTGGTTCCATCGGGTCCGAGATGAGCGCGAAAAGAGGAGCCTCGGGCGGCGCGGCCTCGATTCCTCCCAGGCCTCGGAACGCCAGATACTCATCGAGGGCTTCGCGCGCAGGCTTGCTAAGCACAACAGCGCGCTCCTTTTGGCCTTTGCCAACAACGCGAAGAATCAGGCCTTCAGGCTCATGGCGCAGGTCTTGAACACGGGCCTGAACGAGTTCAGCGCTCCGCAAGCCGGTGTGTGACAAAAACTGAACTGCGAAAAGTGCACGCGCTTGGTCCGGACTCGGCTCCTGGCGGCGCAAGAACGAAACCACAAAGTCCAAAGCGGGGTCGCTTAGAGACTTGGTGTCCAGCACCTGGATCGCCTCATCGCGGCTCTGGCCGCGCTTTTTGCGCTTGAGTGACCAAGGGTTGGCCCGAACGTACTCGGCATCGACGAGCCATGAGTACCAGGCATTGAGAACAATCTGCGCCTGGCGTTGACTGGACGCAGAGAGCTGGCCCATGAACGGAGACCAGTGCGCACTTCCGACGGGAACGCGCTTGGCCCTTCCGATCCATCGCTCGGGGATGTAGGCCAGGAATGTTTTGTAAGCCTCCACGTCGGTCCGGTCCACAGCGGACAGGTGCTTGCCCTGACGCTCCATACGCAGCCAGAACAAAAAGCGACGTCCCTCGCGCTCGTAAGATGCTTTGGTGGCCTTGCTCTCACAGCTGTCGGAGACCCAGGCCGAGAGGGCATCTGCGTCGCTGCGAATGCCGCCTATGTTGTCCTGGCGGTAGGGTGAGCCAACCTCATGACCAACAACGAGGGTGAGTGCACCTTCACCGGGTTGCGCTGACAAAAGCTCATGCGCAATGGCGGATGTCCCAAAAAGGCTCTGCTTCCTGGTGCTGCCAGGCAACGTAGCTTCCAGCTGCTTGACGATCTCGCTGGCTTTTGTCCGTCCGATGCCTGGCATGCCGGAATACCAAACCCCCCCGGCGCGGATGCGCTCCGCAAGATGGCCCAGCGTGACAAAGCCGGCCCGAATCAGGCGTTTGGCCAGGTGGTCTGCAAACCAGGCGGAAACCTCGTCCGTTGGCGCTGGCGTGGCCGTGGTGCGTCCATCGAGCTCAAGGGCGTGCAGCATGGCCACAACGCGTTGCCGGCTGCGCTCGCGGCGTCGAAGGGCGTCATGGCTTGAGCTGCTGGCCGGCGCGGGCGGGTAGTCCGCCTGGTACATCTCAAGCTGCTCTTCTTCGCTCCAGCCGTCGAGCCCTTTTGCAGCGATGTATTCATCCAAGGTCGGAGCGGCAACAGGGGAGGGCGCCGCAGCCTGGCGAGCCTTCTCGCGAATCCGTACGCCGATTAGGCGATAGTGCTTGTGCCCGGCCTGCTTCGCTGCCAGTCGCAACCTGGCCGAAAGCTCATCGTGGGCAATTTGCGCTTCGCGGTAGTCCTCGATGCCCAAGTACAGCTTGGCACAAGCAGCAACCTCGAGGCCGTCCGCGACGGCGCGAAGGTGCGCGAGGTGGTGGGGCCCAATGCGGCCGCGGAGACTCACTTCTTGGCCTCCAGTTCGGCTCGTCGGTGGGCGATGTACGCGTCAAAGATGTCGCGACCAATGGTGGCAGATGGGCCGTAAGTGCGGCTTTCATAGGGGCGGCTATGTGCGTCCAGCATGCTCAACCGATAGGCCGTGTTCTCGCGCTCGTCGGCACCCTTGAGCGAGAGCGAGCGGTAGCCTCCGAGAATGAAGTTCTCGGGCTTGATGCCACCAAACTGCGGGTAGTGCTTGAGCACGAACAGCCCTAGACGTTCGGTGCCACTCATCGTGTCGCAGGCTTCTAGTAGCTGCGATTCCAGGCGGTGGGCTTGAGTGTCCTCACCCCAGCGAGCCTGGGCGAAGGACCGCGCTTTGTCCAAATCCTTCTTGAGCTGCGCAGCTTGGCAAAAGGAATGGTAGGCATCGGCCCACTTGGCAAACACAGCAAGCTCTTCCGCCTGGCGAGAAAGCACCGAAGCGGCTTTTTTCAGGGCTTCAACGTCCGCCTGGCTCACAGCATCACCGAGTTCATCTACGGTCTTGCGCAGCGTGGTGGCCGTACGTTTCGCTGCCGTGGCCTTGGATTTGAACTGGGCGCCGCCATGGAACTCCGCCGCTCCACCAAACTGATTCACTAGCTCCGCGTTGGGCTGGATCCGGGTCACGAAGTCAGGATGGACGCTGTAGTAAGTTGTTGATGCCATTGCAGTTTTCCTTGACCTTCACCGGATACAGCAAAACCGGCTGCACGATTTGCGGTAAAGATTATGAGAATAATCTTATTCCATTCGACGAAGATTGTGTCGGTGAAGTGCCCGATACACTGAGAAAAACTTATGAGGTGGTGCAAATGCAAGAAGAGGTCGCGAACGCAAAGAGCGTCTAACAGCGCGGACGTGTGACTGCTGTACAGCCTGCACGATCGGCCGTTATGAACGCCGGCCAACCACCAAGAGCACCGAAGTCGAAAACATCGACAACGACGAAATCCAGCGAAGCGAAGGCTTCCAAAGACTGACCCAGGGAATCCATGAACGACAAGACCCAAGCCATCGATCAGGCGCCAACCAATGCTGGCGGGACCAACCTCGCCGATTTGATCTGGAAGACGGCAGAGCTGTTGCGCGGCGCTTTCCGTGAGCCGGAATACCGGCGCGTCATCCTGCCGTTCACCGTGCTGCGCCGACTGGACTGCCTGCTTGAACCGTCCAAAGACACCGTTCTGGCCAAGCACAAGGAAATCGCGGGCAAGAATTACGACCTGCGCATGTTCCTGGCGCCCATCACGGGCTTCCCCTTCTGGAACCACTCTGCCTTCACGATGAAGGGGCTGCTCAATGCGCCCAATGAGCTGCGCGACAACCTCGAAGACATGGTGAACGGCTTCTCGCCGAACGTGCGCCGGATCTTCGAGAAGTTCGGTTTCATGGCGACGGTGGACAAGCTGTTGGAGAAGGGCCGCCTGTATCACGTGGTCAAGGCCTTCGCTGTTGTTCCCATGGACCTGAAGACCGTGTCCGGGCACGACATGGGCAAGGCATTTGAAGAACTCCTGCGCCGCTTCAACGATGCGAGCCCGGCTGGTGAGCAGTACACCCCGCGAGATGCCATCCACCTGATGGTGGACATCCTGTTCGATGGTGACGACGAAGCCCTGTCGGTTCCCGGTGTGATCCGCACTATGTACGACCAGACTGCTGGCACGGGCGGCATGCTGTCTGAGGCGGAGGAGAAGGTCAAACAGCTCAACCCGAACGCGAAGCTACGCCTGTTTGGCCAGGAGCTCGAGGACGAGACCTACGCCATTTGCATGGCCGACATGCTGATTCGTGGCCAGGACCCTGCCGACATTGCCATGGGCGATACGCTGGCCGATGACAAACATCCCGATCAACGCTTCGACTACCAGCTCTCTAACCCACCGTACGGCGTGGAATGGAAACCAGCCGAAGAGACAGTCAAGAAGGAGCATGCGAAGGGCGCAGCTGGACGCTTTGGCCCAGGCCTGCCGCGAATCTCGGACGGTCAGATGCTGTTCCAGCTCAACGCCATCGCCAAGATGCGCCCCTTCATCAACGGTGAGGGAGGTGGTCGCGTCGGGCTGGTGCACAACGGCTCTCCATTGTTCACAGGTGATGCTGGCAGCGGTGAATCGGAGATCCGCCGGTACATCCTCGAGAAGGACTACCTGGACGCGATCGTGGGCCTGCCCACGGACATGTTCTACAACACGAACATCGCGACCTACCTGTGGTTCCTCTCGAACCGCAAGCCGAAGGAGCGCAAAGGCAAGGTCATGCTCATCGACGCTTCTTCCATGGGAGTGGTGATGAAGAAGAACCTGGGCAAGAAGCGCTTCGAACTGAGCGAGGACTGCCAGCGCCGCATCGTCGAGGCGTACCACGCCTTCAAGGACATGGAGTGGAAGGATGGTCAGGCTGTCGGTGGCCGTACCCGCGCCCTGAAAGTCAAGGTCCTGCCCGCCTCGCACTTCTTCTACCGCAAGGTCACTATTGAGCGCCCGCTGCGCCTGCGCTACGAACTGACAACGGAACGCAAGGAAGCTTTCATCGCCAGCTTGATGGGCAAGAAGGCAGCCACGCCGGTTGAGCTGCAGAACCTCGTGGCCATGGCCGACCGCTTGATCGAGCGCATGGGCGAGAAGACCTACCTGAGCACGGAGGCCGTGCTCAAGGACCTCAAGGCCATCGACGCAACCTTTGTCGCTGAAGAGAAGGCTGCCGGACGCGCGCTTAAGCCGACTTCTTTCAAGGGCAAGATTCTCGACGCTTTGCGCAAGGGCTTCGGTATGCGCGACAAGAAGGCCGAGATCGTGAACGACGACAAGGGCAATCCGCTGTCCGACTCGGACCTGCGAGATGCCGAGTACATCCCGTTCGCATTCATCGCCCAGCATGGCAACGATGTGGCCGCTGGTGTGCAGGCCTACTTCGAAGCTGAGGTGAAGCCGCACTGGCCCGATGCTTGGGTGAACACGGACGTGACCGACAAGACGGATGGCCAAATCGGCGGCGTCGGCTGCGAAATCAACTTCAACCGCGAGTTCTACGTGTACGAAGCGCCGCGCCGTCGTGAAGAGATCAAGCGAGATATTGAGGCGATGGAAAAGCGCTTCATGGAGATGCTGAAAGGGGTGGCAGGATGAGTTACTCCGTCGAAGCAGACCTCACCTCCGGCTTGCCCTCTGGATGGACCCATCGGCGTCTGAAAGAAGTAGCTGATGTGATCCCCAGCAATGTCGATAAGCACAGCGTCGAAGGCCAGACCGCGGTTCGTCTTTGCAACTACGTGGACACTTACAAGAACGAGCGGATCACAGCGTCCATTGACTTCATGCCGGCGACCGCTACCCAGGCTCAAATCGAGCGCCTGGGCCTGCGGAAGGGCGACATCACCATCACCAAGGACTCGGAATCCCCTTGGGATATCGCTGTCCCTTCCTACGTCGCGGAGGAGATCGACGGGCTGGTCTGCGGCTACCACCTCTCCAAGATCTCGCCGGCCGCCGGCGTGATGGACGGCGGTTATCTCAGTTGGGCGCTCCGCAGCAAGCCGGTGAATATCCAGTTCGCGCTTGCTGCGCAGGGCATCACGCGCTACGGACTGAGCTCGTCAGCCTTGGCGGATGGGGTGATCCCTTGCCCGCCCATCCGAGAGCAACTCGCCATCGCCTCCTACCTCGATGCCGAAACGGCGCGGATTGATGGGCTGATCGATGAGAAGCAACGACTTTTGACGCTTCTCGCTGAAGCCGAGTTGTCAGCCATTGAACGTGCGACATTGCCAACGAAAGGCATGCGACGTGTACCCCTGAAGCGCTTTGTGGATTCGCTCTCAACCGGTCCATTTGGAAGTGCACTTCATTCCTCTGACTACATCTCGGATGGCGTTGCAGTTATTAACCCGACACACATCGTCGATGGAGTTGTTGTGCCTGATCCGGATGTTTCAGTGACATCTGATCTGGCTGCTTCTCTAAGCGCATATAGGTTAAGGCCTGGCGACATTGTTGTAGGCCGCCGCGGCGAAATGGGTAGATGTGCTGTAGTCCCGGATGGATGCTTCGATTGGTTATGCGGAACAGGCTGCTTGATGCTGACGCCATCCAAGATGAAGGTGTTACCCGAGTATTTGCAGCTTGTTGTTTCGTCTCGAGCATCTCGAGACTGGCTGTCCCTCGAATCTGTGGGAAGCACGATGGAAAACCTGAACGCAGAGATCCTCGGTCGATTGCCGTGCTTTGTCCCAGACCTAGCGGAGCAACTCAATCGACTCAGCGCATGTCGGGCCGAACTTGACAGCCTTGCATCGCTGAAGCTGCATGTCAAAGAAGAGGTCCGATTGCTGGAAGAAATGCGTTCCGCCACCATCACCGACGCAGTCCTCGGCCGCATCAACGTCCGCGAGCACATGAAACACTGAAATCACCAAGAACAAGAGGGAGACCATCAGCATGACCGCCGCCATCCATCAGGAAGTCGTCTTCGAAGACGAAGTCTGCGACCACCTCAAGGCCCACGGTTGGACCTTTGACGGGCCGATCCCGTACCAGAAGGGGCATGCCTACGACGCGATGTATGACAAGCGGCTGGCGCTGATTCCCGAAGATGCAATCGCGTGGGTGCAGAAGACTCAACCTGGGGTCTGGGCAAAGTTCACCGCTCATCACAAGGACGAAGCTGACGCGCGCAAGGAGTTCGCCCGTCACTTGGCCGCTGAGCTGGACCGGGAGCACAAGCAGATCAAGAAGGATGACCCGCAGATGTGGGGCTCGCTGCGACTCCTTCGCCGTGGCTTCAAGCACATCAACGCGTCGTTCAAGATGGCGCAGTTCGCCCCGGCCAACAGCCTGAATCCCAAGCTCTGGGATGACTTCAACGCGAACATCCTGCGTGTGGTCCGCCAGGTGCATTACTCCGTGCACAACGGTAACAGCATCGACTTGGTGCTGTTCATCAACGGCATCCCGGTGGCCACGATCGAGCTCAAGACCGAGACGACCCAGTCCATCGAAGATGCGATGCGTCAATACCGGCATGACCGGCTGCCGCGCAATGAGGCCACGAACACCGAAGAGCCGCTGCTGAGCTTCGGGCGTCGCGCTCTGGTGCACTTTGCGCTGTCCAGCGACGAAGTGCGAATGACCACCAAGCTGGATGGCGCGAAGACCCGGTTTCTGCCCTTCAACAAAGGCATCCCCGATGGCTTTGGCGGCGCCGGCGCGGGTAACCCGGCGGACAAGAAGCGGGGCCACGCCACGGCCTACTTCTGGCACGAGGTCCTGTCGCGCGAGACCTTCCTGGACATCATCGGCAAGTTCATCTCGGTCGAGCTCAAGGAGTCGGTCAACCTGAAGACCGGCAAGAAGACGCTCACACCCAGCCTGCTGTTTCCCCGCTACCACCAGCTGGACGCTGTCAACAAGCTGCTGGCTGCCACTCTGAGCGAAGGTGTCGGCCAGACCTACCTGGTGCAGCACTCGGCCGGATCAGGCAAATCCAACACGATCGGCTGGTCTGCTCACCGCTTGTCGACCCTGTTCGACGCAAAGAACCAGAAGATCTTCTCCAGCGTCATCGTGATCACCGATCGCCGGGTGCTGGATCAGCAGTTGCAGGACACGATCAAGCAGTTCGAGGCAACGCCTGGCGTTGTGGTCAAGATCGATGAGAACTCGACCCAGCTGGCTGAGGCGCTGCAGAACGAGGCCAAGATCATCGTCACGACCCTGCAGAAGTTCCCCTTCGTGCTGGGCAAGATGGGGAAGATGAAGGATCGCACCTTCGCGGTCATCATCGACGAGGCGCATTCGTCGCAGTCGGGCAAGAGCGCCGTCAAGCTGCGGGAGGCCCTGTCTTCGGAGGGTCTGGAAGACGAAGCAGAAGAGATCCCGGAGACCGGCGCTGAGGAAGCCGATGAGGTCGAGATGGGGAGCGAGGAGATGATTGCCAAGATCGTTTCCGCGCGCAAACGTCCGCCCAATATTTCCTACTACGCCTTCACCGCCACCCCGAAGGCCAAGACGCTGGAGCTGTTTGGTCGCAAGGGCCCCGATGGGTTGCCCGTGCCGTTCCATGTGTATTCCATGCGTCAAGCCATCGAAGAAGGCTTCATCCTGGACGTTCTGAAGGGTTATGTCACCTACGACCTGGCCTTCAAGCTGGAGCAAGCAGGCGAAGACATTGAGGTGAAGTCTGGCAAGGCGCGCACCAAGATCTTCAAGTACGTCTCGCTGCACCCGACCGCGATTGGCCAGAAGATCGCCATCATCGTCGAGCACTTCCGCAAGCACGTCATGCACCTGCTCAACGGCCAGGCCAAGGCTATGGTCGTGACGGACAGTCGCAAGGCCGCTGTCCGCTACAAGCAGGAGTTCGACAAATACATGACCAAGATGGGCTACCAGGACTTCAAGGCCTTGGTGGCTTACTCCGGCAACATCACGGACCCGGAATACGGCATCCAGGACGCCGATGAGGGCGACATCAACGGGGGCAGTCCGAAGCTCAAAGACGACCTGATCAAGGAGGCCTTCCACACCGACGAATACAAGGTGCTTCTGGTGGCCAACAAATTCCAGGTGGGCTTTGATGAGCCGCTGCTGTGCGGCATGTACGTCGACAAGCGCCTGGATGGCGTGATGTCGGTACAGACGCTATCCAGGCTGAACCGCATCTTCCCGGGCAAGACCAAGACCTTCGTGCTCGACTTCCGGAACAAGGCCGAAGACATCCTGGCCGCTTTCGAGCCGTACTACCGCACCGCGTCACTGTCTGGGCTCACAGATCGCAACCTTCCGCATCAGTTGCGCGAAAAGCTGGACAACGCTCATGTCTACCTGTGGGAGGAGGTTGAGGCTTTCGCGAAGTTGTACTTCAGCACCCGTAATGACCAGGCCTTTCAGGCGCACCTGAAGCAGGCCCTCGAGCGGTTCAAGGAGCTGGTCAAGGAAGAGCAGGACCTGTTCCGCCGCGATGCGGCCAGCTACGTCAGTGCCTATGACTTCCTGTCCCAAATCGTCGATTACGACGACCCTGAGATGGAGAAGCTGCACGCCTTCCTGAAGATGCTGCTGCCGCGGTTGCGCGGTCAGGATGCCGATCCGGTGCTGATCGACGGTGCCGTGCGCCTGGCGGGCTACAAGCTGGTCAACAAGCGTGAGCACGCTCTGGATCTGGAGAAGGGGGAGTCCCGCACACTGGATCCGATGTCGTCCGGCGGCGGCCAGGCCTGGGAAGATCCGCGGCAGAAGCTGTCCGAGATCATCAAGAAGATCCACAGCCTGTTCACCGGCAAGTACACCGATGCTGAGATCGCCGGCTGGTTCACGGCAGTGACCGGCAATGTGGTGTCCGATGAGCGCATCCAGGTACAGGCCAAGGCCAATCCCACGGCCGCCCAGTTCGCCAATGGGGACTACAAGACGGTTCTGGCGGAGGCGGTGATCAAGGCGCTGTCCAGCCACCACGCCATGTCGGAGCAGATGCTCCAGAACCCCAAGGTGTTTGAGGAGGTGGCGGAGGTGTTGCTGACGGACGTCTATGAGCAGGCCCGGACGGCTTCTCAGGCGACTCAGTGACCACAGCCTGTTTAGCACGTGCTATGATTCTTAGTAATACGCCCCCCACCTCTGACCCCGGCGAAAGCGCGGTGTGCCATGTGGGGGGTTTCTCTTTGGTGCGTCCATGAGTGTCCAAGGCCCTCGAGCGCTCAAGCCCTTCAAGACCTTTCCAGAGCAACTGCAAGTGTTGCGGGATCGGGGTTTGGGTATCGAGGATGAGCCGTCAGCCCTGGCTGCCCTTGAGCGCATCGGTTATTACCGTCTTTCAGGGTATTTCTACCCCCTCAGAAAGACCAAGCCAGTAGGTGAGAGCGGCCGCCTTGACGACTTCGTCGACGGTGCCACCATGGATCTTGTCATTCAGATCGCGGACTTCGACAAGAAGCTACGGCTATTGACCCTATACGCCATTGAGACCATCGAGGTCTCTGTTCGAGTCGCGGTGGCACATCACCTCGGTCGCGTCAAGGCAGATGCACACCGGCACCCTTCGCTACTCGACGGTCGTTTCACCTCCCCCAAGCGCAATGGTGACCCATCTGACTACGACGGGTGGATAGAGAAGTTTGAGCAGCTTTGCGAGAAGTCCAAGGAAGATTTCATTGATCACCACAACGGGAACTACGGCGGCCAGATGCCGATCTGGGTGGCGATCGAAGCTTGGGATTTTGGGCTGCTGTCCCGCTTTTTTACAGGGCTGAAGTTCCGCGACAAGAATGCCATCGCCGCCAAGTACGGGCTCGCAGATGGCGAGGTGTTGAGATCCTGGCTGCGAACTTTCAACTTCGTTCGCAACGTCGCTGCACATCACTCCCGGCTCTGGAACCGCGTCAACACTGACATCCCAGTGCTGCCCCCGCTGGAAAGATGTCGGTGGCTTGAGCCGCTTCACAAAGACCAAAATTCGCTTCGGCGCCTCTTCGGCGCGCTGACGTTGATGCGCTTCATGATGCGCGCCATCAAGCCAGACTCTACCTGGCATGAGCAGCTCAAAGAACACATTGGCTCCTTCCCCAAGACAGACTTGGTGTCGCTCAATGCCGCAGGCTTCCCAGATGAGTGGCAAGAGCTGCCAATCTGGAAATGAGGAACGTATCTTCATCCATGCGAAACCATTCGACTCAACGCCCAATAACTCGGGTCCTCACGACCTGAGCTAGCCCGTCTGCGCCCGCTCGACATGGGCGCAACTATTTCATTCAGCGTGGTCCGATTTGACTGTGAGCGCATACGCCCTGGCGACAGAGCAGCGCTCAGGACTTCAGCAGGCGGCGTCTTTGACTGGCCCTACCTTCTTCAGCAAGCCGTCCATGGTGTCGTTCACCACCAGCATTTTTACGAGCGAGTTCTTCAGGGCATCCTTGTGTCCCTTGAGCATCGTGACGTAGGAGCTCTTGCCGGTGAAGCGCACAGCCAGGTCCGACTGGACATTGATTCTGCGAAGCGCCTCGATCTCCGACGGGGTCAGAGAAAAAGAGGCTTCTTCTTCAATGCCGCTGTAACTGGTTTCGCGCTGCACTCGATCGAAATCAAGCTTGCGTTCGAAGATCACCGCACCGTCGACCATGATGGCAACCTGCTCAAGGAAGAGCCAGCTTTTAGCGCTGTATTTGGCAGTAAAGAACAGATTGGGCTGTCCACAGTTGGGCAGGCTGATACCGACCTCCATTGTGGGTGCTCCCTGCTTGTAAGACTTGTGCTGCACATAGGTAGCCCGGATGTTGTCTGCCAATCCATTTATGTCCTTGAAGAGTCGCCCCTTGTTAAAGCCATCGACCCTCATGGAGATGTCTGAGGGGCACTTTCCCTGATCGTCAAACTGACCACTGAGACAGATGTCGTACTCCCTCACGCCATCATCGTTCTCTTTGGTCGCGCTCGTCCTAAAAGCGCCCAGTCCCTGAAGAGCGTCTTGCCATTCCTGGTAGGTGGCCAACTTCGGTGCCGGCGCCACTGCTACCTTAGATTCAGCAACCGCTTGGGCATGACGGTCGACCTCATCAGACTGGCCTTTGCAGCCGGCCATGGCCCATGAAGACAGACAGAGAAGGAGTGCGGCTTTTCTCATTGAACAGAAGGATGGTTGTGAAAGAGGAAGATGCGGATGCAAGAAGCTGCAGACAGGCTTTGGCTCGAGGGGCGAGTGGAGTCAGAATACTTCTTCCCCTGATGGTCACCCCAAACTGCTCCACTCTTAGCAAGTCCAACATGCTCCGGTCAGGACGGGGTGATTATGGGTGGTTAGGGGAGATGACCAGCCGTGCAGCGTGCTCCCTGAGTCTGTACCTCTTCGCTGTGCACGCCCTCGTCACGGGCATTGACGCAGAAGAACGCACCAGCGCCTATGCCCTCTTGGCGCAATTCAAAACCACGGACATCTTCCTGGCTATGGAAACCAAAAATGTGCGTACGATAGGCGTCCGCCTTTATCACGCTTTTTAACAAGGGATGGGTTTAAATGAAGCCGTCACGAGACGGATTTAATTTACACTCGACGTGTTCAACACCGAAAGGAATCAAATATGGCAACGTATTCCGAACTGATGGCCCAGGCTAAAGCCCTGATGGCCCAGGCCGAACAGGCCCGCAAAGAAGAGCTGGCGTCCGTGATCTCGGACATCAAGGAAAAGATGCGCAAGTACGGCATCACCGTCGCAGAGCTCGGCGGGCAGTCGCGGGTGGCTGGAAAGTCCAAGTCCAAGGCAGAGCCCAAATACAAGGGTCCCAATGGAGAGCTCTGGTCGGGTGGTCCCGGCCGTAAGCCGGAGTGGGTGCGCGAGGTCTTGGCAAAAGGTGAGAGCCTGGACAAGTACCTCATTTGATCTCGCGCTTTCCAAGTCAAAGCCACACCGGGCAACCAGTGTGGCTTTTTTGTTGGTTCTTCTACTGGATGCCAAAGTGGCATTTACGAACGCCAACGCATCCATCAAAATGATTCACTTTGGGAGAAGGCATCGCTGCAGCATGGCACATGCCTAGTACATTTTGACGTCAAATGGAGGCTTGAGTGGATATCAAGGGAGTCGCTTACAAAGCAATCGGATGGATTTTCGGTATCGGGTTCATAACCCTAACTGCCGCCCTGTCGGTTGGGGCATTCAATATTTGGGCAGTTCTCGTGGGATTGATCGGCGTTGCCCTGTGCCTTCCGCCCATACGCGAACTTATCGCCAGCAAGCTCAAGCTGCGCGTTAGCGGGGCCCCTCTGGTCATCATTTGCTTCATCTTGGTAGGCATCCAGGTCACCCTGGTGGGCGATACCTTTAGCGAGAACTCCAAGGCAGACGAAGCCAAAAAAGAGCAAGAGATGAAAGACCGCGTTGCCAACGCAAGGGCTAAGGCTCTGGCCGAGTTCAACGATGGCAAGGCTGGCATTCTCAAAAATGTCAACGACCTCATCGCTCAGGGAAAGGTGAGCGAGGCACGCGACATCGTGTTTAAGTACAGCGCGGTTTCACAGGATCCAGACCTGGCGAATGCGAAGCGCCTGGTGGACTACGAGTACGCACGCGGCGAACTCAAGAACGAAGCGAATCTGCCTTTGCACAAGCGCGTCGAGTTGTACAAATTCCTGGCGGCCTACGACGTCAAAAACACCGCTGTGGTGGCGAAGGCAAAGGCTCTGGAAAAGGAGCTGGCTGACAAGCTGGCCGCCGAGGCCGCGGCGAAGGCCATAGCCGAAGAGATGGCCAAGCGCAAGCAGACCATCGAAGCGCAGTTCTCGGGCTGGGATGGATCTCATCCGCGGGTAGAGGCTGCGATCAAGGCCTCGATGAAAGACCCCGACAGCTACAAGCACGTGGAAACTCGGTACGTTGACAAGGGTGGATCGACCTTCCTGGTGTTCACCACCATCCGTGGCACGAACTCTTTCGGTGGCGTGGTTCCGAACAGCTTCGTTGCCGAAGTGAGCTTGGATGGGCGCGTGGTGAGCTTGAGGAATGCGAACTGATGAACAAGTTGCTCAAGCAATCGAAAATTCGCTTTGCTCTTGCCTTGGCGCTGTTGCCGAGTACCTTTCCTGCTCTTTCTCAGCAGCTATACAGGTGCGGCAACACCTATAGCCAAACACCGTGCGGTGGCGATGCAAAAGAAATCAAGGTTCAGGTTTCTCCGGCTTGCCAGGAGGAGCACACCAGGTACTCAGAGGCGTGTATCCAGCATCGCATGAGAGAGCTGGACAAGGTGACGACTCCAGCGGTTTCTCCTGATGGAAAAAAGGCGGCACTGCAAGTGGAGGCCGCAAAGAAGCTGCCTCCGCCGCATCCAGACGTGGTGGAGGAGAATCTACGAAAGTGCGAAAGCAAGATCCTTCGGTCACTCAAGGATCCGGAATCCGCCAAGATCAGCGAAGGCCGAAGAGCAGGGCCGTCTCTTGACTACGTAAAAGGCGAGATGCGCACATACGCTGCGGTTGCGTACCACTTCAAAGTCAACGCCAAGAACAGTTACGGCGGATACACCGGGAACAAACTGTTTAGCTGTGTGATGGACCTAGAAGAAAAAACGATCCTTCGAGTGAACGAGATCGGGCCCTACCCAGAGTAGGTCGTTGGCGAACGCCTACCTGTCGAACCGAGAGCCCCGCACACGCGGGGTTTTTTTCGACTTGGTGCCGGTATCTTCAGAGGGGTAGGCTCATGTTGTTGTATCGCGACACAAGATAAAGCCAAACGAAGGGGCTATCTTAAGGAAGTCACTGTGGCTGCTGCATCAATATTTTCAACCTCATGGATGGGGATGTCTTGCAAATAGATCAAAACAAAAGTTCCTTAATAATGTTGCCTATCTGACGATAAAGAGATGGGCGCGATGGTTTGGTTGGTTCTCTCTCAGTCTGTCCGCCTACTAAGTCCACTTATTAGATAACCATATGTTTAATTTCTTGAAAGCCATGGGAGTGTCCGCCCCAGTTGCGGCCTTAATTTTGTCGGGGTGTGTCACCAACCCGAATTCACAAAATAAATCAACTGCGGTCACAAGTAAATTAGAAGCAGCAGCCGTTTCGCCAGAAAAGTATTTGGGAGACCCTGTAGGCTTTGGTGCCGCCTTGATGGGGGCGCCTGGCAAGGAGGACTCCCCAGGCAATTTTCTTTGGGATACTGATAATAAATCGCGCTATGATGAATTGAATAAATCAATGCTGTCATGGTGTAAGGCGAACGGTGGCACCGTTCCATCAACAGAACAGTCCTATAAGTTCTGTATGAACTCATCTGGCGAAGCAATCACTCGGTATAGAGTTGCTATGGGCCCCGTATTGAAGTTCAACGTGTATACGCCTGAGGCTGCTAAATATCTAGCAAATAAATTTAAGTCAGACAGAGATGAGCACAAGAAATATGTGGAATCAAACGGTGCTCGAGGCAAAATAACTCTTACGGATAAAAGAACTTTTGATGTTGTTCGATTTGGATCAGCCAGTGAGAGTATCGATTACCTTATTAACATTGGCGACAAGGGTGAAACGACTGAGCTTCGTAAAATTAAATCGATTCGTAGAATTTCATCGCCGACCGGTAACTCCAATGGATCTTTTGAGGTCGAACTAAAAGACGGCAAAATCGTTCCATCTCCAAATGGATTCCCTGGCAGGCATCTCAGAATGAAGCCTGATGGCTCGTTGGGAAGCGACACGATAGACTTTGGAGAACTGGTTTCGTCGCACGTGGTGCTTGTCATTAAAATGCCATCCGACCCCAAGCCTAGACAAGTCCGGATCTCTTCGAGGGACATAGGAAAAATTGATATCCAATCAATAGACAATACCCCGTTGGTGCCTCTATCGATTCAAACGAAGGACGATGATCTTGCCAGCCGTCTAAAGCAGTATTGGAGCCGAAATGCATCAGCATCTTCAAGCTTTACGTATGATCCACGCGATAGTTGGCGGCATTTTTGTAATCGCTTGAACTACGGAACTATTGAGACAAGGTTGATCTGCGATCAAATAGCCAAAGAGGAGCAGACGGTTACTCGTACGGGCAAGCTTACGCCCAGCACCACACCTGCGATGCTGTCCGGACATTACGACTATCGCGCGCACATCTCACGCTCGCTGTTCTGACAGATTTTCTCCGGCCCTGCATGTGATGTGCGTGTGTTGATCCTCCTGTGCACGCAGTAGAGCACCCGCATAAGACCGGTGCTTAAACCCCGCCTTTGCGGGGTTTTTTTCGACCTGGCGACCTGCAGCGCAGCAGGCTGGCTGCTTGTGTGGCTAACTCGCAACATAGTACAAGCTTGCACAAAATTTCCTTTCCAGCCTATACTATCGGAACACACCAAAATGAGTGACCAACATGCACCGAATCCTGTCAAGCATCCTGAGCAACATTTTTCAGTTCGCAGCACACATCGTGCGCAAAACGCAAAAGCAGTTCTCGATCATCGCACCACGTCGCCAGTTTCTCGCCTTGTCTACTATCATGATGGTCAAAAATGGAGTCATCTCCACGATGATGCTTGTTGTCGCCGGTATCGCCCAGGCGGAAGAGCTCCCAGGCGCTACCGAGTGGCGCGTGATGGGGCCGGCTTTTTCGCGTCACCTGAGCCTCGATGGCGCGGCCATCGAACAGCCTGCTACCGCTCCTGGCTCGGCGGAAGTCAAGCGCTGGAACGAAAACAACCCTGCTTTTGGGCTGATGCGAACAACCCGTAATTCAGAGGGCGTCGGAACCCAGTATTTCGGTCAATTGGTAAAGGATAGCTACGGAAAGATGGGCGTGATGATTGGCGCTGGCTATTCATGGCCTCTGTTTGAATCCGAGTCATTTAAAGCGGAGTGGGGTTTTGCGGCTGGCTTGTGGTATCGAACTTTTGCAAAAAACGACGCAAAGCATACCAGCTACACCATCAAACACATGCATCCGCGTGGCTATCCAACTAGCACGGAAGAAGTTTCTTGGAGCTACGAAGTGACGGAATTGAAGCGCGCGTGGATTCCTTTCGTTCTGCCAGTGGCCTCGCTGGAGCACAAAAATAGCGGAATCGGCCTCACGGTTTCATTCGTACCGAAGGTGGCAATTGGAGGCAAAAAGATCAGCCCTGCCAACACCATTCTTTTCCAAACCACTTACCGGTTCTAAAGGTACTGATGATGGACTCAATTTACGCATTCGCAGGATCTGCACTCGGATTTTCCATCGGCGCCATGTGCTCCGACTTCGTGAACCAAATCTTCAATTTTCTCTGATTGGATATCGAAATGAAATCGAAGCTCAAGCTCAACAAAATTGCCATCGCTGTGATGGCGCTGTCCGCAACCACTGCCATGGCCCAGACCACTGGCTCTGGAAACATTGACGATGGGACTGGTAACAAAATTTACGGAAACGACAACTATGTCTCCTCGAGCGATTCCATTGTTGTGGGAGACATGAATTACGACTTCATGGGAGGGGCGAATAACCACGTCTTTGGCAACCAGAATATCGGACAAGGTTTGAACCCGGTGTCTTATAACCTGATTGCAGGAGATCAAAACACATACGAGCACAACTATGGCGTTGGCTTGGGTTATAAAAATGGACTTTACGGCGATTATGCAATCGCGATTGGATCTCAAAATGAGGCATTGATTCGCTCTGTCGTAATCGGATCTGAGTCGTTCGCTGGCGACTATAGTATTTCGCTAGGATACAAAGCGTCTTCCAATTTGTATGGTATCGCAATCGGCGACGAAGCAAATGTATTCGGAATCAGCAGCATTGCGATTGGGCAAGGCTCGATTGCGAACGATCCCGGCGTGGTGAGTTTCGGTCACGGCGGTGCCGGACTTAAGGGCCCTGCAACGCGCCGTTTGATCAATGTGGCCGCCGGCACGAATGCAACCGATGCGGTTAACAAAGCCCAGTTGGACGCGGCGATTGCCGGTGTTAGCGGCGGTTCGTTTGATCCCAACCAGACGGTTTTTGGTGCATCGAACACCGTGCCTGATGGCAACTACTACGTGCTGGGCGATGGAAATGTTGGAGCTGATGGTGGATTGGCTTCCCAGAGCACCGTACTGATTGGTCGCAATAACAATGCAGCCGCAGGTTCATCGAACATGATCGGCTACGGAAATACTGGTGTTGCCAGAGGAACCAACATCGTTGGCGACGCCAACATCGCCCAAGGGAACGGCGGTGCTGCTTCGCAAATTTTTGGTCGAAGCAACATCGATTACGGTGGCGGTCTTTTGAGTGGTACTTACAACACCTCCAAATCTGGGAGCAATGTGCTTTTGGGTGCTGGGAACCTGGTTGATACCTTGGCAGGGCAATCAGTTGCGATTGGTTTCGACAATGTCATCGGCTCTGGTGCTCAATTTTCCGTGGGAATTGGCCGCGGGACAAAAGTGACAGGCCAGAAGGGAGTTGCAGTGGGTGATTACGCCGAAGCAGGACTTTTCAGCGCTGCTTTCGGTGCTGGCGCAGGCGCCACCGGAAACTACTCCGTGGCATTGGGCTACATTGCTAAAGCCCCTGGCGCAAACTCTGTTGCCATTGGCAACGGTAGCCGTGCAAACGACGATAATGTGTTTAGCATTGGTGGTGGATCTGGCTCAGTTTATGGACCTGCAACGCGGCGAATTATTAACGTAACGGACGGCATCAACGATTCCGATGCTGCTACCCTTGGCCAAGTTAAAACCTTGATTGCCGCGGTTGATACTGGCGGCGGGCCTGTGATCGACCAGGTTGCCCGAGATGCGGCCGCCGCTGCGCAAACGACTGCCGATGGGGCAGTTGCTGCTGCAGCAGCCGCGGATGCCAAGGCCGTGGCTGCACAAACCACTGCTGACGGCGCGGTCCTGGCTGCGTCGAATGCTGACGCGAAAGCGGTTGCTGCACAAACCACCGCTGATGGTGCCGCTCTTGCTGCCTCGACCGCCTCGTCCGACGCCAACCTAGCAAAACTGACTGCTGATGCGGCTTCCGCCAAGGTCGACAGCGCGATTGCAACCCTGAGCTCTGGAACCGACGCAACGGCGGCCAAAATTGCTGCCGATGCTGCCCAAGCCGATGCAACGCTTGCGCTCACCGGTGGCGCAAATGACTCGGTGGCCCGCGCTGCCGCTACCCTGGCGCAAACCGATGCATCGTTTGCACGCACTGCTGCGGTGGCCGCCCAGGCCGATGCAACGCGCGCCCTCACTGGCGACGCTTTTGACCGCGTGGCCCGTGATCGAGTGGCTGCCGTCGAAACCCGCGTCGACGCGCACGCGGCGAAGTTGTCTGAACACGACGACAAGCTGGTTGCGCACGATACTCAGCTTGCTGACCACGAATCCCGAATTGCCACGCTGGAATCGGCCCCAATGGGCGGGTTTGACGAAGTCGCTCGGCAGGGCATTGCCGACTTGGACAAAAAAATCGGCGCGGTCGAAAAGAAGGCCATGCAAGGCGTGGCCGCCGCCATGGCTACCAACGCAGCCTTGCCGTCCGGCTCGGACCTCCAGCCAGGTGAACGCATTATGTCCATCGGCGTCGGGGCATACGGTGGTCAAGCCGCCTTGGCCATGGGTGTGGCTCAACGCCTGAAGTCTGCTGAGTTCAAGGGTGTGGTTTTCCGCGCCGCGGTGGCAATCACAGGTGGTCATGCCGCAGTTTCGGCCGGTATGGGCTGGAGGTTTTAAGGAGAATCGACAATGAAAAGGAACATTCCTGGGGTTGTTACCCTTTCCTTCCCTTTCATCGCCGCTGAAAACCTGCCGCAAGCGATCGACATTTCTAGTATCTCTTTGCAGGTATCCAATGCAATCAGTTCGAGAAAAGATCTGATTGCGGGGGTTTTTGGTCCAGCTGCTCAAAAAAGCATTGAGTTTGTTGCCCATCGTCACGCAGCTGAAACCGGCGCATATTGCTCGATTGCGCTTGTTCAGGTGATGCGTACTTCAGAGCGAAAAACGATCAAAAGAGCTTCGGGTGACGGTGATTTTGCAAAAGACCGGAGTGTGTTCGATTTGGAGTGGATCGATGTTACGCGAATCGGAAAATTGCAAAGGCAAGAACTGACCCGTTTTTTGTTGGATCAGCTCCCTGTTGGGTCATTCAATGGCTTTGAAGGAGACGCTGGCGGAATTCTTTTGAAATTTCCGCATCTTGTGCCGAAAATCATCGATAAAGGCGAGTGGATCCGTGGCGTTGTCTATCCGGCCAGAATCCCAGTTTTTTCTGAAAATCGAGTGTTCACGGTGGCTACCGTTCGAAAGTTGGATGGAGCACTAGTGGGCGGGGAGGTGAAATGCTGGCCTGGCACAAAAGTGATTCTTTAAGGTTTTAAATAAATCTAGCAATGCACTGCTCCAGCTCGTCTACAAGGCCCCAGCGGGCGGCTAGCGCCCGCGTGAGGTCAAGATCTATGCAGGCGAAGTCCACGTCCTGCGGTACTGGATTCTTGCCGGTAGTCTTGGTGAGGTGCAGCCACTGAAGCAGTGCTGCTTCCGGCTTGAAATGCGGGCACTGGCGGCCGGCTTGCAGCAGCAGGCGGACATCGGACTCATTCGTCGGGAAAAACGCCCCAGGGAGCGGCTGGTAGCGGAACTCCGCATCATGCGTGTCGTGCACCTGATCGCCTGCATCGGGGACAACGCAGAACACCTCACGGGTCGGGTTGTGCAGGAAGCCCACCTCGCCCAGCACGCTCTCCAGCGAAACGATTGCACCAGGCCGTATGTGCTGCGCAGCTTCGGCCAGCTCAACCGGCGGCCACGCTCGGCGGTTCAGGAACAGGTCGGCATCGAACTGGTGTAGCGTGCGCGAATGCAGCAAGCCGGCCACGGCGTCGCGCAGGTCCAGCGCGGTGCTGGTGGGATGCACGTGGTGCAACAGCTCGCGTATGTCCGCGATGCGCAGGACACGGGGCACGCCGATGCCTTCCAGCGAGGAGATCAGGCGGAAACGCCAGTCGATTTGTCGGCTCATGGTTGTCCTCGGGTCCTGCCAGGCGAAGCCGGCGCGCTAGCGCCAGCTATTCAGCCGCCCAACGAGGCGGCGCCAAAGGACCGGACCCAAAACTTCAACCGGTTGAAGTGACACGAAGCCGGGAGATGAAGATCTTCAACCGGTTGAAGTTCTCCAGCCGCCCAACGAGGCGGCGCAATGAAAACCGTTCCTGGCGCGGGATCTGACTCCAAAGGGTCGGCTTTCCCCTGCCTTGAAAGCCGGGACGGCCAGCGGTTCCCGGCCGCGCGAAGCGCGGTGCAAGGCGACATGGGGACCCGCCGCGAAGCGGTGGGGTGCGAGCCGCAACACCTGGCGGGGCGCCCCGCCAGGCCCGCTGGACGGACCAATTCCGTCACGATCGTGCTCGACATAGATTTCCAAGTCCATTTTTGACAAAGCACGCATTTACAGCCCGCGCATCAAACCCCAACTGCAGACGCTTCGTCTCGTAATGTCCGCTAAGGTCGTCGTGGGTGTGACCGTGGAACGACCGATGCACGCGCAGCGACCGAGCGAGCTCATCGAGCACAGCCCATCCGTGGTGATGGCACGATGGCGCTTCGTGTGTGACCAGGACATCCGCGCGCTTTTCCGCCAAGCGCCTGTACTCCTCAGGGTAGACAGCGCCGTGCAGCTTCGGATTGGGCTTCCTCCTGGGGATGGGCCCACCCATGGCTTGCTCCCGGGTTTCGAACACGATCTTGCCAGGTGGCGCCCACACGCGGCCCAGGAAGTTGCCGCCCAAGCCAGCAACCAGGATCCCGTCTAGGTCGACTACTTGGCCATGCAGAGCAATGGCATCGCCGCAGTCGTGCAGCAGCGCCCACTTGTCATGGGTGGCGGCATCGTGATTGCCATGGATGAAAGCGACCTTGACCGGAGGGTGCAACCGTCGAAGGCGCTCAATGACATCACGCATTGACTGAACCTCGAGGTCAAGGTCTCCCAAGAAGACCAGCCAGTTCGGTGGATGACCGTCTGATGCCGCTTGGGTCAACAGTCCCTCTACGTGATCGAAACGGTTGTGCGGATCGCCGCAGAACCAGATCTTGCGCAAGGCCTCTTCGTGTTTCCGGTCGAAGTCGTCGATTTCTTGGATGGATCTCATTTGGTGGCCACGATCAGATGCTTTCTTCTTTGGCCAGCCAGGGCGGGCCGTCACCCGACTGGCGAGAGACCTCTTCGACCATCCACTGGAGTTGCAGAGGATCCGGGTAGTGCCGCAAGGTGACCTGGGCCTGACGCTTGAGGTCCTCGGGCACGTCCTGGCGGGTGAGCATCTCACGCAGGATCTCGCCAGCGAAACGAAGGGCGCGGGCGCGCTCATCGGGCATGGTCATGGGTCTTCCTCTGCTTCGTGATCAAACCTCGACCACCAGGTCCGGTTTGAACTGTGGGTTCTCGTTGGAGTCGTCGATGAGCACGTAGCCTCGCGGGTTGGCCACGACGCGAGTGCCGTTCACTTCGTAGTCGCTTGAATCGTGCATGTGACCGTGGATCCAGAGCCGGGCGCGTCCCATGAGCCGCGTGAGATCTGAGGCAAAGGCCCCGGTGGTGAGATCGGCGGCGTATTTGGGCTGGACGGAGTTCCGATGTGGCGCGTGGTGCGACACCACGATGGTCTTGGCAGGATCTCCGCGCGACAGCTCGGCCTCAAGCCAGGAAACGGTCTCCTCGTGGATCGCGATAGCGTCGGACGGGAAAAAGCGCCGAGAAGGGCCGATATCTGGGCTGTAGAGATTGTGAGGCCGCTCAGTTGAGATCACGCGGAAGTCGTTGATGTACAACATCGACTCGGCCATGGACTTCTCCCTTTTGTCCTCTCCGAAGACATCGAAGTCTGTCCAGAGCGTGGCGCCCAGGAACCGATACCCGTCGATCTCGACCGCATCGCGCTCCAGGAAGTGCACGCCGCACTGCTTAGCTTCATGCCGCATGAATGCGAGCGTCTTCTCATGGGTGCCGCCATAGAACTCGTGGTTGCCCGCCACGAACACCACCGGCTTTGCGCCAAAGGTCTCGGATGCCCAGTAGATGCCATCGGCGCTGCTGTCGATGTCGCCGGCCAGGACCACCACATCGGCGTCAGCATCGATGAGGCGCCCATTTGGCAAGGGCCCGTCCAGATGGAATCGCTCAAGGTGCAGGTCGGAGAGGACAAGGATCTTCATGTGTGGCTTTCTTTGGGCAAAGTGTTTTGTTCGATCAGGACGTGCAACTCTGGAAGCTGCGCCTCAATGAGGCCGGTCTTCTGGGCGGTGATGAAAAGGCGTGGGCATCCAGGCTCGAACCACCAATGGCGGTCGTCGATGGCGATCCACGGGTGCTGCGCCGTGCGGTTCTCGATCAGCCAGGCCTCGCATTCGGACTGGCGCTCGGACGGGCTCAATGGGTGGGGATACCGCGCCCGCGTGATCGGATTGAGGACTGGCGTGGCGCCAATGACGCGTGCCCTGATGTCTTCCGAGAAGGGCTCGCGCAGCACATCGAGCGGGTCGGTCTCGCGCCAACTCGTGCTCAGGACGACGTTCACGTGCGAGTGTTCACGCAGCACCTGCTCCAGCAGCGGAAGCTGGCTGAAGAGCGTGGGCGGGCGATCCCAGTCGGAGTGGAGAACGCCGTCGAAGTCCAGGAACAGGATGAGCTCGCCGGGGCTGCCAGCTGCATGGGGCGGGTGGGTCATCGTTCACCCCTTGTCGCCTGGCTCATCTCGCGCTCGATCATGGCCTGCAGCAGCGGGACGTGCTCGCTCGTGAGGCCAGTGTCTGATCGCGTCACCAGAAGGCGAGGGCAATCTGGTTCGAACAACTGGGGGCGGTCATCGAGCGCGATCCACGGCGCCTCGGGCGCGCGATAGGTGTGAAGCCAGGCTTCACACTCAGCCTGCCGGGTGTACTCGGAGAGCTTGCCTGGAAACTCGTCGACCGCAATGGCCGGCAGTGGTGGCGTCGTGTGCACGATGCGCATGGCAATGTCGTGCGAGAACAGCGCGCGCATCTCATCCAGGCTGTGCGAATGCCGCCAGGCACTGCTGATGACGATGTCCACATCTGGGTAGGGCCGGATGGCCTGCTCGAAGAGGCCACGGTGAACCATCACCTCCTTGCGCCACGGAAACTCCGGGTGAAGCACACCGTCGAAATCCAGGAAGAGCACGAGGCCTGGGTTGGCCTCAGTCTTGGAGCGCCTGGCCGGCCGCTTCACCGCATGCGGCCCCACCGTGTTGTTCTCCCACAGCAGGCGTGCACAAGTCTTGGCGGCCTTGTCGTTCAGGCGCAAGAAGGGTTGGATCTCCAGAATGGCCTGCTCCATGCAGGTGACCAGCTCATTCAAGGTCACGTCAGGGCGCTGAAGGAAGAGCCTCATGGGCTCATGCAGCGCGCGCTCCAGCTCTTGGCGCGAGCACAAGCTCGCATCCACGGCATCAAGGGCTTGCCTGATCGAGACGAAGTTCCACTGACAGTCCGCCGCCAGGAGCGCCTCGGTCATAAGGTCCCTTGGGGATGGCTTCATCGTGCTCATCTCAGCGCCTGCTCAAGATCGTCGCTTCCGACGCCGTACTGGCCCAGTGACCCTCCATTGAGACGAAGCTGCCGATGGAAGTCGCACAGGTTGATCATGTAGCTGCCATCCTCGTTCCGGGTTCCGGGTGAGCCGCAGACAATGCAGCGTTGAGCGGTGCGAGATTCGGCCGCATGAACGAGTTGGGAGATGGCCTCGTAGATCCGGCGTTCTTCGTCTGTGCGGTCTTGCGTGTCCTTCTCGAAGAAATCCATGTCGTACTGAAACCGTGCAGCGCCGAACTTCTCTTTGATCTGCACCCAGCGAAAGCCATGCCGGTTCTCGGTCAGGACTGCATCGATGTCTGCGCACAGCTGAACGAGGATGTCGAACCAGCCCTTGTAGAACCCCAGGTTGCCGATGGTTCGGTTGGCCTTTTCAAACTGGTAGGGGTAGCGGCGGATGAGGTCTCCAGGGGTCCTGATGGCGGCGAGCTGGTTATTCACGGTGATTCCTTTCGTAGGCGCTGTTGAAGCGGTTGATGTGGGCCTGGATCTGCGTCAAGGCATGGGGGTCGGGAATGCACAGGTCGCCGCCTGTTGGCTTCATCGTGCTCATCTCAAATCCTGTTCGAGATCGTCGTTTCTGAAGCTGAACTGGCCCAACCTGCCTCCATTGAGACGAAGCTGCGCGTGGAAGTCACACAGGGTGAGCAGGTGGCCACCATCCTGGTTCAGAGTGCCAGGTGTGCCGCAGACGATGCAGCGTTGCGCGGTGAGCGATTTAGCGGCTTCGACAAGATCGAGGATTGCCTTGGCTGCTCGGGTTTGCTCTTCGGTTCGATCCTCCAAATCGTCCCCAAAGAAGTCCAGCATGTAATGAAACCGAGCGGTGCCGAACTTCTCTTTGATCTGCACCCAGAAAAAGCCATACCGGTTCTCGTGCAGGACGACGTCGACGTCTGCGCACAGCTGAACGAAGATGTCGAACCAGCCTTTGTGAAACGTCAGGTCGATGGATCGTTCGAACTGGTAGGGGTAGCGGCGGATGAGGTCCCCCGGGGTCCTGATGGCGGCAAGCCGGTCATTCACGGTGAGTCCTTTCGGGAGTGCTGTTGAGGCGGTCGATGTGGGCCTGGATCTGCGTCAAGGCGTTGGGGTCGGAAATGCCCCGAGCGCCGTTGGTTTGCACCAGGTAAGGCTTGGACCAGGCCGGCCAGCCCTCGTCGTCATCGTCCAGGGCGAACCAGCTAGTGGGCTTGCGGCGTTGGAGGTCCTGGATCACCTGCAAGCCGCGCGGTGTGCCGTAAAACAGGTTCTTGTCCATCCGGCTGTGCCAGGTCGAGCCAATCACACGCCGGCGCAGGCTCTCGGGCAGGCGTGCCGCGGTTCTGGAGTAGCCGTACTGGACCGTCCATGACGTGCTGAGCACGATGCGCAGATCCGGTAGGTCTCGCAGCTGGCAGTCCAGCAGATCCACGTACGCAAAGAGCTGCTCGCCCGGCGCGGACATGTAGGCGCCGCGCTTGGGGCTCCATCGCACATCCTCGTGGTGAAGCACGCCGTCAAAGTCGAGGTAGAGCACGTACATGGGCGCCTCGCTCAGTGCAGCACCTGGCCTTGGCCAGGAGCGGCTTCGTCTTCCATCAGGTAGTACGCCGGAATGTCGGGCTTGGTGATCTCCAGGCGGCCGGCCGCAACGGCCCTGGCATAGGCCTCATCGAGCGCCCGAAGTTGAGCGCGCGGCGTGAGATGTGCCAGCCACACGGCCACTTTGCGGCTCGGTGGCTTGAACCCCTGGATGGCCATGTCGGCGTGCTTTTGCCGAACGATGGATTCGGCGAGCGAGAGCGCATCGGGTGCTGAAGGCGGACGGATTTCGAACACCCGGAAACGGCTCAGGATGGGGATCGAGATCGGGCGCAGGCTGTTGGCCGTGGCAATCCACGTGATGTAGCTCGCATCGAAGGTGATGCCCGCCGACAAGTCCGTGAAGGCAGTGGCGGAGACGGGCTCCAGCAGGGACAGCAAGGGGTGAAGTGGATCCTTGCGATTGCCATCTGCACCCGCTACAGATTTGTCGATCTCGTCGATCAGGATGATCGGATCGGCCCTTTCGGACATGCAGACGGCATCGAAGACCGTGCCCGTGTTGGTGTTGGACCAGTGCCTGGCTGATCCACTCAGGGAACTGGCAGTGTGGTCGGCATCCATGGAGTGGCGCACCACTGGCCGTTGCAAGGCTTTCGCTAGATCGTGCGTGAAATGGGTTTTGCCCACACCGGGCCCGCCGACCAGAAGGATCGGTGGCACGTGCAGTCGCTTCTTGCGCAGCAGCGCGAGCTCTCCGCAGCGGCGGATGAACTCGATGACCTCTCGGAAGTGCGGCTGAGCCTGCTCCAGTTCGTCCAGGGCGCTCAGCAGTTGCGGAATGGCGTCCGCCGACGTCACCCGGCGGTAGCGGCCCAGCTCTTTTAGTCGATCGAAGATCGCCTTGTTGCGCTCCCTGACGTCTCTGTCGGGGAGCTTCTCGCTGGCGATCAGAACCAAAGGGTCGAGCACTCCGTAAATTGGAACAATGCTTCCATCTCTGGAAAGATCCTCGTCCAGTTCGAAGGTCTGCTCAGACTCTTTGACTTTCAGCTCGGACTCGGCTTGCTCGCGTTCCTTTTCCTTTGGGGTCTTCCTCACCGAGTCAAAGGCCGTGGCGTAGGAGGCCTTCGGCTCGGCAGGAGACCGCTCGACTTCGGCATCCTGTTCGACGGCAAGCTCGTCTGCAGCGGCCTTGGCCGCGGTGATGGTGATGCGATCTTCCATTGCCTGGCGCATTGCCAAGCTGGCCGGCAGGATCAGGGAGACCCGAAAGTGGTCGCCGCTGTGGTAAGTCGAGTATTGGAAGTTCGCAAACTGAGGCAGATCCTGGACAGGTTCCGCGTTATGCGAGAAGCCAAAGGGCTTAGTGCTTTCTGATGGCTTCTTCTTGATAGACATGTCGGGCTCCTCGGAGGGAGAGGGCCCATTTGCTCTTGCCCGACTCCCTGGTTGCTTCGCTTGGTGCGGCCAGAGTCGGGACGGTGATGTCTACCGGTCTGGGCGCGCGCAAATACGCATGAACGACGAAGTCGTCCACACGGTGAAGCGGTTGGAAGGTATGCGTTGCATGGCTACAAGGATGCCGGAGGATGCGGGTTGAGACAAGTTTTCGTGCTGGCTTCTGTCTCTAAAAAATCATATTTGCGCTTATATACATTTACGGAGCGCGTTTCTGAGGCTTTTGGACTCTGGCCAGGTAGGTGCTGTGGCCGAAGGTTAGGCTGCCTCTACAGCGGATTCGCCCGATAGGAAGCGATTTTCCACGGACAAAAAAATGCGTTTTCCGCTTGGAATTCGACCTGCCTCAAGGAACTCGCCACCAATACGTCGAGCAGTAGATCTCCATGTTGCTCATTGCGCGCCAGAGACGACGCTCCCACATGTTGGTTCCGTTCGAATACTTCACCTCGTCGTTCATGGTGTCATAGACAGCTTTTGTTATCCAGGTGGCTTTCTCTGACAGATTGGTCAGCTTCGCCGCATAGTTGGCAGCGCGGCCAATCCAAACAAGGTCGTTGTCACCTCGAACCCCGATTCGAGCAGTCCGAAGCTGGGTTGAATCGATGCCGACGACATGCTTCAGCGTGAAATCCTTCGAAGGGTATTGCTCCTTAATCGCAGGCCGGATGATCTCGCATACCGCGTAGTTGATTTTCAGTGCAGCACGAACGGCCGAAGTGTTCTTGGAGTTACCAGTAAACACAGCCATTACGCGGTCACCGTCATAAGCGGTTATTACACCGCCTTCACTTCGGATTATTTGCGCGGCGCATCGAAGGTAGCTTTTGTAAATCTCTGCACTGAATGTCCAATCGCAAGAATCAACCATATTGGTTGATCCATCAAGGTCGGCGTATAGGACAGTTGCTTTCTCAAGATCCTTAGCGTGATTGGCGTTTAGTCGCAGATCTTCCGGCGATGGAACATTCTCAGTCTTTTGAAACTCCCATTTCGTTTCGAAGATTTTCTTTACTTCGGCGGCTAGATCTTCTTTTAGTCCCATGGCTACTATTTATTTAGTCTGTAAAAGCGTAATGATTGCCATGAACCACGGCGGCGCAGAGAGGAACGACCACCACATACTCTTTCTGACCCATGAGAACTTTTTGCATGCAATTTGGGCGTTCCTATGAATTTGAGCCGTCCAGTCGGAAAGAAGGTCCGCGTCTTCTGCTTTCCTGAAGTCTTCGATGTAATCTACTTCGGCAATAGGGCCGATGCGACCGAAGAACAACAGAGACTTCTGGGGACCTGTGACTCGCGGTAGCACGGCCATTGCTGCGCAAAATAATCCAACTCCCAGGCAGATCGTTGCAACAATTGTAAAAAGCCAAGCCCAGTGCGTCTTGATCGCTCCGATCGACCCACTGAAGGCCGCTCCAAGTCCGCCAAGCATCGCTGTGTCAATTGCCACAATCACACCAACTTTGACCTCTGCTGCTGCTATCCAAGCGAGGTTTCGTTCAAGCACCCATTGTGCAGTTTGTAGCCGCTCTCTTTCCGCGTTCATGTATTGATCTCAGTAGTCAATTAACAATCAGGTTGGCTTTTAAAGCCTAAATACCTTGAATGGACATGGCCGCTCAAGTAAAGGCAGCGTCGATGCCCTTCTCGGCGCGGTCGCTGTCTGCTAGGCGGTCCACCAAGTCGAGGTCTTGGAAAAGATTGATGACGGACATGAACGCAGAAAGGCCCACTGTGTCGACGATGACAACAGCCTCGCCTGGCTTGCTCTCAAGGCTCACGCGCATCGTGTTACCTCTCAGGTCTTGCTTGTCTAGTTCTGCCTTTAGCGACTCTAGCGCTTCGAGCACCGCATTGGCTTTGGGGTGTGTGGACAAATCTCCCATCACTTTCCAGCTCACTGGTGAGGCCGGGACTGAGCCCTGGATCGACTTTGGTGGTTTTTTGCAAATGTCAGGGTACTCGCCTGCTTGCTTGCGCCGTTTCGATTCACCCATTTGGGTCTCCCTAAAAGTGGATTTATGCTGTAGTCGGTATGGCATTGCCAAGCCTTACAAAAGGGCTCCGCTTACCTTATATTAAACAATGTCGAACAAGAATCCACAAGTGGCTACTAGATCCAGCACACACCACGTTATTCAACCATTTTGATTCGAATCTAGATGCGATTCCAACAACCAGCCCTCGACCCTCAACTGACAGGGAATGTCGGTCTGTATTACTGTTGCTACCGACTCTCGCTCATGGGCTGGAATGCGATGCCCACGGCGCGCAATGCGCGAGGGGTGGACATCATTGCTTACAGCCGAGATGCGTCCCGGTTCGTTGGCTTGCAGGTGAAGACCCTGAGCAAGCGCAACCCGGTGCCGCTTGGCACATCACTCGACAAGGTGATGGGCGACTTCTGGATCATCGTCAACAAGGTGGCTAAAGAGCCTTCAGCCTACATCATGCTGCCATCCGAGGTGATAGAGCGCGCACACCGTGGCGAGAAAGAAGGCAGGGTGTCCTACTGGCTACAGCCTGCCGACTACGAACAGGAGATGTTCACAGAGGCTTGGGAACGCATCGGTCACGGCTTTTGAGCCTAAAAGAAAAACGCCCCGCATGGCGGGGCGTAAAGGGTCACGTGAGTCGACAGGGAGGTGAACGACCCGGATTGTTGTGACCCGATTAAAGTATCGCAGATTTATCGTTGGACAAAGCGGCCTTTTTCGGAATCAAGTTTCAACGTGTAGTTGACTTTTTTGGTTGGTATGCCCTGATCGTCCTTAGGTCCGAAGGCAACACCAGATATTTGCAGCAATCCATTTTTTCCAGTCATGCTGGTTACCCGAACAAGTTCGATCTCTGGAAAAGCAACGTCGGTTGCTACAACAGGGTCTACAGAGGAAAAACCACGCTGCTCAACCACGGTGAAGTTGGGTCTAACAGTGCCATTGCCCCCTGAGCAGCCGAAATCGCCCTCCCAGTACACAACGAAGACATCACCCAACCCATTCATCTCTTTATCTGCTGCGAGCACCTTCACAGCCTTATACTGATTCCTTTGAAATTCTTTTTCGACAATTTGACAAGCGACAGCTTCGCTGTATTTTTTTGCGACTGCTGAAGCAGTTCGCTCATCAGCCGCAAAGGCTCCGACGGCGGATGCGGCTACGATTGCACCGATTGCAAAACTTTTCAACTTGTATCTCCCTAAAAGCGGAGTAAAGATTCTAACTCCTCGAATTAGGGGGGCGACCACAGTGAGGCGTCATGCGTTTGGGGGATGCGCCCCTTCGCATCGCCTGCTATTCGGACTTGGCTCCTTTGCCCTGACTTGGCCATCGCACGCTCCGCGTGCCCAACGCCGGGCCGCCCTCTCGGGCTGCGACTGCGTCGCCTCGTCACAGCCAAGCTAGGCGCAGATGAACTGGATCTTCCACTTCGCTTGCATACATCGGCGCAGCAAGTTACCTAGCGGCCAGGGTTCCTTCGAAAAACAGACATGCAAGGGGTGGTTCTTCTTTTGTCTGGACCATCCATGGGCGTGATCGGGACCTTGGATGAGTATACCGTTGATCGTAAGCGTTTTATAGTGGAAAATCCAAAAAATAAACATTTTAAGGACGCCGTATGCAAAACGGAGATCAAAGTGCAGGATATAAGTGGCTGGAGGAGAGGTTTAGCGTTGTACCAGTGCAGCCCTTTCGGGTACGCAGCCTCATCGGCTCGGCGCGCTCCAGCACGGCCTCCAACGGATTCGCGGTCGAAACGTACCCGGCACACTACCAGCCGGATGGTACGTTGAGTGCACACCTGACGTTTGCGCTCAAGTACGAGGGCGTCGAACTTGATTTTCTGAGCCGGCTGTTCAAGGTCATCGGACCTGAGCCTATCGCCAAATGGGCGAAGGAAGAGCCCACGGGTGCGTACGCGCGCCGATGCGGCTTCCTCTACGAGTGGCTCACAGACTCCATCCTCGATGGAGTGGGCGATGCCGGCGGAAACTACGTCGACTTGCTCGGCGAGTCCCATTACCTCACCGCCACAGTGCCAGACAAGGTGCGCCGCTGGCGCATCAACAACAACCTGCCAGGGACTCGGGCCTTTTGCCCGATGGTCGACATTCGGGCTTTGGGCCCGGTTGATCCAGCGCCATTGCGCACTGAAATCGACAACATGGTTGATCAGTTCGGGCTCGAGACGATCGAGCGCGCTGTGAACTGGCTGACCATCAAGGAAAGTAAGGCTAGCTTTGCCATTGAGTCTGAGGGCAAGGAAGAGGACCGTATACGCCGCTTGGCGCGCGCTATGAGCACGCACTGCGGAAAGATCGAGTCCGCCCTCACGGACGAGGGAATGCTGCTCATTCAGCAGGCCATCATGGGCGACAAAATGGTGGGCACCAAGCTGGGAATTCGCAGGTCACCGATTTTTGTCGGGCACACCAACTCGATTTTCGAGCCCGTGATCGACTACTTGGCGCCGCACCATGAAAAGGTGACCGAGATGATGGAGGGGCTGCGCGCGTTTGAGCAGCGCACCCGTGGGCGAAGCCCGCTACTGCGCGCGGCAGCCCTGTCCTTTGGTTTCGTTTATATACACCCGCTGGGTGATGGCAATGGCCGGTTATCGCGCTTCTTGATCAACGACATCCTTCGGCGCGATGGTTTCCTGCCGGCGCCGGTGATTCTGCCGGTCTCGGCTGTAATAAGCGAAAATGCCACGCGGCGTGCGGCCTACGACACCGCCTTGGAGCATCTGTCGCGGCCGCTGATGGCCACGATGAATTCGGAGTGTAAATTCGGCGCGACTGTGAAATACGAAGATGGTGTCGAGTCCAACCTGCACGTAGCCAATTGGAGCCGAGGCCTTGCCACTTGGCGATATACCGATCTCACCTTCCAGTCTAAATACATGGTCGATGTCATCCGGCACTCGATCCTGCACGGACTAAAAGACGAGGCTGTTTACCTGCTGCGATATGACACCGCGCGCGACAGCCTGAAGGAGATCATCGAAGGTCGTGACGAGGACTATGCGACGATCATCCGATCTCTCGTGGCTAACATGAAAGTCAGCGGCAAGCTGCGCAAAATGTATCCGGGAGTCTTCGGCGAAGAAGACCTGGCCAAGCGTGTCGAGCGCACGGTTCTCAAGGCCTTTGAGCTGCTGCCCGACGATGATGATGACGATGAGGTGGTGCCGCGCCTGAACGTGGTGGCCCGATGAGTTATCAAGGGGAAGTGGCAACTCAGCCTGTGGCCATGGCCAAAGGCGCCTGGATTGTTGGTTCGACTCCTTTGCCCTGATTTGTCCATCGCCCGCTCCGCGGGCCCAGCGCCGGGCCGCCCTCCCGGGCTGCGACTGCGTCGCCCCGTCGCAGCCAAAGTTCATCCCTCTTTTTTTGATTCTTCAACCGGTTGAAGAACGTCATTCCGCAGCAGGCTTAACCGCCACTAAGCAAAAATGAACTGAATTTTCCCCGTTGGTTGCAAGGCAAGCGTAGCGGTGAACTTCGACCCTTTCGAGCTGGTAAGCCCTCCCACGTCGACCCGCCCGTTTTTCAACAAGATTTCGATCTGGCGCTCGGTCAAGGTTTTTTGAGCAACGGTTTTCCACAGCTTAAATCCGCAAGGACATTCCACTGTCCGCCCAGCATCAACGAGTGTTTGGTTCTTGCAGGCCGGGCATGCACATGCATGCTTTGGCCCACTGCCAGGCGCGCGTTCGGCGAACACAAACTCAGCCTGATGTTCGTCGTTCAGTCGGAGGCCAGCCGAAAAATGACCTCCGGTTTTGGTGCTCACAAAGCCATCGAAGGGACCTGCAACGCCGGACGAAATGAGCGTCTCCAGCTCGGCAGGTTTCATCGGTCGCTTCGCAACCGTTGCCCACAGGCGGAAGCCACAACCAGCTGAGCATTCAGCTGTGCGCGCGTTCAAGGTGACCCCGGCGCCGCACTTCGGGCACTTGCAGGCCAGCGTGGCCGGCGGTGCTTCAGCGGCGGTGTGGCGCTGGACGGTGCCGACGATGTGTCGGGTCATGTCCTGGATGTCACGCATAAAGGCGTCGCGGCGCAGGCTGCCGGCTTCGACCTGGCGCAGCTTGTGTTCCCAGTCGCCGGTGAGGGCTGGGCTGGTCAGGGCTTCGATGCCGTTTTTCTCCAGGAAGCCGATGAGGTCGATGGCCTTCTTGGTGGGGACCAGGGCCTTTTTCTCGCGGACGATGTACGGCTCTTTCTTGCCGCCGCCGTCGGAGAGCAGGCCCTCGATGATGGCTGCTCGGGTGGCCGGAGTGCCCAGGCCGCGTTCCTTCATCGCCTGGGCCATTTCGTCGTCGTCCACAAGCTTGCCAGCGGTTTCCATGGCCTGCAGGAGCGAAGCTTCGGTGTAGAGCTTCGGAGGCTTGGTCTTCAGGGCCTTCAGATCAATGGTGACGTTCCGGACCGCTTCACCTTGGCGGTACTGGCACAGAGCGGGTTCCTGGTCTTCTTCTTCATCCAGCTGCTGGCCGTACACGGCAAGCCAGCCAGCGCTTATGAGGATGCGTCCGGAAGACTTGAAGACGTCTGCTCCGATGTGGGTATGTCGGGTGGTGGCCAGGTACTCAGCCGCGGGGTGGAAAGCCGCCAGGAAGCGTTTCACCACCAGGTCAAAGACCTTGCCCTCCACGTCTGACAGACCTTCTGGCTTGCTGCCGGTCGGGATGATGGCGAAGTGATCCGAGATCTTGCTGTTGTCGAAAATCTTCTTGCCGGCTTTGCTGATGTACCCCTGCTCGATCACGCGTTCAGCGTGTGCCTGGTACGGGCCAAAGGCCATACTCTTCACCGTGCTGGTGGCGGTGGCGTGGTAGTCCTCGGGCAGGGCGCTGGAGTCGGTACGGGGGTAGGTCAGGACCTTGTGGCGCTCGTACAGGGCCTGGGCAATGTCGAGGGTCTGTTTCGCACTGAGACCGTAGCGCTTGTTGGCGTCGCGCTGGAGCGTCGTCAGGTCGTACAGGCGCGGCGAGGCCTTCGAGGTGGGCTTGCTCTCCTCGCGGACTTGGCTCACAGGCTGGCTAGCGCAGCGCTGGACCACAGCCTGGGCAGATGCGCGATCGTCCAGGCGCTCGGCGGGCGTCCCCTGGGCCGGACACGGGTTTTTCCAGCGGCCGATGTATTGCCCAGTGGCCACCCCGAAGGTGCCGTGCACCTCGAAGTAGTCCTTCGGCTCGAAGTTGATGATCTCCAGGTGGTTGCGCACGATGAGGGCCAGTGTCGGCGTCTGCACTCGGCCTGCTGACGAGGCCTCGTTGCGCTGGCGTGAAATCGCGCGGGACGCGTTGATACCCACCAGCCAATCCGCTTCGGCTCGGCTCCTGGCGGCTGCGGCCAGCGAATCAAATTCCTGGCCGGGGCGCATGTCGCGGAAGGCCTCGCGGATGGCGTCTGCCGTCATCGACTGGAGCCACATGCGCTTCATCGGCTTGCGGCAGTTTGCATGGTCGTAAATGAGCCTGAAAATCAGCTCGCCTTCGCGCCCGGCATCACAGGCATTGACCACCGTGGCCACGTCCTGGCGGCCCATGAGCTTTTTTACAAGCACGAATTGGGACGAGGTCTTCTCGATCGGCTTCAGGCCGAACTGGGCGGGGATCACCGGCAAGGGGGCGCCCTTCAGCTCAGCTTCTGGCACGTGGAGCTCAACCAAGTGGCCGATGGCCGACGTGACGATGGCCGTGGGCGACTCAAGCCACTCCTGTACCCGGCTAAACCCTCCAAGGGAAGCCGCGATGTCTCGGGCCACAGAAGGCTTCTCGGCCACGATCAAAAGCTTCATAAATTTTCTCCTTTATCGAACTATCGGCATAGTATAGACAGGAGGATAAAAGCATGCAACTTGCACAGGACGTGAATTTCACTTTGCAGCTGATGCATCGGCAAAGTATAATTTTCAAAGCATCAAAATAGTTTAATAAGAGGAAACCATCATGCCGATGCCCGCGCGAGTTATTAACCCGGTGGTACTACATACTGCGGTCACCTTGTCGCAGCGCGACTACCTCAATTTGTTGGCTCGCTACCCGGATTTGACCGAGACCAAGACGGTCAACGAGCTGATAAGTCGCGGCGTGGCGGTGTTCCTGGCCACGGAGCCATATCGTCAAGACGGATGGACGTGGATCCGCCCGCCTGGCTACTACTACTACATCGATGGCGTCCGCCACAAAAATGAGGGCTGGGTGGCCTTTCACCCCAAGCTGGGCGATTTCACCGATTCATCCGGCAACGTAGTTTCATCGGCCACCCTTCATCAGGGCGTTCTTGCCCTGGCTGCGATAGTTCCGCGCCAGCACGGCAAAGACTTTGGTGTGAGTGCTGTGCTTCATACCATCATTGAGTGGCTTTGCACGGACCTTTACCCGCCAAAGCGCTATGGCGTTCGCTCGACATCAACCCCAGTCGAAGTTCAAGCCGCCGAGGTAAAGGTTAAATCTACCAAGTCCAAGGCTATCAAGGGTGAGCAAACAGTTACCAAGGCCGCCCCGAAAAAGAAATGACCCAGGGTCTTGCACACTGATTCATTTGAGAGCGGCGATGCCGCTCTTTTTTTGGGGTGATTTCAAGTGACTCCCTCTTGGGGTCTCCTCGTTTTCAGTGCAATAAGTGACGGTACGAAAAGCTAGCACTGGCGCGGAGGTGGTGTTGGTAGATCGTTGA
>FWPV01001192.1_pt1 | contig 74333 bp, 69 predicted proteins | sample 2228371 | NCBI WGS metagenome assembly FWPV01 (sample SAMEA103939776, study PRJEB20133) | metagenome
CTCAAACACTGGGCCAACGTCCGGGGCACCGAGGGCGAAAAGCCCAGCGGCGAGCTGCTGCTGCACGAACAGTAGGCGCTGGCTAAACCGGCCTGCCCGCCATCATGAAGCTGGCGGTCATGCCGCCGTCTACCGGCAGAATCGCGCCGGTGATAAAGCTAGCCTTCTCGGAGGCCAGGAACACCACCGCCTGGGCGACCTCCTGGGGCTTGCCTAAGCGGCGCAGGGCGTGCAGGTCTTCCCAGTCCTGGCGGGTGAGTTCGGGGTGCGGGGACATCTGAATGGCCTCCAGCACGTTTTCGGTAGCGATGGCCCCAGGGGCTACCGCATTGACCCGGATGTTCATGGGGGCCAGGTCGAGTGCAAGGGAGCGGGTCAGGTTGACCAGGCCCCCTTTGGAAGCGTTGTAGGCCGCGTTGTTCTGTTCGGCGAACAGGCCCTGCACGCTGGCTACGTTCACAATCGCACCCCCACCGTTTTTGACCATCTCTCGCGCGGCCAGCGCCGAGAGGTGCATGGGGGCGGTCAGGTTGACCTCCAGGGCCTGCCGCCAGTCATCCAGCCCCACCTTGAGCGCCGAGCCGGGTGGTGCGATGGCTGCATTGTTGACCAGGACGTGCACCCCGCCCCACTGCTTAACCGCCTGCTCGACAAAACGCTCGCGGTGCTCGGGCTGGGCCAGGTCGGCGTAGACGAACAAGCCTCCCAGGTGCTTGGCTACCTCGAGGCCTTCGGGCCGTACGTCGCACAGAACCAGAAGAGCCCGCTCCTGCGCAAAAGCCTCGGCGATGGCCCGTCCAATGCCCCGGGCTGCGCCGGTGACCAGTACCACTTTGCCGTGAAACATGCCCAAAGTTTATCCAAAGCCAGCCTGTGTGGGGGAAGAGAATCCGTCCCTCGATTGCTGCCATGCCATACAACCTCACTTTCTGCTACAGTAAGTTTATGGCGCAAGGATTAGTAAGCGGAAAATATCAACTTACTCTGCCGGTAGAAGTCCGCAAGGCGCTGGGCATCAAGCCGGGTGACCGCGTGGAGTATGTGGTCAAGGAGGGGCGTCTCGAGATCCGGGTGATCCGCCCCGACCTGTCCAAGGTGCTCGATGAGGTGCTTGCCGAGCACGACTTCGCCGCGCTACGCGCCGAGACCCACGATGATGCCGTGCGGTACGTGCGGGAGATGCGGAGTCTGGATGATTAGCCTGGATACCAACGTGATATTTTCGGCGCTCAACAAGGCGGATGTCCACCACGACCGTGCCCGGCAGCTCCTGAAAAAGTATGGGGCCCTGGAGGCGCTGGTTCTCTCGCCGGTGGTACACGCCGAGCTGATGGCCTCGAGCGATGCCCCGGGCATCCAACTGTTCCTTCAGAAAGCCCAGATATCTACCCTTTGGGAGATGCCGCCCACGGTTTGGGAAGCGGCGGGTAGGGGCTTTGGACAGTACGCGCAGCTACGGCGCAAGGGCGGACTCCCGCGAAGAATCCTGGCCGACTTCCTGATTGCCGCCCATGCCGAGCATCACGGGCTCGGGGTGATGAGCTTCGACGACACGGTTTTCACCGCGGTCTTCCCCGGCCTGCGGTTAATCCGTTAGATACCAGGCGTCAAGACCGGGGGGGACGGGTTTTACCGTCCAGGGTCAGGAGGGGGCCGTACAGCTCGGGCCGGCGGTCGCGGAAGAAGCCAAAACCGGCCCGGAAAGCGCGGGCTTCCTCCAGGTTGAGTTCGGCCAGCAGGATGGTCTCTTCGCTGCGGCCGGCCTCGGCCAGTTTGTTGCCCATGTAGTCGGCGATGAAGGAGGAGCCGTAGTAGGTCTGGGTGTGGCCCTCCACCACCTCGGTGCCCACCCGGTTGGCCGCCGCCAGGTAGCAGAGGTTTGCAACCGCATGGCCGATCATGGCCCGCTGCCACATGTCCTTGGTATCCACCCCGCCGGCCTCGGCCGGCTCGGAGCCGATGGCCGTGGGGTAGAGCAGAATCTCGGCCCCCAGCAGGGCCATGCTGCGGGCGCACTCGGGGAACCACTGATCCCAGCAGATGCCGGCCCCCACGTGGCCGAAGCGGGTAGGGAAGGCCTTGAAGCCGGTATCGCCGGGGTTGAAGTAGTATTTCTCCTCGTAACCGGGGCCGTCGGGGATGTGCGACTTGCGGTAAACCCCCAGCATTTCCCCCGAGGCGTCAATCAGGGCCAGGCTGTTGAAGTAGGCCTGCCCCGCCTTTTCGAAAAACGAGATGGGCAGCACCACCTGTAGCTCCCGGGCTAGCTGCTGGAAGTGCGGCAGAAAAGGATGATGCTCGACCGGGTGGGCCAGGGCAAAGAACCTTTCCCGCTCGACCTGGCAGAAGTAGAGATTCTCGAAAAGCTCGGGCAGCAGCACGATCTGTGCGCCCTGGGCGGCGGCTTGGCGCACCATCTGGGTGGCCTTGGCCACGTTCTGCTCGCGGTCGGCGGTCATGGACATCTGAACAACGGCTAGCTTGGTCATGGCGGCTCCTCTAGCGTTCCTCACCCGGCCATATGGCACCGGCGGGCTGCTGCTGGGTGACACAGTGGAAGCTGCCCCCGCCGGTGATCAGGTAGCGGCTTTTGAGCCCGATCACCTCGCGGCCGGGGAAGAGCGGGCGCAGGATTTCCAGGGCCTGTTCGTCGTGGGGGTCGCCGTAGATGGGCACCAGCACGGCGCCGTTGGCGATGTAAAAGTTGGCGTAGGTGAGGGGGAGGCGGGTTTCGCTATCCAGCCAGAGCGGGTTTTTGGGGAGGGGCAGCTCCACGATGCGAAAACCCCCCAGGCTTCGCAGGATTTCCAGGTTCTCCTGCAGGGGGCGGTGGTTGGGGTCGTCGGGGTCTGGGCAGACCGCTGTGACGATGGTGTGGGGCGAGGTGAAGCGGGTCAGGGTGTCGATATGCCCGTCGGTGTGATCGCCCTCGAGGCCGTTGCCCAACCAGATCAGGTGCTCGATGCCCAGGAAGCGGCTCAGGTAGCCCTCGAGCGCCTCCTCGTCGAGGCCGGGGTTGCGCGCCGGCGAGAGCAGGCACTGCCGGGTGGTGAGGCCCACCCCCTGGCCGTTGACCTCGAGGCTTCCCCCCTCCATCACGATGCCCGCCTCGAACAGCCCCATGCCCAGGATGCGGGCCATCTGCAAGGGCATCTGGTTGTCCTGCTGGGATGGGTACTTCCCGCCCCAGCCGTTGAACTCCCAGTTGACAGCGGCCACCTCAACCGGCCCCGACTGGGGGGTACGGGTTACAAAAATCGCCCCGGAGTCGCGCAGCCACAGGTCGTCGTGGGGGATGCGGTGAAAGGTGATGGGGCCCGCCAGCCTTTGCCGGGCGTCCCGCTCGGATTCTTCGTCGTGCAGCACCAGGTGCACCGGCTCGAAGCGGGCCAGGGTGTTCACGAAGGCCGCGAACTCCTGCCGCACGGGCTCCAGGTAGCCCAACCATTTTTCCTCGTCGTAGGGCCAGGCCGTCCAGGTGGCGGCGTGCGGGGCCCATTCGGCGGGCATGCGAAAGCCCAGGGCGCGGGGGGTGAGGTTCTCCACAAAGCCAAAAGTATAGCAGGTTGACCGGGTTATTGCAGGGCGGCCTCGAGGTCGGCCCAGAGATCCTCGACATCCTCGATGCCCACGCTCAGCCGCAGCAGGGAAGGGGGTAGGTGCTCCTGCCCCGGAATGGCCGCCCGGCGCTCCATGGTAGACTCCACCCCCCCCAGGCTGGTGGCGTGGCGGATCAGCCGGACGCGCCGACAGACCGCGTCGGCCTCGGCGGCCCCACCGTGCAGCTCGAAGGAGATGATGGGGGAGGGGAGGCCTGGGTAGCGCACACGGGCCACCCGGGGGTGCTGCTCGAGGCGAAGGGCCAGCGTCTGGGCGTTCTCCTGGGCTTTTTGCAGGCGGAGGGCCAGGGTGCGCGCCCCCCGCACGGCCAGGAAGGCCTCGAGGGTGCCGGGGGTGGCGCCGCTGAGTTCCCTGGACTTTCGCAGGGCCTGCCACAAAGCCTCGTCGCGGGTGGTGGCCACCCCCCCGAGCAGGTCGGAGTGGCCCCCGATAAACTTGGTGGCCGACTGAATGGAGACCGTGGCCCCAAACGCCAGGGGCTGCTGGTTGAGGGGGGTGGCAAAGGTGTTGTCCACCGCCAGAATGGCGCCGGGCTTGCGCGGGGCCTGTCCGATGGCGGCCAGATCCACCACCGTGAGCAGCGGGTTGGAGGGGGACTCGAGCCAGATCAGGTCGGCCTCGCCACAGGCCCGCACCCAGCCCTCGGTGTCCTCCAGGGCCAGCCGCCGCACCGACCAGCGCTTCTTCTCGGCCCCGGCCAGGGCCAGCCCCACCACCCCCTGGTAGCAGTCGTCCGGCAGCACCACCACCGCCCCCACCGGAAGCTGATCAAAAACCGCCGCCACCGCGGCCATGCCCGAGGCAAAGGCCACGGCCTTCCCATCCTCGAGCCCCCCCACCAGGGCCTCGAGGGCCTCCCAGGTGGGCGTGCCGCCGTCGCGGGCGTAGGCCCGTTCCTGCCCCAGGATGAAGTTGGAGGCCGGAACCAACGGGGTGTTCAGGGGTTCGCCGGGCTCGGTTGGGCGGCCGGCGGCCACCAGCCAGGAGGCCAGTCTGAGTCGGGAGGGCTTGTCCATGCCCGCAGTATACCCACCTGCTACACTGAAGGCATGGTGCAACTATTCAACGCCGAGACTGGCGCGCCCATCGGCCAGATTAGCGAGGCCCAGCTCTCGTTCCTGGTCGCCCAGATGGAAGAGGAGCACGCCCAGGACCAGGACTACTACCTGAATGCGGATTTACTGGAGACCTGGCGTGAGCAGGGCGCCGACCCCGCCCTCATCGAACTGCTGGCTAAAGCCATGGGGGATGGAGAAGAGCTGAGCATCCGCTGGTCGAAGTAGCTAGGAGAGCGTGGCCTCGTCCATCAGCCCCTCGGCCCAGGCCTCGAGGTGGCCCACATCCCCAATCGAGAGGGCGGTGCCTTCGGGGTAGAGCAGGCGGGTGATGGAGGTGTTCTGGATTTGAAACTTGCGCCAGGAACCATTCTCCAGCTCGAGCACAATCTTGAGCGCGGCCCGGATCACCCCCCCGTGGGTCACCACAATAAACCGGCCTTCCGGTAGCTCCTCGATAAATTCCTGCACCCGCGCGGCCAGGTCGGCCATGCTCTCGCCGCCGGGGCGCTTGGTGTTCCAGGGGTCGCGCTGGATGGCCTCGTGGAACTCGGGGTAGAGCACCTGCATCTCGCTGCGCAACAGCCCCTGCAACTCGCCGGCGTAAATCTCGCGCAGGCGGGGGTCGAAGGTAGGTGTAAGGCGCAGGGCCTCGGCGATGGGCTTGGCGGTGAGGGCCGCCCTTTGCAGGTCGGAGCTGTACAGGCCATCGAAGCCCTGGCGGCAGGCGGCCAGGCGTTCGGCCACCCGGAAGGCCTGGTGCAGGCCCTGCGGGGAGAGATTGATGTCGTAATGACCCTGAAAACGCCCCTCGGCATTCCAGGGGGTCTCGCCATGGCGTACCAGCCAGAGTTCTTTCATAGGAGGGTGTCGGGCTTAGACAACTCTAATCCCTGACCCTTCCATGATATACCCTACGGGGTAACTTTGCGGTAGCAGTTGCCGGGCTATGGGGGCGGTGTCTGGACTTAAGACCAAAATGTAACCAAGCCCCATGTTGAAGACCCGGTACATTTCCTGCTCAGCGATGTGCCCAGCCTGCTGGATCAGCTCAAAAATGGGGGGGATGGGGAAACTGCCCCGCCGAATCTCGGCCCCCAGCCCCTCCGGCAGCACCCGGGGCAGGTTCTCGAACACCCCCCCGCCGGTGATGTGGGCCATGGCGCGAACCTCGAGGCCCTCGCGCTGCAAGATTTCTACCTCGTTCAGGTAGCAGCGGTGGGGTTCCAGCAGGGCCTCGGCCAGCGACTGCCCGCCCAACTCGGGCCGGGGTTCCTCGAGGTTCCACCCCGCGAACACCTTGCGGGCCAGGCTGTAGCCGTTGGTGTGCAGCCCCGAGGAGGGCAGGGCCAGCAGCACGTCGCCGGGCTGTACCCTGGAGCCGTCCACCACCTGGGCCTTATCCACCACCCCCACGATGGTGCCCACCAGATCCAGGCCGCCCTCCTGATACACCCCCGGCATCTCGGCGGTCTCGCCCCCCAGCAGGGGGATCCCCACCGCCTTGCAGGCCTCGGCCAGCGATGCCAGAATCTGGGCCAGCACCTCGGCTTCCAGCCGGGCGCTGGCGATGTAGTCCATGAAGAAGAGGGGCCGGGCCCCCTGCACCAAAAGATCGTTGACCGAGTGGTTCACGATATCGAAACCCAGCCCGCTGTAGCGTCCGGTCTGGGCGGCCAGGAGGGTCTTGGTGCCCACCCCGTCGGTAGAGGCCACCAGCACCGGCTCGGCCATTGCTTTGAGCCGGGCGACCTCGAGCATCCCCCCAAAGGCCCCCAGGCCCCGCAGCACCTCGGGGGTGTAGGTTTCCTTGATTTTGCTGGCGGCGGCCTTCAGAGCGCCCGCCTTGCGCTCAATGTCCACCCCCGCGTCCCGGTAGTTCATAGCTCGACCCCCAGCATCTCGCCCAGCATCTTTTTGACCACGTCGGCCTTGGCGGTGCCCCGGGTCTCCTTCATGATGGGGCCCAGCAGGGCGTTGGCAGCCTTGAGGTTGCCACCCTTGACCTGCTCCACCACCTTGGGGTTGGCAGCCACCACCCGCTCCACCAGGGGCCGCAGCGCGCCCTCGTCCGCGACCGCCCGCAGGCCGCGTTCCTCCACCAGCTTCAAGGGGTCGGCCCCTTCCATCACCTCGGGGAGTAGCTGGCTCAAGACCCGGTTGGTGATCTCGCGTCGCTCGAACAGCCCTGCCAGCGCGGCCAGGTGCTGGGGGGTGAGGGCAGTCTCCTGCACTTCCACCAGCCGCTCGTTCAGATAACCGGCCACCTCGGCGTTGAGCAGGTTGGCGACGGTCTGGGGGTTGCCCTGGTGGTGGGCCAGGGTTTGGTCGAAGAAGCGGGCCAGCGAGGGGTTGTAGGCCAGGATTTCGGCGTCGTAGGGGCGCACCCCGGCCTCCACGTAGCGGGCGTATTTCTGGGCGGGCAGCTCGGGCATGGCCGCGCGGAGCCGCTCAAGCCAGGCCTCGTCCACCACGATGGGGGGCAGGTCGGGGTCGGGGAAGTAGCGGTAGTCGGCCTCACCTTCCTTCAGGCGCATGACGTAGGTCTTGCCGGCGGCCTCGTCGAAGCCTAAAGTGGCCTGCTCGACCCTGCGCCCGCTGCGGAGGATCTCCTGCTGGCGGCGTATCTCGTACTCGAGGGCCCGCGCCACGCTGCGGAAGGAGTTCAGGTTCTTGATCTCGACCTTGGTTCCGAGCGGCTCCCCCACCCGCCGCACCGAGACGTTCACATCGGCCCGCATCTTGCCCTCCTCGGGGTTGGCGTCGGATACCCCCAGGGTCTGAGCGATCGAGCGAATGTGGGAGAGAAAAACCCGGGCCTGCTCGGGGGTGCGGATGTCCGGCTCGGTGACCATCTCGATCAGGGGGGAGCCGGCCCGGTTGAGGTCAATCAGGGAATAGGAGGCCCCCTCGGGGTGGGTGGACTTGGCCGCGTCCTCCTCGAGGTGCACCCGCTTGATGCGCACCCGCTGCCCCTCCACCTCCAGGTAGCCGTGGGCCGCGATGGGCAGGTCGTACTGGGAGATCTGGTAGTTTTTGGGCATGTCGGGGTAGTAGTAGCTTTTGCGGTGGAACTGCGTCCAGGGGGCAATCTGGCAGTTCAGGGCCAGCCCGAAAAGAATGCCGTACTCCACGGCCTGGGCGTTGACCACCGGCAGCACCCCTGGCAGGCCCAGGCAGACCGGGCAGGTGTGGGTGTTGGGCGGGTCGCCAAAATAGCTGGCATCGCAGCCGCAGAACATCTTGCTTTTGGTTTTGAGGTGCAGGTGGACTTCCAGCCCTACCACGGCTTCGAAATCGGGCATACCGGAAACATTATAGGCTGCTTCATTCCGGGGACTACAGGTGGCCTCGAGCCCCTGAACAACACGCCTGCAAACCAGTTTTTATTTATGGTGAGGCAGTAGCTGTTGCAACCTGCTTTGATGAGAGCTGGTTGCTATCGTTTTGGGCCTATGGATGCCCTGGAGGGTAGATGTTACAATCTGGATTGCTTGCCTGGGCAAGCCCCGTGCGCTCGTAGCTCAGTATGGATAGAGCAAAGGTTTCCTAAACCTTAGGTCGCAGGTTCGAGTCCTGCCGGGCGCACCAGTCTCAAGACATATCGTTCTCGCTAGCTGCTCGAGGCCAGCTCGGCAAACGCACATTTGCGGTTGACGATAATCGGATGCCAGTACCGGCCCTGCATCTGCTGGATGATGGAGCGGGCCAGGGTGGACTTCCCAGAACCCGACTTGCCTGTGATGAGTATACGCAAGGTTTGGCCGCTTAACTGTAGTTACACCAATCGCCTATTTTTTGATCCAAGTTGGGGCTTCGAAGTTTTTTTCGGCCAGAGTGGTATATTCCATTTGCACAATCGCGGAGGTAACCATTTGCTTGCGTGAAAGGCGGCTAAGAAAATTGATTGCCTCCGGCTCTTTGCGCCGGAGGGAAATAAAAAAGTTGGTGTCGAGCAGTATTTGTTTAGGGATTCGCATTGGAACGACGTATGGGGCGAACGGGGTGGCGGCTGGCATGGTGGTGGGTGCGACGGTGCGTGGGGGGTATTTGAAGCCAGAGCCTGCCGAGTCGTAGGCGTTTTTACCGTGGCTTGGTTTTCCGGGTGGGTTCGGCATTCCAGGGGTCTTCGGGCCAGGGGTGCTTGCTGTAGCGCCCGCGCAGCTCCTTACGCACCTCGGGGTAGGTGTTGTTCCAGAAGCTCTTGAGATCCTGGGTCACCTGGATGGGCCGCCCGGCGGGGGAGAGCAGGTGCAGCAAAACCGGGGTGCGTCCCTCGTTGACGGTGGGGGTATCGGCCAGTCCGAATAGCTCCTGTAGCTTGACCGCCAGCACCGGCGGGCTGCCATCGGGGCTGTAGGTGAGCTTGATTTTTGAGCCGCTGGGCACCTCGAGCCGCGTGGGAGCCAGGGCCTCCAGGCGGGCTGGGAGCGGCCAGGGTAAAAGCCCGCTCAGCAGGCTTTGGAGCTCGAGCCGGCCAAAGTCCTCGCGGCGCGAGACCCCGTCCAGCCAGGGGGCCAGCCAGTCCTCGAGGGTCTCCAGCAGGTGGGCATCGGAGACGTCGGGCCAGCCTTCCTGGGGCCGCCAACTGCGCAGGCTCAGCACGCGGGCCTGCCACTGGCGCAGCGCTTCCGTCCAGGGCAGAAGCCCCAAACCCTCGCTGCGAACGGCCCGGCACAGCACCTCGCGGCGCCTGGCGGGCTCGAGGCGGGCCAGGGGCTCTTTAGCCAGCACCACCTCTCCAATCCGCAGCTCGCGCTGAGCCAGCAGAACCCCGTTGCGGGCATCCCAGGCGATATGCTCCACGGGACGGGCCCGGGGGGCCAGGTGCTCGGGCTCGACCGGTGCAGCCAGAAAGATGCGCCCTTCCTCCTGGCCGGCGTCTAGATGGGCCACCGCCAGCCAGGGGGTGCCGGCCAGGGGGTCGTCCTCGCCCAGCCGCACCCCGCGCCCCCCCGAGAGCCGGTAGCGCAGGCGGTCGCCTTCGCGCAGGTGGGCCAGGCGGTCGGGGTAGGCCTGGGCCACCAGCAGGCCCACCATGTGCGGGTCGGGGGGGCGGTTGTCGGCCGTCACCCCCAGCCGTTTGCGCCACTCCTGGCTGAGGCGCTCCACCCTGGACAGCACGCCGGTCTCGGCGCCGTGCAAAGCCTGCCGGGTCTGGCGCCAGTGCCGCAGGGCTTCGATGCGCAGGCCCAGGTCGGCCCCGGTTTCACGGGGCAGGGGGTCGCGCTCCTCCAGCAGCGCCGCCAGGTCGGCGGCGAGGGCGCCCTGCCCCAGGGCCAGGCCTTCCAGCAGCAAATGGGCCAGCCGGGGGTGGGTGGGCCACTCGAGCAGGGCCTTGCCCCGCTCGGTCAGGGTCGGGCCCTCCAGTGCCCCCAGGGCCTCGAGCAGATCGCGGGCCTGCCGGAGGGCCCCGGCGGGGGGTGGTGTGACCCAGTCCAGGGCGGAGGGATCCTGCACCCCCCAGCGGGCCAGCTCGAGCACCAGCGAGGCCAGGTCGGCTTCCAGAATCTCCGGCCGGCGCTGGGGCAGGAGCTGTGCGTCGGTGGCCGGGCTCCACAGGCGGTAGCAGACCCCCGGCCCCAGGCGTCCGGCCCGCCCGGCCCGTTGCTGGGCGGCGTCGCGGGTGACCCGCGCGGTGACCAGGCGGGTGAGGCCGCTTCGGGCCTCGAAGCGGGGGAGCCTCGAGTACCCCGAGTCCACCACCACCCGGATGCCCTCGATGGTCAGGCTGGTCTCGGCAATGGAGGTCGCCAGCACCACCTTGCGGCGCGCCGGGTCGGGCAGGATGGCGGCCTGCTGGGCGGCCAGCGGCAGGTCGCCGTAGAGCGGGGTGATTTTTATCTCGGGGTGCCGCTCCGTCAGCAGCCGCTCTACCCGGGCAATCTCGCCCACCCCCGGCAGAAAGACCAGCACATCGCCCGCGTGCTCGGCCAGGGCCCGCGAGACCGCACCGGCCACCACCCCCGGCAGGGGGCCCTCGGGGTCTTTGGGCAGGTAGCGGATCTCCACCGGGTACTGCCGCCCTTCCGCCGTCAGGACAGGGGCTTGCAAAAACGTGCCCAGCCCCTCTGCGTCCAGGGTGGCCGACATCAGCAAGAGGCGCAGATCCGGGCGCAGGGCCTGCTGCACCTCGCGGCACAGCACCAGGCCCAGATCGGCCTGGAGGCTGCGCTCGTGGAACTCATCGAAGAGGATCAGCCCCACCCCCTCCAGGCTGGGGTCCTGTTGCAGACGGCGGGTCAGGATGCCCTCGGTGAGCACCTCGATGCGGGTGGCGGGCCCCACCCGGCGCTCGAAGCGCACCTGGTAGCCCACGGTCTGGCCCACCGGCTCCCCCAGCAGGTCGGCCATGCGGGCCGCCACGTTGCGGGCGGCCAGGCGGCGGGGCTGTAGCATCCAGATCTTCTGGCCCTCGAGCCAGGGTTCCTTCAGCAGTTCCAGCGGCAGCACCGTGCTCTTGCCCGCACCAGGTGGGGCTTGCAGGATGACCGTGCGGTGCGTGTCCAGAGCCTTTTGCAGCGCGGGTAAAACAGAATAGATGGGCAGACTGATATCGGACATGGCCCCAACTTCCCTGGTATTTTTGCACAGGCCCGGGTCAGCCAGGCTGCTACCCTGAGTACAAGATGCTCGGATTGATTTGGTTTCTATTCACGGTATTTGCGGCTTATATGGCCGCCCAGTTTGTACGGCAGCCCCGGTTCTGGCGCACCGATTCGCCGGCTTTGGGCGAAGTGATTTCGGTTTGGCTGATTCTGACGCTGGTGTTAGCCGGTAGCCTGATGGGTCTAAGGGAGCTTCTGGCGTTGCTCTGGCCCCAGAGCCCGGCTTGGTTGAGTGCCCGCTAGCGCGTAACACCCCTAAGCCCTACACTGGCGGACTGAAGCTGCTCATGTCCTACAAGGCGCAGGCAATGTTTTTGACTGAGAAGTCTAAGAAACGCTCGAGGCCTTTTTGATGTCGAATTTCGACATGGCTACTGGCTTTTCTCCGCTATTTTTGATGGGTATGAGCAGAACCGAAGAATACTTGCCCTGGGCCGAGATATTCATCCAGGCCCGGCGGGTGGTAGCGGTGCGAATAGACACTGAACGCGGTGAGTACGCGGCCCTGAGTGAGACCGGCTCGAGCTACTTCATCGAGCGGCTCGAGCAGGCCCAGGCCCTGCTACAGGTGTTGCAGGCGGCTGAGCAGCGTATCGAAAAGGTTTGATACCGTTTCCGCTTGAATCCTTCACCGTCATGCGCAGTCAGAGGTGAAGGATTCAAGCCGACCGAAGGGAGTAGAAAAGCATTTCGGTAGTATCGTTTAGGCTTGTCAAAGTGACCGATACTACCGAAATGCGCATGACACGGCTTTGGGTGTGGGGGGCCTCTGACCAGGGGCTCCCTGTACCCTTGCAGCCTGCCCCCAGCGCCCAGGCCTATGAGAAAATCGGATGGGGGTTTGAGTGAACGCGGTGGAGTTGCTTGCCTATCTGGTGCTGGGTCTGACCTACCTGGGCCTGGGCCTGGGCTACTGGCCCGGCTACCGCATGAACCGGGCGGCCATCGCCCTTACCGGGGCGGCTTTTCTGATTGTGCTGGGCGTGCTCAACTTCGAGGAGGCCTGGCGGGCCCTCGAGCCCCATACCCTGGGGTTTTTGTTTGGGGTGATGGTGCTCAACACCCACCTGGCCTATGCGGGTTTTTTCCAGCTTACGCTGAATGGGCTGGTGCACCTGGCCCGCTCGCCGCTGGGCCTTTTGGTCTGGCTCACCTTTGGTACCGGCCTGCTGTCGGCGCTGTTCCTCAACGACACCATCGCCATCCTCTTTACCCCGCTGGTGCTGGCCCTCACCCGCACCCTGGGGCTGCCGCCCGTACCCTACCTGCTGGCCCTGGCCGGGGCCACCAACCTGGGCAGCGTGGCCACCCTGACCGGCAACCCCCAGAACATCGTGGTGGGAAGCCTGTCCAGGATTACCTACCTGGACTTTGCCGCAGCCCTGACCCCGGTGGCCCTGGTGGGCCTGGCGGTGCAGGTGGGGCTTTTGTACGCGCTGTATCCGGCGGTGCGCTCGAGGGCCCCCCTGCCACCCTTGCCGCCCTTGCGCTTCCGCTTCAACCGGGCGCTTTTGTTCAAAGGGGCCTGGATTACCCTGGCCCTGCTGGCCGCCTTTGTGCTGGGCTACCCGCTGGCCCAGGCCGCCCTGATCGCCGCGGGGCTGTTGCTGTGGAGCCGCCGCATCCGCTCGGAGCGCTTTTTTATGCGGGTGGACTGGGAGCTTTTGGTGATGTTCTCCGGGTTGTTCATGGTCACGGCTGCGGTCAAGAAGCTGGGCATCCTTACCCTGCTGGAACCCCTGGCTGCCACCGCCCCTGGCCTGGCGGGGGTGACGGTGCTGCTCTCCAACCTGATCTCCAACGTGCCGGCGGTGCTGCTGCTGTACCCCTTGATTCCGGCGGGGGATACCCAGGGCTGGCTGCTGCTGGCGGCGGCCTCCACCCTGGCGGGCAACCTGACCCTGTTGGGTTCGGTGGCCAACCTGATTGTGGCCGAGGCGGCCCGGCGCGAGGGCTACCGCTTGAGTTTTGGGGAGCACCTGCGCTTTGGCCTGCCGCTCACGCTGATAACGTTGCTGGTGGCCTATGCCTGGATTTACCGCTAAACTCGAGCCCCGCCTGGAGGCTGTCGCCCAGGAAATAAGCGCCCCCACCCACGCCGACATCGGGGCCGACCACGCCCTGCTGCCGCGCCACCTGCTCCTGAGCGGGCGGGTGCAGCGGGTGATAGTGGTGGAGAAGCACAGGGGGCCCTGGGAGAACTCGAGGCGGGCCCTGGAGGGCCTCTGCGCGGAGGTGCGGCTGGGCGATGGACTGGGGCCTCTGGCACCGGGTGAGGCCGACTCACTGAGCCTGTGCGGGATGGGGGCCCGGCTGATGGTCAAAATCCTCTCGGCCCACCCCAACCGGCTACCGAACCGCCTGGTGCTCCAGCCCAACGACAGCGCCCTGCCCCTGCGCCGCTGGGCGCTGGAGGCCGGCTACGCCCTGGTCAAAGAACAGATGGTGCAGGGCTTCTGGCGCTACAGCATCCTGACCCTGCTGCGGGGGCCCTGTACGGCCTATAGCGGGCTGCCGCTCGAGGCCGCCCTGCGCTATGGGCCGCTGCTGCTTAAAGCCCGGCATCCTTTGCTATGGGCCGAACTCCAGGAAAAGCAACAGCACCTAGCCGGGCTGCCCCCGGTAAAGCGGGTGCGACAGGAACAGGTCTACCTCGAGCAAGCCCTGGCGTTTTGGGAGCAGCGCCCTTAGTGCGGCAGGTGGTGCTGCACCAGGCCATACACATAGGTGCCCAGCAGCGCCCCCAGCAGAATTACCAGCGCCCCAGCATAGCCGCTGCCCAACAGCGCGTAGATGGGGCCGGGGCAGGCCCCCACCAGCCCCCAGCCCAGCCCAAACACCACCCCGCCCAGCAGGTAGCGGTAGCGCCCCGGATCGGCGGGCCGCACGCGCAGGGGCTCGCCGTCCGGCGCTTTCACCCCCAGTTTCCGCAGGAGCCAGAGCGAGAGGGCCGCGGTAACCACCGCGCTGCCGATCACCCCGTACATGTGAAACGACTCGAAGCGGAACATCTCGTAGATGCGGTACCACGAGGCGATCTCGCTCCGGATCGCCACAAAACCAAAGAAAGCCCCGGCCAGCAGGTAGGGCAGATACGCCAGCAGGCCCAACGCGCCAGGGGTGCGGGCTTTGTTTTGCAGCTCGAACTCGTCACGAATCGGGAGCGCCATATTTCACCTCAGGAGACCCAGGGCCCAGGGCAGGATGAAGTGGGCCGCGACCAGGCCACCGGCAAAAAAGCCCAGGGTTGCCAGCAGCGAGGGCAGTTGCAGTGCGGCCAGACCCGTAATGGAGTGGCCCGAGGTGCACCCCGCCGCCCAGCGGGCCCCAAAGCCAATCAAAAAGCCGCCCAGGAGCAAAAACAAGAATCCCACCGGACTCAACACCGCCTGCCAGGAGAACAATTCTTTGGGCAGAAAACCCGAATCCGCCGAGACCCCCATCTGCTGGAGCGCCCCCGCGGTCTGGGGATTAAGCTGCACCGGGTTGGGGTTGGTCAGGAGCACCCCCGCCACAAACCCCCCCAGCACGATGCCCAGCACGAAGGCCAGGTTCCAGCTTTCGGCCCGCCAGTCGTACCGGAAGAAGGGCAGCCGGCTGCCCAGCGCCGCGCACACGTGCCGCAGCGAGGAGGAGATGCCAAAGCGCCGGTTGCCGATGAGGAGCAGCAGGGGTACGGTCAGGCCAATTAGGGGGCCGGCCACGTACCAGGGCCAGGGTTGGGTGAGCCAGTCCATAGGTTTTTATCATGGGATAAAAGCTGATAAAGATTGTAAACTAACCCGCAAAGAAGAAGGCCTCGAGCTGCCAAAGCTCGAGGCGCCGAAAAACTAAATACGGCAGTTGGAGAGCACCACCTGCCCCCGCACGATCAGGCGGCCCACCTGCCCAATCTCCCAGGTGTAGATGTTGTTGGAATAGACCAGCTCGGCGCCGCTGCGCACCAGGGGCAGGGTCTGGAAGGCCCCGTCGTAGAACAGACGCACCTGGTTGCTGCTGATGTAGTTGACCACCAGCGTACCGCCCTGGCAGGTGTAGGTGAAGGAGCCCGAGGGCGGGCGCACCGGCTGTACCGGCTGGACGGGCTGCACGGGTTGCACCGGCTGGACGGGCGGAGGGGGTGGCGCAATGCTGACCAGGTTGACGGTCAGGCGCGTGGTGCGGCCCGCCTGAATGGTAACCAGTGTGCGGAAGGGGCTGAACCCGCCGCGGCGCAGCTCCACTGTGTAGCTACCGGGGTTGAGGGTGAGGTTGAGGGGGGTGTTGCCCACCACCCGGCCGTCCACCAGCACCTGGGCCCCCCTGGGGTTGCTGTCCACGGCCAGCACGCCGGTGGGCGGTGGGGTGGCTACGAGCGTCAGGTTGAGCCGGGTGACCTGGCCGGCCTGGATGGTAAAGGCCGTGCGCAGGGGGTTGTAGCCGCTGCGACGAAGCTCGAGGTTGTACGTACCCGGCAGCAGCTCGAGGGTGAGGGGGGTGTTGCCCACCAGGCGCCCGTTGATGAGCACCTGGGCCCCGCTGGGCGTGCTGTTCAGCGACAGGGTGCCGGTGCTGGGTGGGGGCGGGGGCAGTTGCCCGGCAATGTAATAGGCCTCGTCGGTCACCCAGTCGTTGGTGGGGATGGGCGTAACCACAATCGAGAGGGCCCGGGCCAGGTTGCCCTCGCCCTGGATGCGGGCCCGCCCGGTCTGGATGTCCACAATCTCCGAAACATCCAGCGGGCGGCGGCTGGCCACGGCCAGCACCCTGTCCTGCCCCGCCGGGCCTTCCACCGTAAAGGTGTAGGGGGCCCCTATGCCGGGGAAGGTGCGCACCTCGCCAGCCTGCAGGAAGTTTTGCTGCTCGAAGGCGTTGGGCAGAATCCCGCTAATCTCGCCGGTGGCCCGCACGCTAAAGAGGTATACGAAGGCCGGCTGGGTCACCTGCACCGAGATCTGGATGGGCTCGCCAAACTGATAAACCGGGTTGCCGGTTTTGTTGGGGTCCTTGTCTACCCAGACCCGCACCTGCAGGTCGGGGGGCGGGGCAGGGTTCACAATGATGCTCTTGGGTGTGAGGGCCTGGCCCAGTGCCAGCCCCAATAAAGCTAGAATTCCAAGCAGGTATCGCATATTTGACCCCCTACAGGGCGCAGTTGCTCAGCACCACCTGGCCCCGCACCGTAAGGGTGCCACGGCTGCCCGTCCACTCCCAGGTGTAGGCCCCACCGGCCCCGCCGCTAAACAGCAGGGTCGGACTGCGCCGCACCAGGCTCAGGCTCTGGAAAGTGCCGTCGTAGAAAAGCCGCAGGTTGTTGCTGTCGAGGTAGTTCACCACCAGCGTACCCCCACTGCAACGGTAGGTGTAGCTGCCGGGGCCGGGCGTCACAATGCTGGGCTGTACCGGCGTAACGGGCTGTACCGGCTGCACGGGTCGCCGGGGCTCGTCCTCTTCCACCAGAAGGATGCAAGAAGAAAGGGCAAAAGCCAGTAAAAGAAGCAAAAGCGGGCGAAGCATAGTCAAACTTCCTTTCTAGGGGCAGTTGGCGTAGGTGTCGTAGGTGTAGGTTCCCCTATAGGTGACGCCAGCAGTGCTCACCACTTCCACTGTCACCTCAGTCTCCCCGTTCTTGGAAGGTGGCGGTGGGTTGGTGGTGACCGGGGGGGGTAGTACAGGAACTACCACGACCGCAAATGGCTGAAGGCTTTGCGGAACACCCGTTTGGCCGAAGGTCAGTTTACCCACAAAGGTGTACCTTCCGTTCGAGTAGGTCAAATCCGCTTTCGGACGAGGCTCCACCAAGGTTCTTCCTGATCCTGATATGTTCCCTCGATAAATTTCGGTAATGCTCTGAATGCGGTCGGGGTCGGGTGCCCGGAAGCTATAGCGTATGTAGGAGTCCTGATTAGTACAGAAAACATAGGCTCCATCGGAGGTTCGACGCCAGTTGCTGTCGAAGCGGAAGTCAGATGCTGGTAAACCGACCACTAAAATGCAGCTCGAGAGCACCAGGGGTAACAGGAGCAACAGCCAGGGTAGTTTTCTCATGCCTCGAGCCTAGCACAAGCCCCCCCCTGTGCCTAGTTGTAGGCACGCTGTCTTAAGCGAAATTAATCAAACTTCCTACAGAACGGATTTTTTGCAAGTTTTACAAAATTGCTGACTAAACTGAAAGGTTACGCCAGCAGGATGGGACGCTCGAGGTAGTAGGCCACGCGCTCCAGGAGTTTGCCGGCCAGTTCGGTGCTCATGTCACCGCTGAGCGTGAGCAGGGCATGACCGCCGCTGGCCCGGCCCAGGGTGAGGGTGGAGAGGCCAGGGAAGATGACCTGATCGAAGGCGCTATCCACCAGCGAAAGCACCACCAGCCCCTCGGCGGGGTCGGAGGCCATACGCAAGGAGTCCAGCGCGCCGCGCAGCGACTGGGAAGGGGCTACCCGCAGGCTTTTGAGCTCGTTGCCCTCGAGGTGGCCCTTGGTGGGGCGCAAAGGGGTCTGGGTGTCGGCCAGGGCTTTGTCGGCGGCGCGGTACAGCAGGGCATCCAGTCCCACTTCCATGTGCCATGCCTCGCTCAGGGTCTGGGCAGCGTCCTGTGCTGGCCCAATTTCAACCAGGCGCTGCCAGGCCTGAACCCGCAACACTGGGGTGCTGGGAGCAGGGGATACGGGGGCCGCCACGGGCTCAGGTTCGGGCGGTGTCAACGGTTCTGCGGGTGGAGTAGGCGAGGGAGCAGGAGGGGTCTCCACCGGAGCCTGGAATTCGGGTGTAGGTGGGAGCTCTGGTTCAGCCAGGGGGGGTTCGGGGGCATTGGTGAAGCTCATGCCTGCTGCCAGGGGTTCGGGTGCAGGGGCAGGAATCTCGGGGGCAGTCAGGATTTCCTGGGTCTCCCAGATGAGCTTGTTGGTACTGCTGGAGGGCTCGAGGTCGGCCTCGGTGGGCAGGGGGGGCAGGCTGGCCAGTTCGGGATTGACCTCCGTTGCCGGGTCTGTGAGGTTGGGGAAGGGCTCGGGTTCATCCCACTGGAGGGTGGAGAGGGGTTCGGAGGCTACCAGCGGCTCGGGTTCTTCGAAGTTGGGCACGATTTCGGGCTCGGGGGCCAGGGTGGGGGCTTCCTCGAAGGCAGCTGCAGCCGGAGGTACCTGAGGAGGTATGGTGTCGAGGTCGATATCAAACTCGATGTCTTCCAGGGTGGGCAGGGCCGATGCTGGCGGCGGGGGTGGGACAGTGGGGCTCGAGGGAACCAGGTCGCCGAGCTGTACCCCCTCTTTTTGTAAAGCGGCTTGAGCCTGGGCCATGTCGGGCACGGCGCCAGGGGGAGGGGCTACCTCCTCGGGGGCAGGGGGCAGGTTGACCTCACCGGCCATTACTCTTGCCAGAAAGGCTAAAATATCCCGCTCTACTACCGTGCCGTCGGGGCCGGTGCCCTTAATTTGGTGCCAATCTATGCCGTTTTCTTCCGCCAGACGACGGGCCAGCGGTGTGATTTTGACTTCGCTCATGCTTTTTACATCATAGCGCAGAAGTGGCGATTTTACGTGCATATTCGCCCAATGGTCTGCGGATAGGCTAAATTGCCCTACTTTGTGGGCTATTCGAGCCTCGCAGCTCTGAGAATGTTTTCGCCTCCGGTATAACGTTGAGGTATGGAAAGTCGCTTTGCTTCTTTGCTGGTGCAGTACTGTCTGGATCTACAGCCGGGCCAGACCGTGCTGATTGAAGCCGAACCCGCAGCGCTACCTTTGCTCGAGGCCCTGCAGGAGGTGGTTTTACAACATGGCGCCTATCCCATCGTGCAGCTTTTCCCGGCGGCGGTCTCGAGGCCTTTTTTCGAATGGGGCGAGGCCTGGCTGGATCAGCCGCCGCTACCCCAGATGCGTCTTATGGAACAAGTAGATGCCAGCCTGCGCATCGAGAGCGCCCTGAACCCGCTCGAGCTTAGCGAGGTACCTCCAGCCCGCATGGCCCGCTTTGAAGCGGGATGGCGGATTTACAAACGAGCACGGGCCCGCAGGCGCTGGTGCCTGACCCTGTACCCTACTGCCGGCTATGCCCAGCAGGCGGGCATGTCTACTGCTGCTTTTCGGGCCTTTGTCGAACGAGCCTTGTACCTCGACCGCCCCGATCCCATTGCCGCCTGGCACGAACTTTCGGCTTTCCAGGCTGCTCTTATAGAGCGGCTGCAAAAGGTAAAAGAACTCCGCATTCAGACTGACGAAACCGACCTGCGCTTATTGGTGGAAGGGCGCACCTGGATCAACTCCGACGGTAAGCGCAATATGCCCAGTGGCGAGGTGTTTACCGGCCCGCTCGAGGCCTCAGTGGAGGGCCAGGTACGCTTCAACCTGCCGGTAGTGGTATCGGGGCAGCGGGTGGAGGGGGTGCGCTTATTTTTTCGGGAAGGGCGGGTAGTAGAGGCCAGCGCTCAGACTGGGGAGGAATACCTGCTACGAATGCTCGAGGCCGACCCTGGGGCTCGCCGCCTGGGCGAGGTTGGTATCGGTACCAACTTTGGCATCAGCCGCCCTACCGGCCTTATTCTCTTCGATGAAAAAATTGGCGGTACAGCGCATCTGGCCCTGGGTCAGAGCTATCCCGAGACCGGCGGAACCAATACCTCCTCGATTCACTGGGACTTAATTCTGGATCTGCGCCAAGGAGGACGCCTTTTGGTTGATGGCGAGGTGCTGCAGGAGAACGGGCGCTTTGTAGGGTTGTAGATCAGAACTTCCGTGGCTCCCCCTAAGTTTGCTGCCACGCATTTTCATGTAAAGCGAGATCCCGACTGCTCCGAGTGGCTTGCCGAAGAAGTTGTGTCGAAAAAAGCCGCCCAGTTGGGCGGCTATTAGCTAACAGAGAAGGGTTAGGCTTTTTCCTTGTCTTCTTCCAGGGTAAGCTGGCTCAAGAGGTCGCCAAACACATCACCTAGCTTGACATTGGTATTGGAAGCAGTGGCTACGCTGGGGTCGTAATTGGTGTAGGCGGCTGCCCCACCACCCATGCCATAGTCGTAGTCACGATCGCGGTTGCGCCCTTCGCGGGGGCCACCCTTGCCTTTCCGTTTGGGACGCTCGCCTTCCTTGCCTTCGCGGCGGCCTTTGCGGCTCTCGCCTTCCTCGCTGCTGGGAACGCCGACGGCCTGGGGAGGCGGGGTTAGGAGACGTTTGCGCGAGAGGCTAATACGCTGCTCCACCGGGTCAATTTGCAGGATGGCGGCCTCAACCTCGTCGCCCTTCTTGAACATCTCGGAGGGCTTCTCAACGCGCTCGTAGGCCAGTTCGGAGACGTGAATTAGGCCTTCGATACCCGGCTCGATCTCCACGAATACACCAAAGTCGGTAAGGCCCGTCACCTTGCCCTTAACCGGAGTACCGGGAGGGTAACGGTCAGGCAGGCTTTTCCAGGGGTCGGGCTGGGTTTGCTTCAGACCCAGGGAAAGCCGGCGCTCGACCGGATCAATCCGCAGAACCTGAGCCTCGACTTCCTGCCCTTCCTTCAAGATTTCGCCGGGGTGCTTGGGACGCTTGGTCCAGGAGAGTTCGCTGATGTGAATCAGACCTTCCAACCCAGGCTCCACCTCTACAAAAGCCCCAAACTGGGTCAGGCCCACTACCTTGCCGGTGAGTTTGGAGCCGATGGGATGCTTTTCCGAAACGGTCAACCAGGGGTCTTCGGTCAGGGCTTTCATCGAAAGGTTGACCCGCTCACGCTCGGTATCTACCGATAGCACCTTGGCCTTGACGGTCTGGCCTTTTTGCACCACGTCCTTTGGATGATTGAAACGACCCCAGGTAATCTCGCTGCGGTGTACCAGGCCGTCCACACCGCCTAGGGCTACGAACACGCCGAACTCGGTGACCTCAACAACCTGGCCCTCGACGATATCGCCTTCCTTCAGACTGGCGAGTATCTGGCTACGGGCCGCCTTTTGCTCGGCTTCCAACACTGTGCGGCGCGATAGGATGATGCGGCCCTTTTTGCGATTGAGTTCGATGATTTTGACCAGGAAGCTCTGGCCCACATACTCGTCAAGGTCTGGGGTGCGCTTCAGGTCTACTTGGCTGGCAGGCAGGAAGGCGCGGATGCCCTCGATGGTCGCCACCAGACCCCCTTTGACCTTTTCCTTAACCTGCACCATCACCGGCTCGCCCTGCTCATAGAGGGATTGAATCTTGACCCAGCTCTGGTCGGCTTCGGCTCGCTTTTTGGAGAGCACCACCTGGCCGTTCTCGAGGTCGGCCCGCACCACGTAGGCGGTAACGGTATCGCCTGGCTTGAGAAGATTCTTGAGCTCCTCTTCGGGCAGGTTTTCCTCGGTGAGCTGGTTGAGCGGGATAATGGCTTCGGTGCGCGCCCCGATGTCTACCATAACGCCGTCGTTGGTGACGAACACCACCGTGCCGGTGACAATCTGGCCGCGCTGGACGGTCTTCTCGAGCCGAGCCTCTGCATCTTGCAGGGCTTGCTCCATGCTAAAAACTTGGGGTTCTTTTCCAGTTTCCACTGGAGTCTGGGTAGCTTGGTCTTCCATTCGCCTGTTTCCTCTCTGCCTTTGCCGTTCATCGCGCCAAAATCCCGCCCAGATCACTCTGGGGCTGGGTTTTCGATAGTCTGCGCGATGGGTTGTCTCCCCAGGGATACTAAACCCTATGTTGAGACATACCTGTCATTTATAGCATAGCAGCTCGCGTTTGTCCAACGCGACACAACCCTACGGCAAGAGCAGGCATTCAGTCTGGAGCAGGCTTTCAATGTTAAAGTCGGTGCCCCTCGGGTGCATGGCCTTCTACCCAATGCGAGCCATCGGGCAGAAATTCTTTCTTCCAAACCGGCAGGATTTGTTTGACCCGCTCAATGGCATAGCGGCAAGCCTCGAAGGCCTCCGGGCGGTGAGGCGACGAGACCACGATTAAGATAGAGCCCTCGCTGGGCATTATCCGCCCTAATCGGTGCCACAGGGCCACCCGACCCAGCACCCAGCGTGCGCGCATCTCGGCAATAATTTGCTGCATGACCTTTTCGGCCATACCGGGGTAGGCTTCGTACTCCAGATGGGTAACCGCCAGGCCTTTGTTGGGACTGCGCGTAGTGCCCAGAAAGCTGATTACTGCTCCGTAAGGGTCGCCCGAGGCCCAGTCGACCCAGGGCTGTACAGCCAGAGCCTCGTAGGTTAGGCCAAAGCTGTCGATATCGGCAGATGTTTCTGCAGGCGCCGAGGCGCCGCCTGAAACAGGCGGTAGGAAGGCCAGCTCGTCACCATCCTCCAAAGGATCGCTGGGCTGAGCAAGCCGCTCGTTGATGGCGGCCAGCCCGCCGGTGAGTTGCAGGGGAAACTGGGCTTCCAGCAGGGTTTTGGCATCGGCCACGGTAGAGCCTTCCGGCAGCTCGAGCTGTAGCCGGGCCTGCCCAGCCTGCTCACGGAAAAGAGCGAATAGCAATACCTGTACGCGCATATAAAAGATTGTCCTGGATTATGGCACGGGTGTCCATAAGCCTTGATTAAAGCTATTTGCCCATATACACCTGACTCATAGTGAAGGCTACCGATAGGGCTCTTTCGTAGCGCATACGCAACGGCCCAAGGAGCGTAAGCTCACCGATCTGGTCGTTGACCCTGATACCCGCCTGTACCAGCGAAAGCCCCTCGTCCTCACCTACCCGAACGTTCAGGCCTCCCGGAGGGGTAAAGGTGAGGTCGCTGGGAGCCTCGAACACCGCAATAGCCTGCCGCAAAAACAAAGGGTTTTGGGCTTCGGGTTCACTGAGCAGCAGCCCCATTCCCTCGCGGTACTCCTCCTGGCTGCCCTGAGCAAAGGCTCTTGCAATAGACTCGTAAAGCTCCATCATAGCGGGCGTACTGGCTTTGATTGGCTCACTTGCTTTGTACAGGCGCTGCTCGGCTTCGTTGAGCTGGGCTTCAGTGGGTGTAAAGGACAGCTCGATTCGGGCTTCGCGCACCCGCCCACCTTCCAGCACCGCCACGGCCAGCACCTTGCCAGATGTCAGGTTGGAAAGGTGCACTTGTAACAGCTTGGGCGCACGCTGGGGCCTCAGCCGCAGCATGGCGGGGTAGCCAGCAAGTTTAGAAGCCACCTGCACGAGTAGGGTTTCTCGCCTTGGGCCGGCATCCTCGAGCACTTGGGCCAGCTTTTCCAGGGTGGCCTGGGGTAAGGGACTGGGGGGCAGTTTGGAGAGTGCATAGTGGCGGAATCCGGCCCGGGTGGGCACACGGCCTGCCGAGGTGTGGGGCTTACCGATTAGGCCTCGCTGCTCGAGTTCAATCAGCTCGTACCGCACGGTGGCAGGCGAAAGCGACAACTGCTGGGCCAGTACCCCCGAAGGTACGGGGGCCTGGGTCTGGATATAACTATCCACCAGAAGATGCAGAATGCGCCGCTGCCGCTCGGTCATATTCAGCTTCTAGTTTAGAACTAAACCGGCTTCTGGGGGTATCACTGATCGCATTGTGGGACAGATTACAGTCCTGCGAGTTATGCAGACTTGAATTGCCTAAAAAATCGAACATATGTCGAAGAATGCCCCGATATCCTATAATAAATGCACGAATAAATGGCAAATTGTAATCAAAAAAATGAACATTTGTCACAAAAAGTATTGACAATTTGCACACACCACCATTAGCCTTTTGCTCAGGAGGTGAAGTGTTGATGAAGAACCTTCGACTACCGCTGTTCCTGTTGACGCTGCTGGGTGGCTTGGCTTTTGCCGAAGATCCTGAGTTCAGCGCTGCTGACACAGGCTGGATGCTGGTAGCTACCGGTCTGGTTTTGCTGATGACGCCGGCGCTGGCTTTCTTTTATGGTGGGATGGTTCGTTCCAAGAACGCCCTCAACACCATGATGATGAGCTTCTCGGCGCTGGGTTTTGTAGCCGTGACCTGGACCTTGCTGGGTTACACCCTGGCTCTTTCGGGAGACGGCAACTTTATCGGTGACCTGCGCTATTTGTTCTTGAACAACGTGGGTATGGAGAACAGGGGGGCGATTGTTTCCATCACCATCCCCCACATGCTCTGGATGATCTTTCAGGGAACTTTTGCTATCATCACCGCCGCCCTGGTCTCGGGTGCGGTGGTCGAGCGGATGCGCTTCTCAGCTTTTTTGTTGTTCATCACCCTTTGGAGCCTCGCTGTTTATGCTCCCCTGGCCAAGTGGGTCTGGGGAGGTGGCTTCCTGGCCGATCTGGGTGCTTGGGACTTCGCTGGCGGGACGGTGGTTCACATTAACGCTGGGTTTGCTGCGGTGGTAGCGGCCCTGGTGCTGGGGGCCCGTAAAGATTTTGGCCGACAGGCCATTCTGCCCCACAATGTGCCCTTCGTCTTGCTGGGTGCAGCGTTGTTGTGGTTTGGCTGGTTTGGCTTTAACGCAGGGAGCGCCTGGGCGGCCAGTGCGACAGCCGGGCTGGCCATGACCAACACTATTCTGGCCCCTGCTGCAACCATTGTGATATGGTCGTTAATTGACCTGATGCGCACAGGGCGGGTGACCGCTGTGGGACTTGCTACTGCGATTGTAGTGGGATTGGTGGTAATTACTCCTGCGGCCGCTTTTGTTTCCCCCTTGTTTGCCATGGTTATGGGTGCAATAGGGGCCTTCCCCAGCTACTACGTGCTGCTATGGCGGGCTAGGAGCGGCATGGACGACTCACTCGATGTGTTCGCGGCACATGGGGTAGGAGGCATAACAGGGGCTATTTTGACCGGGGTGTTTGCCCAAAAGTCGGTTAATGGTCTGTTTGATGGCCTGATTGCGGGTAATCCAGCCCAAGTACTGATTCAGGCATTTGCTGTGCTGATTGCTATGATCTACAGCGGTACCATTACCTTCTTGCTGCTTAAGCTGGTTGGTGCCATGATTCCGCTCAAAGCTACGGCCAAGGAAGAAGGTGTGGGCATGGACATTACGCAGCACGGCGAAGAAGCCTACACCAGTGGCGAGGGTGCGATTTTACTCAAGAGTGAGACCCCTGTGCCGGCGGCTAAACCCAAGCCAGCAGGTGGCACCAACTAAAGGAGGGCGTGATGAAACTAATTGTTGCTATCATCCGGAGCGAAAAGCTCAACGATGTTCTGGAAGCCCTCTTTAAGGCCGAGGTGCGGGGCCTGTCGATTAGCCGCATCCAGGGCCATGGTGGCGAGACCGAACGGGTTGAGACCTACCGAGGCACTACTGTCAAGATGGAGCTTTCGGAGAAGGTGCGGCTGGAAATCGGCGTTTCGGATCACTTTGTTGAGCCTACAGTGCAGGCCATCCTGTCCAGCGCACGTACCGGTGAGGTGGGCGATGGCAAAATTTTCGTGCTGCCAGTGGAAAAGGTCTACCGCATTCGCACTGGCGAGCAAGATACCGCTGCTGTCACACCGGTTTATTAGAGACCTTCTGCCATCTTAGCCAGGTGGTATCCACCTGGCTTTTATTTGTGTCGATCTAATTCAGCCACCGGCTGCGCTGGTACGGGCAGCGGGCCATCTCTGGACATTTGCGCCTCCCCTGGCGCAGTGCGCTAATTTCGGCGGGGTTGAGCACATCCTTGCAGACCGGGCATTTCTCGGTGGCTTTGCGCGGCCGGGCCAGCCATCGAGCCGGCCATACCCCTCGCAGCACCCGAAAGAGGAAATAGGCGACCAGGCCGAACAAAAGCGCAGCAACCAAGATGTCCATTGGGATAATTGTATGCTACCCGGCGCCAAAAGCACGCCTCCAATTGCGGCACCCGCCCTTGTCCTCTTGTGAAGGAAGGAGCATATTGGGGCAGTTTGGGGTCGTTGCGATTTATGCTTACCCATCTTGCCCAGTTTGTCACCCGCTATCCTGTGCAGGTCATCCTCGTCTGGGTTGTGTTGGTATTGCTGGCCATCCCGGCCGCCCGCCTGGCCCCGCAAAACCTGGCCGCTAACGCCAGCGATGTGAAGAACAGCGAAGCCCAAAAGGTGCTGCAAATCTTATCAGATCAATTCTTTCAAGAGCCTGTAGACCGCACGGTGCTGGTGAGCGAGTCCAGCCTTCCCGAGAGCGACCCCCGTTTTCGGCAGGTCTACAACCAGCTCATGGCCCGAATCGAGGGCCTCGAGGGTGTGCTTCGCCAGAGCCGCTACGATGCGCCCAGCCCGCTCCAGCAGCAAAGCCAGGACGGCAAAATAACCGCCACCCTGCTGGATACGCGCTTGGAGAATGGCGAGGCCGTGATCGAGGCCTTGAGGCGGGAAGCCAAAGCAGCCCAGACGCCCGAAATTCGCTTCTACGTTACCGGGGCCACCGCCGTCACCAAAGACTTTTTGCACCTGCTGGAAGCCGACGTCAAGCGCAGCGAGCTGATGGCCCTGCCCCTCACCGGAGGGGTGTTGTTGCTGGCCTTTGGTGCCCTGGTGGCGGCCGGGCTGCCCCTTCTGGTGGGGGTGGTGGCCATCACCACCGGCCTGGCCTGCTTGTTTTTCTTGACGCTTTTGGGCGAGGTGAGCAGTTTTGCGCTTTCGGTGATTACCATGCTCTCGCTGGGGGCCGGCATCGATTACGCCTTGCTGATGGTCAATCGCTTCCGCGAGGAACTGGCCGTGGGCCGCACGGCGCAGGCCGCCGCGGCTATCACTGCCCAGACCGCCGGCCGCACGGTGGCCTCGAGCGGCCTGGTGGTGGCCATTGCCATGGGGGCCATGCTGGTGCCCGACCTGACCTTCATCCGTTCGATGGGGGTGGGTGGGGTGATGGCTATTACCCTGACAGTGCTGGCCTCCATCACCCTGCTTCCGGCCCTTCTGTCTCTGCTGGGCGAGCGGATTAACGCGCCGCGTCGGCTGACCTTCAAGGCGACCAGCAGTGGAAAGGTCAGCCCCTTCTGGGGTCGGTGGGCCAGCACGGTGATGCAGCGCCCCTGGATGTGGTCGTTTGGGGTGACGGGGTTGCTTTTGGTGCTGGCCTGGCCGGCCACCCAGATGAAGCTGGGCTACACCGGCGCGTTTGGACTGGGCCCCGGTGTGGAGTCGCGCAAGGGCCTGGAGCTCATCCGGCAGCTCGAGCTCGGGGGGGCGCTGGATGCCTTTGAGGTGCTGCTCGACCTGGGCGAGGAGGGCTTTACCCCCCAAAACCGGGCCCGCTGGCGGGTGCTCGAGCAGCGTATTTCGGCCTGGCCGGAGGTGCGGCTGGTGGTCTCGCCCTTCCTGGCGGGCAGGCTGGAAGGCCAGGGCGGGTTTGCCGAGCTGGTGGGTCTTACCAACCAGTACATCAGCCAGAACCGCCAGTACCTGCGTCTCACCATAATCCCCAAGGACGCCGTCCAGGCCCCCAGCATCCCCGGATGGTATGCCCGTCTCAAGCAGGAAGCGCAGCAGGCCGGGTTTCAGCGGGTGCTGCTGGGCGGTGCCCCCATTGGCTCGATGGAGTTCACCCAGGCCCTGGTGGGGGCCATGCCCGCCGCCATCGGGACGGTTTTTGTGGCTACCTTCCTTTTGCTGGCCGTGGCCTTCCGTAGCCTGATCATCCCCCTCAAGTCCATCCTGATGAACACCCTTACGGTGGGGGCGGCCTACGGTCTCGTAACCCTGGTGTTTCAGGAGGGGTTTGCGGCGGGGCTGGTGGGCGCGCCCACCGATGTAGGGGGCATTGACAGCTCGCTCCCAATCCTGATGTTTGCGGTGATTTTTGGGCTTTCCATGGACTATGAGATATTTCTGCTCTCCCGCGTGCAGGAGGCCCATCTGGCCGGGCTGGACACCCCCCAGGCCGTGCGGTTTGCCCTCGAGCGCACCGCCGGGGTGATTAGCAGCGCCGCCCTGATCATGATTATCGTGTTCTCGGCCTTTGTGGTGGGGCAGGTGGTAGCCAACAAGACCATCGGTCTGGGGCTGGCGCTGGCGGTGTTTCTGGATGCCACCCTGGTACGGCTGGTGCTGGTGCCAGCGGTGCTGGTGCTGGCGGGCCGGTGGAACTGGTGGCTGCCCGAGCCGCTCCGGCGGGTCATGCCTCAGGTGCGGCTCGAGCCGTAGTCGCTTCCGGTCTTATAGGCATTCCGGCAGTATCGTTCACTTTGGAAAGTCTAAACGATACTGCCGAAATGCTTTTCTACTCCCCTCGGTCGGCTTGAATCCTTCACCGTCATGGGTAGTCATAAGATGAAGGATTCAAGCGGAAACGGTATTAGCGTTCCTGGGCCAGGTAACGCTCGAAGGCCAGCAGGGCCGGTTGGAGCGCTTTCAGGGGCATAACCCCCAGCTTGACCAGCGCCCCCCCGCCCCTGGCCCCCAGCGGCTTGAGCACCTCCTCCCAGATGGCTTGCAGGTCTTCGCTGCGGCTGGGGTGCTTGAGCAGGGCGTAGCGGACCTTGTCCTCGGCCTGGGCTACCAGCAGGGCCAGCACCCCCGGCCACTCGGCCAGGCGCTTGCCCACCATATCCAGCACGCTGTTGGGCACCTGGGCGGCCATGGTCAGGTTGGGAAACCCGGTTAGCAGATCGCGCATGATGCGCTCGGCCAGCTCGTCCTTGAGCGCGGCGTTTTCGGCCCGCGCCCTGCGCCACTCATCCTGCAAGTTGCCAATGGGCTTTTCGAGCTCGAGGGGGCTCGAGCTAAAGCGTTCGCCCAGCCGGGAGAGCAGGCGGTGTTCCTGGTCAAAGAGCTCGAGGGCCTCCCACCCGGCCACAAAGTAGATGCGCGTGCCGCCTTTGTAGCGCTCGAACCGGGTTATTTTGATGGGCCCGGCCTCGCCGGTGCGGGCCACGTGCAGACCACCGCAGGCCACCTTGTCCCAGCCTTCGATCTCCACCACCCGGATGATACCGGCCACCTTGGGGGCGCGGCGCAGGCCGTGGGCTGGGGCCTCCGCTTCGTCAATGAAATAGGTTCGCACCGCCGTGTTGGCATACACCGCCCAGTTGGCCAGGGCCTCGGCCTGGCGGATCACCGCTTCGTCGGGGGCGCCATCGAAGTCCATGGTACAGACCGGGTTGCTCATATTGACGGCTAGCACATTCCAGCCAGCGGCCCGCAAAAAGGCCTGGCCCAGCATGTGCTCGGCGGTGTGGCGCTGCATATGCCGGTAGCGCCGGGCCCAGTCGAGCTGGCCCACCACGCGCTGCCCCTCCAAGAGAGGGCTTTCCAGCCGGTGGATCACCGGGCCGGTGGCCTTGGCGTCCTCGAACACCTCCAGCACCGCAACCCCGCCCAGGCGGCCCGTATCGCAGGCCTGGCCGCCCGAGGTGGGGTAGAAGAGGGTCTGGTCGAGCACCGCGTAGTGCTTCCCGTCCTCGCTCCAGGCCTGCACCACCTGGGCCTCGAACTCGCTTTGGTAGGGGTGATCCCAATAGGCGCGCACTTCGACAGCTTACCTAAAAACCTCAGGCCCCGCCCAGATTGGGCTTGACCTTGGGCACAACGCGTGGGGGCTCTTTTTCTTCCTTGTCTTTGGGGGGCTCGCCGACGGGCTCGAGGCTTTCCAGCTCTTCGCCTTCCACCACCCGCACAAACTCCTCGGCGTTCAGGGTCTCGCGCTCCAGAAGCGTCTGCGCGACCCGCTCAAGCACCTCCCTTTTTTCCGTTAGCAAGTCCAGCACCCGGTCGTGCTGCTCCTGCAACAGCTTTTGCACGGCCTCGTCAATGCGCCGGGCAGTGTCTTCGGAGTACTGGCGGGTGTCGTAGCCACCCAGATAGGTGTCCTCGCGCACCTGGTAAGCTACCATGCCAAAGTCGGGGTGCATCCCCCACTCGGTAATCATGCGCCGGGCCAGGTCGGTGGCCTGGCGGAAGTCGTTCTCGGCCCCGGTAGTGACATCGTCGAAAATGAGTTCCTCGGCCACCCGGCCTGCCAGCGCCACAGCAATCTGATCGGTCAGGCGCTTTTTGCTCCAGTGCAGGGTGTCCTGGCGGCTGGGCATCATGAAGCCCATGGCCCGGCCGCGCGGCACAATGGTCACTTTATGCACGTTGTCGGCGTGCTCGAGGAAGTGCGCTGCCAGCGCGTGCCCGGCCTCGTGGTAGGCGGTGACCTCGCGGTCTTTTTGGGTAATCACCATGCTCTTTTTGGCGGGGCCCATAATCACCCGGTCGGCAGCTTCCTCCAGGTCTTTCATGGTGATTTTTTTGCGACCGTCGCGGGCAGCCAGCAGGGCCGCTTCGTTGAGCAGGTTTTCCAGATCGGCCCCCACAAAGCCGGGGGTGCGCTTGGCCAGCAGGGCCAGGTCTACATCCTCGGCCAGGGGTTTGCCTTTGGCGTGAATCTTGAGGATCTGTTCGCGACCCCGCACGTCCGGGGCATCAATGGCCACCTGACGGTCGAAGCGGCCCGGACGCAAGAGGGCCGGGTCGAGCACATCCGGGCGGTTGGTGGCCGCCATGATGATGATGCTGGTTTCTTTCTCGAAGCCGTCCAGCTCCACCAGCAGTTGGTTGAGGGTTTGTTCGCGCTCGTCGTTGCCGCCGCCTACGCCGCCGCCGCGCCGGCGGCCCACCGCGTCAATTTCATCTATGAAGATGATGCAGGGTGCGTGGCGCTTGGCGGTCTCAAACAGGTCGCGCACCCGGGCGGCCCCCACCCCCACGAACATCTCCACAAAGTCGGAGCCCGAGGCCGCGATAAAGGGCACCTTGGCCTCGCCGGCCACCGCCCGCGCAATGTGGGTCTTGCCCGAGCCAGGCGGCCCTACCAGCAGCACCCCTTTGGGAATGCGGGCCCCCATCTCGTGAAAGCGGGCCGGGGCCTTAAGAAACTCGACGATCTCCTTGAGCTCCTCTTTGGCCTCCTCGCAGCCAGCTACATCTTTGAAGCTGGTTTTGGGGGCCTCGGTTAGCACCTTGGCCCGGCTCTTGGTGAAACTGAAGGCGTTGTCGCCCGAGGGGCCCCGGTTGCGCGAGAAGAAGAAGAAAACGCCGATCAGCAAACCAATTAAGAGCAGAGGAATGAGGAAGCCAAGCAAGGGGTTTTCCCGTCTGGGCGCAGCTATTTCCACCTGGATTTTTTTGTCGCCCCACTCGCGGATGGTACTGGTATCGATGGGGCCTGGCGCAAAGGTGACGTACTGATCGCCGTCTTCGCGCCGGGTTACGTTGAGCTGCCGCCCATCCACCACAATTTTGGCTACCCGCCCCTGGTCAATTTCATTAAGAAAAGTTGTATAGGCAATCTGATTGGTGGGTTGCTGGCTGGAGGTTAGGCTAAAGGCCCAGGCAACCAGAATAGCTGCAAACAAGATAAACCATAAGTTGAACGGCAGGCGGTTCATTGTTTTTTTAGCGTACACCGATTTGTGGGTACAAAGGTAGTTAAAAGAACGGATTCAGATAAAGGCGGATTACTTTTCCGCTAGACCAATGTGGCCGGGTGCCTCATACCGGATTGGGGCCTTTGGCAACCGACACCTGATATGGTCGTGTCTCACACGGTACGGGCGCGGCCACAATTACAAACTTGATAACACCACACTCAACTCTATTGACTATATTGATAATAAGAGCTATCATGTATTTCAGTGAGCCGTGCTTAGTGCGGCCAGTGGAGGATATATGGCAAAAGCCGTAGGAATTGATTTAGGAACGACCAACAGTGTAATTGCCGTCATGGAAGGTGGCAGCCCGGTGGTGCTCGAGAACGCCGAAGGCGAGCGCACCACCCCCAGCGTGGTGGCCTATAAGGGAAGCGACCAGTTGGTGGGCCGAGTGGCCCGTCGTCAGGCCGTGCTTAACCCCGAGGGCACCGTCTTCGAGATTAAGCGCTTCATCGGGCGCCGGTGGGAAGAGGTGCAGGATGAGGTCAAGCGGGTGCCTTACAAAGTGGTTAAGGGCCCCGATGGCGGGGTGCGGGTAGATATTGCTGGCAAGCTCTACACCCCCGAAGAGATTTCGGCCATGATTCTGCGCAAGCTGGTGGACGATGCCTCCAAAAAGCTGGGGGAGAAGATCACCAAGGCGGTGATTACCGTACCGGCCTACTTCAACAACTCCCAGCGCGAGGCCACCGCCAACGCCGGTAAGATCGCCGGCCTCGAGGTGCTGCGCATCGTCAACGAGCCCACCGCCGCCGCGCTGGCCTATGGCCTGGACAAAAAAGGCCACGAGACTGTGCTGGTCTTCGACCTGGGCGGGGGTACCTTCGACGTGACGGTGCTCGAGATTGGCGAAGGCGTCTTCGAGGTCAAGGCCACCGCGGGCGATACCCACCTGGGTGGCTCCGACTTCGACCACGCCATCGTGAACTGGCTGGCCGAGGAGTTCAAGAAGGAGTCGGGCGGGGTAGACCTGAAGGCCGACCGGCAGGCTCTGCAGCGCCTGATTGAAGCGGCCGAGAAGGCCAAGATCGAGCTTTCGGCGGTCACCGAGACCACCATTAGCCTGCCCTTCATCGGCCTCGACCCGGTCTCCAAGACCCCCCAGATCCTCGAGCGCAAGCTCACCCGGGCCAAGTTCGAGGAGCTGATCCAGCCCCTGCTGAAGAAAATCCGCGGCCCGGTGGAACAGGCCCTGCGCGATGCCGGCCTGAGCGCCAGCCAGATTGATGAGGTGTTGCTGGTGGGTGGTTCTACCCGTGTGCCGGCGGTGCAGCAGATTGTGAAGGAGATGCTGGGCAAGGAGCCCAACCGCAGCGTCAACCCCGACGAGGTGGTGGCCCTGGGGGCGGCGGTGCAGGCCGGCGTGCTGACCGGACACGTGGAAGACGTGGTGCTGCTGGACGTGACTCCGCTCTCGCTGGGGGTGGAGACCAAGGGTGGGGTGTTCACGGTACTGATTCCGCGCAACACCACCGTGCCGACCCGCAAGTCGGAAATCTTCACCACCGCCGAGCACAACCAGCCCTCGGTGGAGATCCACGTGCTGCAGGGTGAGCGTCCCATGGCTGCCGACAACAAGAGCCTGGGCCGCTTCCGCCTCGACGGCATCCCGCCCATGCCGGCCGGTGTGCCCCAGATCGAGGTAACCTTCGACATCGACGCCAACGGCATCCTGCACGCGACCGCCAAGGAGAAATCCACCGGTAAGGAAGCCTCCATTACCATCCAGAACACCACTACCCTCTCCGAGCAGGAAATTGAGCGCATGGTGAAGGAAGCCGAGGCCAACGCCGAGGCCGACCGCAAGCGCAAAGAGCACGCTGAGCTCAAGAACAACCTCGATACCGCGCGTATCCAGGCTGAGCGGGTGATGGGGGAGAAGGAGAGCACCGCCGAGGCCAAGAGCCGCCTCGAGGCCGCAATAAGCAAGGCCAAGACCCTGGTGGATACCGACGCCTCCGACGCCGACCTGCGCCAGGCTACCGAAGAACTGCTCGCGGCCCTGCAAGCCTACGAGCAAGGGGCAACTGCCGGCAGCCAGGCCCAGGGCAGCACGCCCAAGTCCGACGACGTGATTGACGCCGACTACAAACCGGCTGACTAGGCTGCAGAAGGTGGGGTGTGGGGGCGTGCCTCCTGCACCCCACCTTTGGCCCATAGAGGTGCGATATATGGAGAATAAAGAACCTGTGGTTGAATCCCCAGAGACCCAAAATGACTTGCCCGAAGTGGAGCGCCTCAAGGGCGAGGTGGAGTTTTTGAAAGCGGAGCTCGAGGCCTCCAAAAACAAATTCCTGCGCCTTTACGCCGACTTCGAAAACTACAAAAAGCGCATGGCGCAGGAGCTCGAGGCCGCCCAGCGCAACGGTAAGTTCGACGCGGTGCGGGCCTTGCTGGGTACGATGGACGACCTCGAGCGGGCTTTGGGTTTTGCCAGCGTGAAACCCGAAGACCTGATTCCGGGCGTTAGAAGCGTGCTGGAAAACTTTACCCGCAACCTCAAAAGCCTGGGGGTAGAGGCCGTGCCGGGGGTGGGTTCCGAGTTCGACCCGCGCTACCACGAGGCCATCGGGGCCGTGGAGGGCGAGGAGGGCAAGGTCATGCACGTCTACCAGCAGGGCTTCAAGTACGGCGACCTGCTGGTGCGGCCGGCGCGGGTGGTGGTGGGCAGCGGTGCCAAACCGGAAGAGGCCGAAAGCCCGAAACCGAGCACCGAAAGTAACTAACCTCCGGTATTCGGCCCTCGGCCCTAAGCCTTACGCATAGCTTCGTGATGAATATGGCCTACAAAGACTACTACAAAATTCTTGGGGTTTCTAAAAACGCCACCGAAGACGAAATTAAGAGGGCGTTCAAGAAGCTGGCCCGTAAGTACCACCCGGACGTGAGCAAGGAGCCGGGGGCCGAAGAGAAATTCAAAGAGATCAACGAAGCCTACACGGTGCTGTCCGACCCGGAAAAACGCCGCTACTACGATACCTATGGTGCGGCTGCGGGCAGCGCGGGCTGGCAGGGCCCCCCGCCGGGGCAGGGCGGTTTTGGCGGCTTTACCGGCAATGTGGGCGATTTCTCCGACTTTTTCCAGCAGCTTTTTGGCGGTCGGGGTGGTTTTGGCGGCTTGGGCGACCTGTTCGAGCAGGTGCCAAGCCGGGGTGCGCGCCGGGTGGCGGGCGACCTCGAGGCCGAGCTGCCCCTGAGCCTCGAGGAGGCCTACCGCGGCGGGGAAAAAACCATCTCCATCGGCTCCGAGCGCCTTACGGTGCGTATCCCACCGGGGGTGCGCGAGGGCCAGAAGATCCGCCTGGCCGGCAAGGGGCGCGCCGGGGGCGACCTGTATCTGCACGTCAAGCTGCAGTCCAGACCGGAGATGCGCCTGGAGGGCGATGACATTTACACCGTGGTGGAGGTGCCGGCCCCCATTGCCGTAGTAGGGGGCAAGGTGCGGGTGCAAACCCTCGACGGCCCGGTGGAAATCACCATTCCCAAGCGAACCCAGGCCGGACGCAAGCTGCGCCTGGCCGGGAAGGGCTGGCCCCGCAAAGACAAAAGCCGGGGCGACCAGTACGCCGAGGTGCGGGTGACCATCCCCACCAACCCCAGCCCCGAGGAAGAGCGCCTGTATGCCCAACTGGCCGAGCTGATCAAGGTTCGATAGCACAGACATGACCTCCAAGCAGCGCGACGATTTGCTCAGGTTGCTCAAAGACCGCTTTGAGCAGCACCCCCACCGACACCCGGGGCTGCGCTGGGCCGACCTCGAGGCCCGCCTCCTGGCCCAGCCCGATAAGCTGGCCTCGCTTCTGGAGATGGAAAACACCGGCGGCGAGCCGGATGTGGTGGGCCACGACCCGAAGACCGGGGCTTTTATCTTTTTCGACTGCGCCCCCGAAAGCCCTAAAGGCCGCCGCAGCCTCTGCTACGACCGGGAAGCCCTTCTAGCCCGCAAGCACCACAGGCCTGCGGGCTCAGCCCTGGAGATGGCCGCAGCCATGGGCATCGAGCTTTTGACCGAGGAGCAGTACCAGGCCCTGCAGCAGCTGGGCCCGTTTGATACCAAGACCTCGAGCTGGCTCAAAACCCCCGAGGCCATCCGCCGGCTGGGCGGGGCCATCTTTGGCGACCGGCGCTACGACCGCGTGTTCATTTACCACAATGGGGCCGATTCCTACTACGCGGCTCGCGGATTTCGCGGCTGCTTGAGGGTTTGATCAGGGCTGCAAAACAGAGCGGTGCAGTTTACAGGCTGCACCGCAATCGCTTTGTGGCTGGTGCCGGGAGCGGGACTTGAACCCGCATGAGCTTGCGCTCGCTACCCCCTCAAGATAGTGTGTCTACCAGTTCCACCATCCCGGCAGGCAAAACTAAGGTTAGTCGGGGGCTGCGTCCTTGTCAAGGCCGTGCGCGTTTGAGGGTATCACGATTTACCTTTGCCGCTAGTCCTGGCAAAAAACGAAGTTCGGCACACTTTTGAGGCCGCTCTGAACCTAGAACCAATTCTCATATAAGTTGACTATAATTGAAACTAGAACAACGTACTTGATCTATCACCAAATAACGGGACATTTTTCACTGCGCTAAGCCAGCCCGTTCGGCTATAAACACTCTTTAAGGCTACTGACAGAAGGGGGTGCTGATATGCAAGCGCTTCAACAAGAGGTGGCGGCGAGGGTAGGTATTCAGTGCGAGTGGGTACCGGGAACCATGAACCAGGTCAAGGTTTGCTTACCCGATCACGAAGTGCAGGTCTCGCTCGAGCGGCTGCAACAAATTGCTGGAATAGACGCTGTGCACGAACTCTACCTGAAGGGCCTGGTCTGCTTACCCTTTACCAACAAACTGCGCGAGGCCTTCGACAAAGCCTAGCTTGATAAAATGCCCTCATGCCATCTGCACAAGAGATGACGTCCCGCTTTGGCGATGCGGAGAATTGCCTTCGGCATTTGGGGCGCTCGAGGCAAGAGCTGCTGCAGCTTGTCGATAGCCTTACCGATGAACTGCTTTTTAGGCGACCTGAGCCCGAGGTTTGGAGCCCAGCGGAGGTGCTCGAGCACGTCGCTTTGGTTGAGGAGTCGGGCGGAAAAATCATCCGACGCCTTCGCAAAGTGGCGCTGGGCGAGGCCGAGCCTTTTCCGCCTTCGCTGCCCGGCCAGACCCGACCCGATGGCCGCTTGCTGGCTCCACCCCAGATGGAGCCCAAAGGAGGCCTGACCCGCACGCAATTACTAGAACGCCTGGAGACGGTACGCCAACGACTGCTACTCGAGGTAGCCGAAAGTGGTGAATGCTTGCCATTGCCCCCCACCTACGCCCATCCTTTTTTTGGCGAACTTACGGCCTTGGGCTGGTTGCAAACCCTGGCTTATCACGAACGGCATCATCTCAACCAGCTTCGTCACCGATTGAGCAGCCCTGGATAGCGACGCGTCCAGATGAGTAGCTCCCTGAGCACCCTGATCGAAGGCACGACACTTTTACGGGCTTGTTCACCAGTGATGGAAGGGAGCTTTTAGCCGGGCCAGAGAGGGGTATGCAGAGCAGTAGCTGCGGATTGTCCTACACAGGGTGCTTGAAGATCAGAAAATGACAGGCCCGCTTTCCGTCGCGCTGACAAAAAGGACGCTCGGCGGGCAGGCCAGTGGCTCTGGTAATCACCTTGGGGGGCAGGTTGCACACCTGCTCGAAGCGTTGCCCAGTGGCGTAGTAAAGGCAGTTGTGGGCTTTGAGCTCCCAGCCAGCCGGGGTTTCTTCCAGGGTGCCCAGCATATCGCCATAGTCCATGTGGGCAAGCAGGGCCTCGAGCCGGGCCGGGCCCTCGAGACCCTCGAGCTTTTCCCGCAATTCTCGGGCCATGCTCTCGGCCACCCCCTCTAGCAGCCGCTCGATCAGGCCTTCTCGCTCGGCCTCTGCCAGCACCGCATCCAGCAACTCGGGATAGCGCTTGGGGAAGAGGCCCTCCGAAGCCTTGGTCAGGCTGTAGACCGTAGCGGGACGGCCTTTGCCCAGGCGGCGCTGCTCTTTGGTTAGCCAACCGCTTTTCTCGAGGCTACTGAGCTGGTGACGAACAGCGGTTTCACTCAGGCCCAGGTGGATCATCAATTCTTTGATGGTGCTGGGGCCATGCTGCTTGAGATATTCCATCAGTTGACGGGGAATGTTCATGGTCGCTGCTATTCACCTTTGTGCCGGAATCTGCGTGGGGATGGGCTGTTCGGCTGCCCGCCCGTTCGTCGCAGATATTTTCGCTATTTTCACTATTGATATAGCATCATATACGGCATATCTTACCAGTAGAGATTCGGTTATGTTCGCAAGCGCAGAACAAACCGGCTCGAGGAGGCAAGTATGAAACCCAACGAAGGTACAACCGACCGGATCATCCGTCTGGCGTTGGCGGTGGTATTTTTCCTGCTGGCTTTTACGGTGGCCACAGGGGTGTGGATCTATGTGGCGGCGGGCCTGGGTGTGGTCATGCTTTTGACGGCGGCTGTTGGCTTCTGCCCGCTGTATGCCCTCCTGGGCATCAACACCTGCCCGGTGCCCCAGCGCAAGGCCTAGTGCCATGCGGATAGGCCATAAATGTAAACAGAAGGGTAGATGTTCTTAAGTGGGTGGAGTGTAAGATGTAAGGCGAATCGGGCCAGTCTAAAGCCAATGCGCAGACTTCCGCGTGCCATAGGCATGGCCCGCTTCCACCGAGGAGGAAACTATGATTCCCAACGTAGGCAGCACGGATCGGCTCATTCGCTACATCCTGGCGGTGGTCTTCTTCCTGATTGCCTTTTTTGGTAGCAGCGGCATCTGGGCCTGGGTGTTTGGTTTGCTGGGGGTAATTATGGTGGTAACCGCTACCCTTAACTTCTGCCCTATCTGGGCAGCGCTTAAGATCAATACTCGAGGAAAAGCCTCCTAGAGCGACCTCGAGAAGAACCTGGCAATCCTCAAAAAACGAGGGAACCGCGATAACCATACGCCTTACTAAACCCGGCCTGCAAGGCCGGGGTTTTTTCACGGGCCGAACAAATTGTCACCACTAACACCAGACCACCAACCCAACGAAAGAGGGCCCTATTCGCTGTTATAGCACCGGCATACCCAAGTAAAGATATGCCTGGTAATGGCGAAAGAAACGCGATACTGCGCTAGGCTAGATACAACCGCTTTTTGCTGGGTTGGTTTGCAAAACAACCTGACGGTGGGTTAATACAGTTCGGCTAGGAGGATGTATGAAGCCATCTTTACGTGTGAGTGTTCTATCGCTCGTCTTAATCGCACTGGCGGCATGTACGCAGGCCCCGCCCGCGCAACCCCAAGCCAGGCTCAGCGCCCAGGCGGTTTCAAATGGGGTGGTGATCAGCCAGGTCTACGGCGGGGGTGGCAACAGCGGAGCGCCCTATACCCACGACTTTGTAGAGCTGTTCAACCGCGGCACCACGCCGGTTTCTTTGAGTGGCTGGTCTATTCAGTACGCCAGCGCGACCGGAACCGGCAATTTTGGCGCCAGCAGCACCCAGATTACCGAGTTGCCCAACGTTACCCTACAGCCTGGACAGTACTACCTGGTGCAGCAGGCAGGGGGTACGACAGGCGCACCGCTTCCCACGCCGGATCTGGTGGATTCCACCCCAATTGCGATGGCGGCGGGGGCTGGGAAGGTTGCTCTTGTATCGAGCAGCACGCCGCTGGGCTGTAATGGGGGTTCCACCCCTTGCTCCGAGGCCCAGTTGGCCCAGATTGTGGATCTGGTGGGATACGGCGGCGCCAATTTCTTTGAAGGCTCGGGCGCGGCCCCCGCACTTTCCAACACCACCGCGGCCCTTCGAAAGGGCAACGGCTGCACCGAGACCGACAACAACGCAGCCGATTTTGAAGCAGCCGCCCCCAGCCCCCGCAACACCGCCTCGGCCCGCAACTTTTGCAATGAGTCGGCCCCCAGTGTGGTCTCCACAGTTCCAGCCTCGGGCGGCACCATCAACCCCGACGACAACCTGACCCTCACCTTCAGCGAGCCGGTGAACGTGAACGGTGCGTGGTTTGGCCTTACCTGCTCCACCAGTGGTGTCCGTACCGTGGCCGATACGGTGGTCACGGTCAACGCCACCTCGACACAGTTTGTCATCAACCCCAACACCGATTTTGCCTCGGGCGAGAGCTGCACCCTTACGGTGTTTGCGGCCCAAGTCTCGGATGTGGATACCCTCGACCCCCCCGACACCATGACCGCCAACCTCGAGCTGGCCTTCAACCCGGTCTCGGTCTGCGACCTGCCCCACACCCCCATCTACCAGATTCAGGGCAGCGGCATGTCGGCAGCCATTACCGGCAATGTGGTGACCAAAGGCGTGGTGGTGGGGGATTACGAGGGCCCCACCCCGGCTCTGCGGGGCTTCTACATCCAAGACCCCAGCGGCGATGGGGACGCGAGCACCTCCGATGGCATCTTCGTGTTCAACGGCAACAACAATAGCGTGAGCCTGGGCGATGTGGTGCGGGTAGCGGGAACGGTGGGTGAGTTCCAGGATCAGACCCAGATTAGCGCGACCTCCATTACCAAGTGCGGAACCGGCACCGTCACGCCCACCGACGTGACCCTGCCTTTCGCCTCGGCTACCGAGGCCGAACGCTACGAGGGCATGCTGGTGCGGCTGCCCCAGACCCTTTATGTAACCGAGCACTTCCAGCTTGGGCGCTTCGGGCAGGTGGTGCTCTCCTCGGGCGGGCGGCTGAAGCAGCCCACCCACGTCACCACCCCTGGCGCTGCCGCTAACGCCCTGCAAGCCCAGAACAACCTCAACCGCATCATCCTGGACGATGCCCTGCAAAACCAGAACCCCGACCCCATCCTGTTTGGGCGAAACGGCCAGCCCCTGAGCGCCAGCAACACCCTGCGCGGGGGCGACACCGCGACCGGCATCGTGGGGGTGATGACCTATACCTGGGCTGGCAATGCCGCCAGCGGGAATGCCTACCGGGTGCGGCCCATTGGGGCCCTGAATGGGTACGTCAATTTTGTGGCGGCTAACCCACGTCCGACCACCCCGCCTGAGGTGGGGGGCACGCTGCGGGTGGTGGGGTTCAACCTGCTCAACTTCTTCAATACCTTTGATGGCCTGCCGGACACCGTGGACAACTGCGCCAATGGGGTAGGGGGCCTGCCCACCGACTGCCGCGGGGCCGATACCCTGGCCGAGTTCAACCGCCAGTGGCCCAAGACGGTGGCGGCCATCCTGGCCATGAACCCGGATGTGCTGGGCTTTAACGAGATGGAGAACGACGGCTACGGCCCCGATAGCGCCATTGCCTTTTTGGTGAACAAGCTCAACGAAGCCACCGCCCCCGGAACCTATGCCTTTATTGATGCCGATACGGCCACCGGGCAGGTAAACGCCCTGGGTACCGACGCCATCAAGGTGGGCCTGATTTACAAGCCGGCCCGTGTGACCCCGGTGGGCCAGACCGCGGTGCTCAACACCCCGGAATTTATTAATGGCGGCGACACTGCCCCGCGCAACCGAGCCTCGCTGGCCCAGGCTTTTCAGCAAAACGATAACGGGGCCATTTTTATCGTGAACGTGAACCACCTCAAGAGCAAGGGTTCGGCCTGCGACCTGCCCGACCAGGGCGACGGCCAGGGCAACTGCAATGCTGTGCGCACCTACGCCGCCCAGCAACTAGCGGCCTGGCTGGCCACGAACCCCACCGGCATTGCCGACCCGGACATTCTCCTGATTGGCGACTACAACTCTTATGCCCAGGAAGATCCCATTACCGCCCTCAAGAACGCAGGCTTTATCAACCTGCTCGAGACCCGTCTGGGCCCCGATGCGTATTCGTATGTGTTCGACGGGCAGTGGGGCTACCTCGACCACGCGCTGGCCTCGGCCTCGCTGAATGCCCAGGTATCGGGGGTGGCTGAGTACCATATCAACGCCGACGAACCCAGCGTGCTCGATTACAACACCGACTTCAAGACTGCCAACCTGCAAGCTCAGCTCTACGCCCCCGATCAATACCGGGTGTCTGACCACGACCCGGTGGTGGTGGGCTTGAATCTGACTGCGCCGGGCGCGTGGTTCTTTGGCCCTGTTGCGCCTTTCCCGGCCTTTAACACCGCTAATGCGGGCCAGTCGATCCCGCTCATCTTTAGCCTGGGCGGCAACCAGGGGCTCAACATCTTTGCGCCGGGATACCCCAAGTGGGAGACCATTCCCTGTGGGTCTACTGCCGCGGTAAATGGCACCAACCCCACCAGCAGCAATGGCGGCCTTAGCTACGATCCCCTCCAGGACCGCTACACCTATCCCTGGAAAACCGAGAAGAGCTGGGCGGGGAGTTGCCGCCAGGTGGTGGTGCGCTACAGCAACGGCATTACCTATCGGGCCAACTTCAACTTTGTGAAGTAGGGTTGCATGTGCCAGACCCACCCCTAGCCTTGGGGTGGGTTTTTCTGGGCCTGCCGCTTTACTACCCAGCCCAGTACCTGCTGGCCTGGGCCGCACGGTAGGCTTACGGAAGCTGGGTGGGGGGCGGCTCGAGCGGCCCATCGCTCAAAAAGACCAGGGCGCTTTGGTGGGGGGCCAGGGTAAAGGCGAGTTGTTCGCTTTGGGGTAGCCATTCGCGCCGGTGCCAGTTGTAACCCACCAGCCCAGCCGGTAAGCCCAGCGTGTGCAGCGGGTAGGTGCGCTGGACGGTCTGGTCGCTCAGGTTGAAGGCCAGCACCGCTGCCGGGCAATGGCCCCTGACCTGCACCAGCACCTGGTCGTCCGAGCCCAGCAGGGGATAGCGGCAGGAACCTCCCGCAGAGAGTAGCAGCATCCGCCACAACGCCAGCCGTTCGGTGGAAATTTCGTCCAGGGCGTCACTGGTGAGGAGAACCCCACCCATCATCCCGAAAAACAAGGCCAGACCGGTTTGCTCCTGCTCGCTCAGGTAATGGAACCGTTCGCGCAACAACACGCAGTCGGGGTCGGCTTCCCAGAGCAGGTGGTTGCCGAAGTTGCGCAGGGCCAGCCCGTACAGGCGTTCGTAGGTATCGGGCAGCCACTCGGCCCCCACATCGCGCCCGATGCGGTTGCCATCTACCAGCCCGACCGAGGCCCACAGCGGCATGCCGCAGCCTACCCACAGCGCATCCCCGATCTCGGCACGAATCATCCGGGCTACCCGGTGCCAGACCTCCATTCTGCTCAGGCCGGGGGTATGGTAGGCCACACCGTCCGGGCCATACTCGGCCCCGAAAAACATGAAATCGGTTTTGAAGTATTCACAGCCCCAGTCCTGCCGCCAGACGCGAAAAACGTTGCGCAGGTACTCGAGGGCTTGGGGATGGGTTGCGTCGAGGATGTAGTACTCTTCGCTGCGTTTGTGCCAGCGGAACTCACCGTAAAAGCGCATCTGCACCAGCGGCTGGCCGCTGTGCTCGTGCAGCACCCAGTCAGGGTGCTGCTGAAACAGCTTGCTGCGGTTGCCCACCAGGAACGGGGCAATCCACAGCCCCGGAACCAAGCCCGCCGCGCGAATCTCATCCAGCAGCGGCTTAATCCCTCGGGGGAATTGAGGCTTGACCTCGAGCCAGTCGCCCATCTCGGGGGTAAAGCCGTCGTCGAGCTGGAAGACCCGCATCGGCAGGTGTTCGCGCTTGCAGACCTCCTCCACGCCGCGCAGGTGCTCCAGGATGTTCTCCTCGCTGATGGCGGCGTACAGGTTGTACCAGGAGCACCAGCCCGTGATGGGTTGGGCAGGTCGGCGCGGGGGGTCGGGGGCCGCCTGGGCTACCTGCTGCGCCCAACTGCGCAAAGCCTCTTCGACGCCGTCCTGCTCGAAGATCAGCAGGCATTCTGACTCGATTCGCCTGGCGCTTTTTCGATCCCACAGCACCTCGAGGCGCAGCGAGGAGTCTTCAAAGGTGAAGGTGTGCTGGAAGCGGTGGTGCCGGTCGAAGCCCAAAACCACGCTGTTGGTGCCAGACGCGCCCAGCAGTTGGGTGAGCGCATAGCCGGTTTGGCGGGCCTCGCCCATGGCCACATACCCGGCCCCGTCCCAGCTATGGTAGCCCTGGCGCAGGTATTTCTGGGCTCCGACAATCTGCGCAAAGTGCAGCCCAAAGGAGTCCAGTAGGAAATTGCCGGTGAAACCATCCAATCCAAACTTCAGTTTCCAGATCGGTTCCTCCCGCCAGGCCTTCACCCAGAAGACCCCCATCGCGCTGTGGTAGTGTGCCCGCCACCGGTTTGGATGCTCTTGCTCCACCGTTGCCGAGGTGATCTCGAGTAAACGCCCGTTGACCACCGGCCGGGCCTGCAAGAGCCGGATGGTGCTTCCCAGAAAGTTCAGGGTCTGATCGGGGTTGAGGGTAAGGTTCATGCCAACCTGACCTCGGCCCCACTTTCGGCAGACTGTCGAGCGGCCAGCACCAGTTCCAGCGACTTTGCGCCTTCGCGCAGGGGGGTGCGGGTGGGGCCACCGCTGCGGATGGCCTGGATGAGGTCTTGGAGCTGGGCCAGGTAGAGGTCGCGGCTGGACTCTATGGTCTGGGTGGGCACCCCCGGCTGGGCGGTGAAGAAGAAGCGGGCCTGGTTGGTGTCGCCAAACTCGGCGGTAAGGTTCTGTGCAACCAGTTTGAAGTCCTTGATCCACTGGCCTGGAATGGCCCCATTGCTGGCGTAGACGACCCCCAGGCTGCCGTTTGGGAAGGTGGCGATGGTGGCGCTCACATCCTCGACGGTGTAGCCAGGGGTTTGCTGGTGGAAGAGGTTGGCCTGCTTGGCGTAGACCGTGACCGGCTCGCCCATCAGGTAGCGCATCAGGTCGAACATGTGGATGACCTGCTCGACGAGCTGGCCCCCGGATTTTTCTTTGTCGCGCCACCAGGGGGCATGGAGCGCGTTGCAGAAGTAGCGGGCGCTAAAAAGACCGATGGGGCCGCTGTCCAGGGTGCGCAGGTACTCCAGGGCCTCACCGAAGCGGTACATAAAACCCACCTGGGTTTTGATGCCGGCCTTTTCACTAGCCTCGACCATTTGCCAGGCCTTGTCCCGGCTCAGCGCGATGGGTTTCTCGATGAGCAGGTGAATACCGCGCTGGGCGGCCTGCTCTACCTCGTCGGTGTGGCCGTAGGGGGGGAGGCAGACGATCAGGATATCCAGGTCGGTGGCCTCCAGCATACGGGTATGGTCGGTGAAGACTTGGGCCTGGCCGACGCTGTACTGAGCGGATAATTCCTGGGCTTTCCAGGCATTGCGGTCGCAACAGGCAACCAGTTGAACCTCGGTGGGGAGTTGTTGCAGCACCTGGGCGTGGCGTCTTGCGAAGCCGCCGCAGCCGAGGATGGCAGTTTTGAGGGGTTTCATGGGAACTCCAGCACGACCTGTACCGCCTCGCTGGCCTGTTGATCCAGCAGCGCGAAGGCGGCTCCGATCTCTGCAAAAGGAAAGGTATGGGTAATCAGGGGCAGCAGGTGCAGCCTACCCTGGGTGGCCAGTTGCATGATGGTCTGCTCCTGCCGGAGGCGATCCCAGCGGTGGGCCAGGCGGGGGCCAATGCCCTGGGTCTGGGAGGAGACCAGTTCGATGCGGTTGTGGTGGAACTCCTCTCCCAGCCGCAGGCCTGCCCCCTCGCCTTGCAAGAAGCCGGCTACCACCACCCTCGAGTTATAGGCGGTGGCCCGGATGGCTTCGTGCAGGGCGGTGTACGCACCGCTCAGCTCCAGGCTGACATCGGCCCCGCGCCCCTGGGTAAGGGCCTTGATGGCCTCGCCGGGGTTGACCTGGCGGAAGTTCAGAGTGTGTTCTGCGCCGAGCTGGCGGGCCAGGGCCAGCCTTTTCTCGAGGCCATCCACCGCGATTACGCGGGCCCCACTCAACCGGGCCAGTTGCAGGGCGATCTGCCCCACCACGCCCAGGCCAAAAATGGCTACCGTCTCGCCCAGATGAATCTCGGCATCGTGCACCGCACCCAGGGCGATGGCCCCGATGCGGGCAAAGATGCCCAGGCGGGGGTCGGTGCCCTCGGGCAAAACCCTGGGGGCGGCTGTGGATTCGGCCAGCACCACCGGGCTGCGGTGGCCCCAGGAGCCCCAAATTCTCTGTCCAACCCGAAGCTGTGTGACCTCCGGGCCCACCTCCACCACCTCGCCCGCCTGCTCGTAGCCCACCCCTTTGAGCGGGTAGGACAGGCCGGGCCGGTCGTCCACGAACAGCCGCCGCTCGAGGTCGAAGCGCTTGTGCAGGTAGGGGTTGCTGCCGCGGTACTGGGTCAGCTCGGTGCCGGCGCTGATGCCGGAGAAGAGCGTCCGGACCCGCACCTCGCCGGGCCCAAGCGGCGGGTCGGGGGTGTCCTCGAGGGCAACCTGCCGAGGCGAAGGAAAAACCATCTGTTGTCCCATAGCATCTTTCTCAAACCAGCCACACCACCCCGTAGGGCGGCAGACTGCCGGCGAAGTATTTGCCGCTAATCAGGTCGCGCCCCACCCGCTGGATGGGCTGGGGCCGGTTGGTCACGTTGATGTAGCACCACACCTGCCGGTCGCGGTAGCCCCGGATGATGCGCAGCACCTCCCTCGAGGCCATGACGGTCTGGGGCGCGTTGGGATGAAAGGCCGGGTGAGAAGACCGCACCTTGAGCAGGTGGGTGAAGCGGGCCAGCACCTTGTGGGCGCGCGAATGGGGGTTGGAGAGCAGCCCGGCCAGCTCTGGCCCGGTGAACTTGTGCCGGTTGAGGCGGCGGTTGATACCGCTTTCTTCCAGGCCTGCGTGGTCGGAGGGCGAGCCGAAGAGGCTGTGGATGTAGACCCCCGGCACGCCCTGCAAGCTCAGGAGAACGGCATGGGCCGCCAGAAAGCGGGCGATCTTGAGGTCTTCGTCCTCGTCGCTGTGGGGATGATTGAGGGCGTCGAACAGGGTCAGGCACAGCTCGTAGGGCACCGGGCCCGCCGGGGTGTCCTTGTAGTTGACCCGGCCCCCGTGGTCCAGGGCTTGCTGGACGAGGGCCGCAATTTCTTCGGGCTCCAGAATGCCGTGGGCCGGCACCACCCCCAGCCCATCGTGCGAGGCCAGGAAGTTGAAGAAGGTGGTGCGCTCGGAGGGCGGCTTCAGGCTGGCGGCCCAGGCGGCCAGCTTGCTGGCGTCCCCGGTGCGGAAGGTGTGCAGCACCAAAGGGGGCAGCGGGAACTGGTAGACCATCTGGGCCTCGTCGTGGCCGTTGCCGAAATACGCGATGTTGTCCTGGTGCGGTACGTTGGTCTCGGTAACCAGCACCACCTGGGGCGCTTTTATATCCAGCACCAGCCGCATCAACTTGACGATGCGGTGGGCCCCTTCCAGGTGTATGCAGCTTGTCCCGATCACCTTCCAGATAAAGCCCACCGCATCGAGGCGGATGAGCTGCGCCCCGTTGCGCACGTAGTGCAGCAGGGCATCTATTACCTCCAACAGCACCTCGGGGTGAGCGAAATTGAGGTCGATCTGGTCGGTGGAGAAGGTCGTCCAGACCAGCTTCTCACCGCTTTGGGTCTGGAAGGGGGTGAGGAGGGGCAGGGCGCGGGGCCGGAAGACCGTCCTTAGGTCGGCGCCGGGCTCCACGGTGATGAAGTAGTTCTGGTACCTGGGGTCGCCCTGCAAGAAAGCCTGGAACCAGGGGCTCGAGGCCGAGACGTGGTTACAAACCAGATCGGCCATCAGCCGGAAATCCGCCGCGATGGCCTGGATATCCTCCCAGGTGCCCCACCCGGGCTTGACCTGCTTGAAGTCCACCACGCTGAAGCCATCGTCGGAGGTGTAGGGGTAAAAGGGCAGGATGTGCACCCCGGAGAAGGCCCCCTGGAGGTGCTGGCGCAGGAAGCGGTGCAGGGTTTGCAGGGGGGGGTCGCCGGCCTGGGTGATCTGGTCGGGGTAGGTGATCAGGAAGGCGTCCTGCTCGCTCCAGGGGGGGGTGGGGTGGGGCCGGGCTAGGTCGGGGTAGCGCTCGAGCAGGGCCATGAGCTGCTCCAGCACTTCCTGGCCCCGGCCGGGGTAGAGGAACTCGAGGTGGTCTTTCAGCTTCAGATGTATGTCGGCGTGCGCGGTCATGGTGGGATGTGGTCGCTCCTCAGGGGTTGGCTCGATTATTGCAAAATGGGCACGCCCACTAAAGACTGCTGCCAGCGCCGGGCGTGCGCGGGGCCTGGTTCCAGGCCAGGTAGATGGCCGCCGTCCAGGAGAAGGAACCACCGCCCAGTCCTTGCCCGGTCAGGGGGTGGAAGTACTCGCTGAAGCCCGCCGTCTCGCACAGCCTCAGGGTATCCCGGCGGATGCGCTCGGCCACCTGGAGGTAGCCGTACTCGGCAAAACCCAGGGCGATCAGGTAGTTGACCACCGCCCAGACCGGGCCGCGCCAGTAGCGCTGTGGCTCGAAGTGGGGGCTCCCGGGATCGGTGCTGGGTACCAGGTAGCACACCTGGCTGGCCCAGGCCTCGAGGGTGTGCAGCAGGCGCCGGGCCCTTTCTGGACTGGCGGTTCCGGCAAAGAGCGGCAAAAACGAGGCCGAGACCCCCACCCGGATGGGCTGGCCGGTTGTGAGGTCTAGGTTGAAGTAAAGCCCCGCGGCCTCGTCCCACAGGCCCTCGATGCCCTGCTGGCTGGCCTCGAGCCAGCCCTCGATCTCGGCCTCATCGCCAAAGCCAAACCGCTTCGATAGCCACAGCAGGTCGCGGTTGGCCCGGTGCAGCACACAATCAATCAGCAGGCTGGCCACCCGGAAGGGGCACTCCTGTACCAAGCGGAGCTGGTCGAAGCCGGCGCGCTTGTAGACCTCGAGCAGGGTCAGGAAGCGGTCGTACTCGCTCTGGTGGGGGCGCTGGCTGGGGTCGACGTGCGAGGTATCGCGGCGGGTGTAGGGCGGCAGGCTGGGGTCTACCTGCACCCGGCCCAGGGCCTCATCCCAGGCCGGGCTGTTGTCGGCCCCGGTCTCCCAGGGGTGCAGCACGGTGACGAGGCCGGTGTGCTGGGGGTCGCGCTCGCGCTTGAACCAGCGGTGGTAGGCCAGAATTTTGGGGTAGAGCTGCCGGGCTTTTTCCTCGGCTAAAGCCCGATCCTGGGCCTGCTCGAGCATCCAGCGCACAAAGGTAGCCACCACCGGCGGCTGGGTGATGGCCGAGGTGGGCGGGGTGCGGCCCACCCCCCAGCGCTCCGGGCCGGGGAAGTAGGTGGGCTCGGGCCGGTGGAAGACGATGTGCGGCAGCATGCCGTTCGCCCACTGCCCCTGGAAGAGCCAGTTGAATTCCTCCCAGGCCCGCCCCTCGTCGAACTGCATCCAACCCAGGGCGGTAAAGCCCGCATCCCACAGCCACTGAAAGGGGTAAAGGCCCGCCGTGGGGATGGTGAAACCACCCCGGTCGTTGGCTTGCAGAATGCGGCGGGCCTCTTGGGTAAGGGACTCCTGTAGCTGCATGACTACCTCGCGTTCAGGGCTTCTCCGCTCTTGGGCTCGAGCCAGCGCAGGCGATCGGGCTGGGGTTTGAGCCAGAGGGTCTGTCCCGGTCTCGCCGCGAAATCGGGCGGCACGGTGGCTTTGAGGTGCTGCCGGCCATAGCGCAGGGTCAGCAGTAGATGGGGCCCCAGGGGCTCCACCACCAGCACCTCGGCGGGGAAGCTTTGCGGCTGCTCGGCGGTGTAGGCTTCCAGGTCTTCGGGCCGCACCCCCAGCAGAACCTCCGGGCCGGGCACGGGCGTGGGTAGATCCAGGGTCAGCGACTCGATCCTGGCCTGCTGGCCCTCCACCGGCAGCTTCAGGAAGTTCATGGGGGGGCTGCCGATAAAGCCGCCCACAAAGGTATTGGCCGGCTCCTGGTAGACCTTCATGGGCTGGTCGTACTGCACCACATAGCCGGTGTTCATCACCGCGATGCGGTCGGCCAGGCTCATGGCCTCGACCTGGTCGTGGGTGACGTACAGGGTGGTGGTGCGGCTCTCGGCCAGCAGGCGCTTGAGCTCGGCCCGCATCTCCAGGCGCAGCAAGGCATCCAGGTTGGAGAGGGGCTCATCCATCAGCAACACTTCTGGCTCGACCGCCAGGGCCCGGGCTACCGCCACCCGCTGGCGCTGCCCGCCGGAGAGCTGGGCGGGGTAGCGCCCCAGCAGGTTCTCGATGTGCATCAGGGCAGCGGCCCGCTCCACGTTGGCCTTGAGCTTCTCGGGGGACGCTTTCTGCATGCGCAGGCCAAAGGCAATGTTCTCGAAGACCGTGAGGTGCGGAAAGACCGCGTAGTTCTGGAAGACCATGGCAATTTTGCGCGCGCGCGGGGGGAGCGCAGTCACGTCGCGGTCGCCAATCCAGACCCGGCCCTTATCGGCTTGCTCGAGGCCCGCGATGATGCGCAGCAGGGTGGTTTTGCCGCAGCCCGAGGGGCCCAGCAGCACCACGAACTCCTGGTCGCGCACCTCGAGCGAAACCCCGTTCAAAGCCTTGAACTTGCCAAAGGTTTTCTCGATGTTTTCCACTCGAATGGAAGCCATAAACCTCCTAGAAACCCCTTACCGGTTGGCGATGCCCCACAGTGTAAACAGGTAGCGCCGGATGATGAAGATAAAGACAAGGGCCGGCACGATCAGGAAGAAGCCCCCGGCAAAGCGGAAGGGCAGGGGGGAGTCGTTGAGCGAGGTGAGCAAAAAGGCCGGTAGGGTGCGCTCGCGCAGGGTGAGCAGGGTGGCCGCGAACACCTCGTTCCACGAGATCACGAAGGCGAAGATGGCCGTAGCGGCCAGCCCCGGCAGGGCCAGCGGCAGCACCACCCGCAAAAAGGCCTGGATGCGGTTGCAGCCCAGCGTCCAGGCGGCCTCTTCCAGCTCTTTGGGGATGCCCAGAAACAGGCTGCTGGTCACCAGCACCGCAAACGGCAGGGCCAGCGCGGTGTGCACCAGCGCCACCCCAAAGGGGGTGTCGTAGATGCCCAACTGAAGGAACTGCACCGCCAGCGGGATGGCCAGGATGGCCAGGGGAAAAGCCCGCGTCATGAGAATCAGCAGGCGGTAGGCGTCCGCACCGGCAAACCGGTAGCGGGCCAGGGCGTAGCCGGCGGGGGCCCCCAGCAGTACCGAGAACACCAGGGTCATGGCGGCCACCGCCAGGCTGTTGCGAATGGCTTTCCAGACCCCCTCCACGCCGAAGAAGAAGGTGATGGTTTCCAAGGAGAACTGCTGGGGTAGAAGCCCTTTAGGCCAGGCAAACACCGAGGCCCGGTCGCTAAAGGCCAGGGTAGCGATCAGAAAGATGGGAATCAGCACCCACAGCACCAGCACGATCGCCAGGAGCATATATAGGGGACGCAGGTTCATGCCGCACCCTCCTGCTTGGAGCGCATCAATCGTAAGTACAGCAGGGTGGCCACCACCGAGATGCCCAGGATGATGACCGCGTAAGCCGCCGCCACCCCCGGATTCTGGTAGGCGTTGTACCAGTAATAGGCCTCACCCGCCAGCACCGGCAGATTGCGCCCGCCCAGCGCCACCACCACCGCGAAGACCTCGAGGGCCAGAATGGTGCGCAGGATGAGGGCCACCTGCAGGCTGGGCATAAGCAGGGGCAGGGTGACCTTCCAGAAGCGCTGCCAGGGGGTGGCCCCAAACACCTCGGCGGCCTCGCTGTACTCCTTGGGGATGAGCTGCAAACCCGCCACCAGAATCACAAACACGATGGCGGTCGCCCGCCAGACCTCGGCGGCCACCACCGCCACGAAAATCATCCAAGGGGTCTCGTAGCTCAGCCACAGTTGCGGCTGCTGAATCAGCCCGATACCCTGCAGGAAGCTGTTGAGGTAGCCGCGCTCGGTAAAAATCGAGAGCCATACGATACCGGCGGCCAGGTCGGAGATGCCCAGCGGAATGGTCCAGACATACAAAAACAGGTCGCGGCCCTTGGAAAGGCCCCCCAACAGCAGGGCCATCCCCAGGGCCATCACCACCTGTAAGGGCACGATCACCAAAGTCAGCAGCAGGGTGTATTTGAGGGCATCCGGGAAGTACAGGTCGGCGGCCATGCGCCGGAAATTCTCCAGCGTCCACTGCCCGCTGCTGCCCCGTACCGACAGGAGCAGGGCCTCCAGGAGCGGCCAGGCGAACAAAAACAGCAAAAACACCACGCTCGGCAAGATGAGCAGGTAGGGGATGTACCGTTCACTTCGCATCTAACCCTTTCGCTTTCATCCCGCATGGGGGGAGGGCTTTTGGGTGGAAAGGGGCCGGTGGTGGCACACCGACCCCTTCCGGCAAGTTCAACCGTGCGGACGGCTACTGCGGTATGCCGTCTTTGAACCGTAGGGTCTTCCGCACTAGTTCACCGGACAAGCCCCGCTGCTGGCAGGGTCGGGCGACCAGCAGGGGGCCCCGGTCTCGTTCATGATGCGGCGCAGGTTGGCGGCCTCGCTGTCGAGCACCCGGCGTACATCCTCGTTGCGCAGCACAATCCGTGCGAAGGTGTCCTGGAAGACCTTGTTGTACTCGCCGCCCCTGGCACCCAGACCCACCGGCAGCAGGCTGGGCAGGGCCACGTTGCTCTGGGCCTGCCGGGCGATGGCGTCGGCGCCCATGCGGATGCCCTGGGGCAGGTTGTCGGGCAGGCGCACCTGGATGACCGGGAAGAAGCCGTTTTGTACCAGGGTGGTAATCTGCACCTCGGGCCGGGTCAGGTACTCGATGGCCGCTACCGCTGCCGCCCGGTTGGGGCTTCCCTTGGGGATGGCCAGCCCGGCCAGCACCGGCATGAAGCCCCGGCCATAAGGCCCGATGGGGGCGGGGAAGGCCACAAACTCGTTTGGCTTCTGGTTCAGGGCATCGCGCAGGCGGGCGATGTGATCCCAGGCGATCCAGACCTCACCCGCTAGCAAGGGCTCTTGCATGAAGTCGTAGCTGGTGGACTGCGGGTTTACGTGTTGCCAGAGGCTCTTGAACTCGAGCCACATGCTCTGGGCCTCGTCGCTCCTGAACTTAGTGACCGCGCTCTTGGTGTAGGAGGGGTACAAGTAGCCCTGGGTAAAGCGGTGCATCAGCCCACGGGGGCCTGCTGGGAAGCCCAGCATGCGCCGCCCGGTGGCCCGCTGGATGTTGGCCGCCCACTCCTTGAGCTGGGTATAGGTGAGGGTGTTGACGTTGGCCCCGGGCGGCAGGTACTGCAGGGCCTGCCGGTTGGCCACCATGATGTAGGTGGCCTGCATCCAGGGGATGTAGAGCTGATTGGCGGTACCCATCTTACCCAGGTTCACGAAGGTCTGCGAAAACCGCCGGTCTTTGAGCTGGGCCATCACATCGTCTACGGTGTCCAGCGCGCCTGCGGCCACCAGGGGGGGGAAGTCGCCGTGCAGGCCCCCGGCCAGGCCCACGTTTACCCGGCCTGCCCGGACTTCGGAGAGGATACGGTTGGTGAAGGGGGCGTTGTCTTCCGGGATGAACTCCACCCGCCCCGGGAAGTCCTTCAGGATGATCTGCCGCATCCGCTGGGCCTCCTCGATGGGGGTGAACTGGGTGGAGACAAACAACAGCGAGGCCGTCTGCTGTGCCAGTACCCCGGACAGCAACAACAGGGTGCCCAGACCCAACCACAACCACTTGTGCTTCTTCATACCTACCTCCTTTTACGTTTGCGGTGGCCCATCCGACCCCCGCAGAACCAACTCGGGAACCCAGACCTCCTGTAGCTGCGTGACCGGAGCCCCACCCAGCCGGGCCAGGAGCATCTCCACCAGCCGCCGGCCGGTCTCGCGAAAAGGCTGGTGCACGGTGGAGAGGGGGGGGTCGGTGTACTGGGCCTGGGGGATGTCGTCGTAGCCGATCACCGAGACCTCCTGGCCGCCTTTGAGCCCTCGAGCGCGCAAAGCCCGCAGTACCCCAATGGCCATGAGGTCGTTGGCGCACAGGATGGCGGTGGGGGTCTCGGAGGCATCCAGGAGCCTCTGGGCCAGGCGGTAGCCGCTCTCCTCGCTCAGGTCGCCTTCTACCATCCACGCAGGATTAGCCTCTACCCTGGCCTCGGCCATGGCCTGCTGAAAGCCGGCCCAGCGGTGCGCGGCAAAGTTGAGGTCGTGGGGCGCGCCGATGTAGGCGATGCGGCGGTGGCCCAGGTTCAAAAGATGCTGGGTGGCCCGGTAAAAGCCCTGCTCCCCGTCTATGTCCAGATAGGGAAAGGGGGTGCCGATCAGGTCGCTGCGCCCATGGGCCACGAAGGGGATATCGTGCTCCAGCAGATAGGCGATGCGCTCGTCGTGGCGCCGGGTGCGGGCCAGCACCAGACCTTCCACCTTTTTGCCTTCCACCAAGCGCCGGTAGCAGGCCAGCTCCTCCAGGCCCGGCGGGCAGGTGGCTACCAGCAAATCCAGTCCGGCGTCGGACAGCCCCTCGCCCAGCCCGGCCAGCAGTTCCAGAAAAAACGAGTCGGCAAAGCGCCCTGGTGGGGAGGGGATCACCAGGCCGATGGTCTCGGCGCGGCCCTTGCGCAGGCGTTTGCCGTTTGGATTGGGACGGTAGCCCAGGCGGGCGGCAATCTCCAGCACCCGTGTGCGGGTCTGGGGACTGACCCGCTCGGGGTTGTTGAGCACCCTCGAGACCGTGGCAATCGAGACCCCGGCCTCGGCCGCTACGCGGCGGATGTCAACGGCCGGGGGGGATAGGCGACTGGACATAAGGAAACCTACGTGGCCAAGGCCACTCCTGCACGTAATGTAAACGTTTTCCATACTCTATCACCCCCTCACCATTTGCGCAAGCCCCCTTTCGGACTGGGGGTGTACGCTAAAACCCATGAGGCACCTGCTCTGGCTGATAGTACTGCTGGCCGCCTGCCTGCCCGCCCCGCCGCAGCGCAACCTGCGACCGGCGGGCAGCCCCGATGTGGTGGTGATGGGTTTTGCGGGGCGCTGCGCTTCGCTGCCGGTGGTGGGGGATGGCTGCAACCCGCCCTTCGACAACTATGGCTACCTCGACGACGAGGTCTTTCCCCGCAGCACCGCCCCCCGCCAGACCGCCCAGGCGGTGGTCGGGGTTTTTCGTGAACTGGGTTATAGCGTGGAATACTTCGACGTTTCGGCCTTCCTGTACGCCCACACCAGCGGCATCTCCAGGCAGCAGGAGCCGGGCTACCTCGAGGCCGAGGGGTATCTAAAGCGGGTCTACGAGTACTGGATCCGGGGCTTCGAGAACCCCACGCGGGTGGTGCTGCTGGCCCACTCCCACGGCACGGTCTGGGCCAGCCTGCTGGCCTGGAACCACCCCGAGGTGCGCTTCGACTACTTCATTTACCTGGACGCCATCTGTAGCTTCTGGGACACCGATAATATGCGCAACAACCGCATCATTCAGGATTACTACGATGCCCGCGGGTTGCGCCGCCCCTTCCCGCTCAACAAAGATGAAGGCGGCGGCCCCTGCGAGGTGGTGGCGGTGCCGGGCCAGCCGGCCAAACAGGATCTCAACGATGTGGTGCCGCCCAACGTGGGGGTGGGCCTCGAGGTGGTGAGCCGCAGCCCGCTCAACCTGGCCCCGGTCAACTTCATCCACGACGACGACCCCGACCACCGGCTCGACGGCTCCAAAACCCGCCTGTTTCGCTTCCAGTCCCGCGAAGACCACAGCGGCGTTACCGCCCAGGGCAGCGACGCCATGCGGTGGGTGGTGGCCCAGATTCGGGCTCGAGATTAGCCCTTACCCTGCAAACTTGCGCAGCATCGCAGCAATCTGCGCCGGTTTTTGCGCGTCGCCTTTTGCGATGTCAAGGGCGCAGAGGGTCAGGAACTCCTGGAGAATTAGGGTCGAAGCCGACTCCATGGCCTTTTTGGTGGCGGTCATCTGGGTGAGCACTTCCTCACAGGGGCGGCCTTCCTCAACCATTTTTTGCAAGCCCCGTACCTGCCCTTCTATGCGACGCAAGCGCTTGAGAATGCCGTCTAGGGTCTCCCCGTTGAGGTCGCTGGTGTTCATGGCAATGTTAGTCTACACCCCCCACTTTGAGCTGTGCGCAGCCCATCCAGCGCGTCCCTGGCCTTAGTCTGGCTCCCCTTCGCTCTCGGGGGCGGGGGCCTCGAGCGCCCCCTCGCGTGGAGCCTCGGGGTAAAACCTGCGCAGCCTTCCGCCGAATAGCTGGATGAGCTTCTGAAAACGCGGGTCTTCGAGCAGGCCGGGCTGGCCTTCGGTCTCCTCGAGGGCTTCGTCGGGCGGGTTGGGGTCAAAGAGGGCCGCTTCGGGGTGCCAGGGTTCCTCCCAGGGCGCATCGGTGGGGGCGGAAGCTGGAGCGGCTATATCTGGGGTGCTGGGGGGTTCTGTTGGGGGTGGGGTTGGTGGACGATCCCCCTCGGGACGGAGCGCACTCCGTGCACCAGGTAGACGATCCCCTTCGGGACGGTCTGGCGACCGTGCACCATTGGGACGATCCCCTTCGGGACGGGTTACCGCCCGCAAGTTGTTGGCCCGGTTTCCTGCCGGCTCATCCGCTAGTTTTTTTTTCCCACCCAGGCGCAGTTCGACCTGCTCGAGGCCCAGCACCTCCCGAACCGCCTTCTGGATGTCCTCGAGGTTCTTCTGCGCCCCCTGGAAGTGGAAGCTGGCCCGCTCGGGGAACAAAAGCACCAGTTTGTCCTCTTCAAAGCGCGGCTCGGCCTCGCGCACGAAGCCGCGGATGGTCATCTTGAGCGCGCCCATGACCCGCCGCCACTCCGAAGCGAGATCGGCCACGCCGGGGGAAGGGGATGGGGTGCTGGCCGGCGCAGCGGGGGCCTCCTTGCGGGCCTCGAGCTTTTTGGGCCTGGGGTCGAAGTCGGGGATGCTGGGCGGTGCAGCCGTTACCGTTGCGCTCGGGGCGGTAGGGGCCTGGTGGAGGGCCTGGTAAGCGCCGAGGAGGGCCAGCTCCAGCGAAAGGGCGTCGGAGCGCTTGAGGAGGCGCTCCTGGGCCTCGTCCAGCGCGGTCATGGCGGCCACCAGGCGTTCGTCGGGCTGGTTCAGGTGGGGGCCCGTGCCCAGCCCCATGCGCCCATACAGCCCGGCCCGCAGGGCTTCCAGCAGCCCCTGGGCCAGGGTGCGGGCGGCGAAGCCCTGGGTGTACAGGTGATGGGCCTGCTCCAAAGCCGGGCGAAGCTGTCCTCTGTCCAGGGCCTCGGCCACTGCAAACAGCGCCTCCTGAGGGGGCAGCCCCAGGGCGTCCTCGGTTTGCTTGAGGGTGAGGGGGCCCTCGAGGGTGAGCAGCCTGTCCAGGAGGCTTTCCGCGTCGCGCATGGCCCCGTCGGCCAGCCGGGCCACGAGTTGCAGGGCCGGGGGCTCGGCCTCGCGGCCCAGCCCGGCCAGGATGCGCTCGAGCTTCTCCACAATCTCGGCCTCGGAAAGCCGCCGGAAGCGGAAGTGCTGGGTGCGCGAGAGGATGGTGGGGGGCATGCGCTCGGGCTCGGTGGTGGCAAAGATGAAAATCACGTGGGGCGGGGGTTCCTCCAGCGTCTTCAACAGGGCGTTGAAGGCGCTCTTGGACATCATGTGGGCCTCGTCCAGGATCACCACCTTGTGCTGGCCCAGGATGGGGCTTAGCAGGATGCGCTCGCGCAGCTCGCGCACGTCCTCCACCGAGTTGTTGGAGGCGGCGTCAATTTCCAGCACGTCGGGGTGTCGCCCCTCCCGCACCAGCCGGCAGCCCTCACAGGTGCCGCAGGGCCTGGGATCGCTCGAGCAGTTGACCGCCTGGGCAATCAGCCGGGCGCTGCTGGTCTTGCCCACCCCCCGGGGCCCCGAAAACAGGTAGGCCTGGGCCAGCCGCCCCGAACGCAGGGCGTTGAGCAGCACTTCCTTGACGTGCTCCTGCCCCACCATCTCGTCGAAGGTGGTGGGGCGAGCCTGGCGGTAAAGGGCGCTCACGGGTTCTAGCTTAAGGCCCGAAGCCAAAAGCGCAAAGCCAGGGTGTTGATTATGCGCCTGAATTGCGAGACCCGTCGGAAAACACGGTCTTGCGAGTGATGGCTAGATCGCCGGCAAATCCAGGTCGGGGATGCGGTTAAAGGCGATGCGGGTCACGGCGCTCTGCTCGGTGCGGTGCATACCGGCAAAGTAGAGGGCCTGGGGGCCGTACTTGCTGTTGGCCTTGTCCATGGCCTGGGCCAGCCGCACCAGTTTTTGCTCGGACTCAAACAGCGGCTCGCTCAGCTCGAGCGCCGGCGTCAGGTGGCCCAGGGCGACCCCCACCTTGAAGGGGGTGCCCTCGGGCTTCTGCTGCCAGAGCCCAAGGCTCACCCGCAACAGGGTCAGGGTGTCCTGGCTGGGCTGGATGCGGATACGGGTCTCCCATTTGCGCTTCTCGCCACCGTCCAGAAAGCGCAAAAACAGGGCCAGCGAACCCGCCCAGTAGCCCTCGTGGCGCAGCCGGGCGGCGGCCCGGTGCACCAGCCGGGTGAGCACCGCGCGGGCCCCGGCCTCGCTACGCAGCGCCGGGGGCAGCACGTGCGAGTGGCTGAGGCTGCGCCGCCTTGTGGGTGTCTCGGGCAGGTCGGCGCCCCGCAGGCGGTGCCACCAGGCCAAGCCGTGCACCCGGCTGCCCCAGACCTGGGCGAGCTGGAGCGCAGAAAGCCGGTAGAGCCCCTCCACCGTGGTCACCCCGTGCTTGAACAGGCGCTGCTCCATACCGGGGCCGATACCCGGCAGGCCGCGCAGCTGCAACGAGTAGAGCCGGTGGGGCAGGTCGGAGGGCTGCAACAGGGTCAGGCCGTCGGGTTTGTGCATCTCGGCAGCCACCTTGGCCAGAAACCGGTTGGGCCCCAGCCCCACCGAGCAGCGAAGCTGGCCCCCCACACGCCGGTAGATGGTCTCTTTGACCTCTTTGCCCAGTTTCAGGGCGTTTTCGGGCTCCTTTTCCCGGCCCATTAGTTTGCAGACCAGCTCGTCAATCGAGAGCACCGCCTCGACGGGCAGCACGCTGTCTACGGCCTGCAGGATTTGATGGTGCACGCGGATGTACTCCCTGGGGCGGGCCTCGACCAGCTCGAGCCTGGGGCACAACAGCCGGGCGTCCTGTACCAGCGTCCCGGTCTTGATGCCGTAGCGCTTGGCCTCGTAGCTGGCAGCAATGCAGCAGGTGGTCTCGGCCAGCATGGGCACCACCGCCACGGGCTTGCCGCGCAGCTCAGGCCGGAGTTGTTGCTCCACCGAGGCAAAGAAGGCGTTCATGTCCAGAAACAGGTAGTGGATGCCCATGCGAACCTCCAGGATGCGTTGGATGGTACACACCGAATGGTTTTCGGCGATTACGCTTATTACATAACACAGGGGTCATGTTTTTGCAAGGGCAAATAGCCTGGGTATCTGGGGTGCGCCTTCCTTGCCAGGGGACTCAGTCTAAGGGGTCTTTGGCGGTTTCCTTGGTCTCGGGCGCAAACCCGGCGAACATATAGACCTCGTCCCCCTGGTCGCTGAGGTGGAGTTCGGCCAGCCCCTTACGTATCATCTCGCGCAGGTGGGCGCGGGCCTGCTCGGTTTCTAGCTGGCAGTGCAGCACCACCTCGGCCAGGGTGACCCGGCCCTGCATCTGCTTGGCTACGGCCAGAATGCGCTGCTCGGGCGATTGCGCGACGCTTTGGGGGGTTTTGGAGGTTGCCAGGCGGTAGCCCAGCACCCCCACGATGGTGAAAAACACCGCCATGCCCGCCAGAACCCCAGGCCCCTCTTCTCCCAGGTTGCCCGACACCAGGTCGCTGATGGCGGCCACCACAAAAAACCCGCTCAGTGCGACGATGAACCATCCCAAAAAAGCGCGCATCCCAGGGAATTATAGGCACTGGCCGCGTCCTTGCTGGTTCAAAAAAACAAAGAGCCCCCAGGCGAGGGCTCTTTTTGCTGTACAGGCAAGCGTTACACCAGATTCGGTTAGTTCGTCACCGTTCGGTGACGAACTAACCCGACCGAAGTTATCCGCGCAGCGGAGGGCGATACCGCTCCTTGGAACGGGAGTGCTCTAGGATTCAAAAAGATAGCCGCTCAAAGCTTTTTGTTCGATGACTATCTTTTTGAACCCGGTATTAGAAGTTCAGCTTGAGGCCGGCCCGCGCCCCCAGGCCAAAGTTGCCGCCGCTCTCGAAGCGGGGGTTGCCCTCCACGAAGAGGCCGAGGGGGCCAAACAGGTTGAGGTCGAGCCCCACGGCGGCGGAGCCGTAGATGGGGTTGGCCAGGGCGGGCAGGAAGCGGGCGCCCACCCCCAGGTAGGGGCTAACAAGCCCACTGCCAAAGTGACGCATCAGGTAGGCTTCGACCCCCAGGGCCTGGGTGCTGAGGTTGTAGTCCAGGCCGGCCCGCAGGCCGAAGCCCAGGAATGCATCGCGTACCCCTACCATCCCGCTAAGGTTGATGTTGCTGCTGTCGAAGACGCCCCCGCTGGGCTGGGGAATGATGCCCAGGGCCGCACCTGCACCAAAGTAAAAATTACGAACCGGAGGTGCAGTGAGCACGGGGGCTTCGGGTGGCCGTACTTCAGGCTGGGGTTGGGGCTGCGGCTGAGGTGCGGGTTGCTGGACTTGCTGGCGCAGCTCGTTGACCTGGTTTTGCAGGGTGGTGACCTGGTTGCTCAGGCCGCGCACCTGCTCCTCCAGGGCAGCCACGCGGGCGGCATCGGGACGGTTGCGAATCTGTTCCTCCAGCGTGGCGATGCGGCGCTCGAGGGCCACCGCATCCTGCGGGGCGGTGGGGGCGGCAGGGGCCTGGGCCAGCCGCTGGACTTGCTCCTCCAGGGCTGCGATGCGGGCCTGGAGATCGGCCGGGGTGGGGCCTTCCGGCTGGGCGGGGGCAGGTTGGGCCGGGGCCTGGGCCAGCCGCTGGACTTGCTGCTCCAGGGCGGCCAGGCGTTGTTCGAGGGCCGCCGCCTTTTCGCTGGTCTCGATGGCTCGCTTGACCTCGGCCTCGAGCGCGGCCAGCCGGGCGGCCTGATCCTGGGTGGTGCGCTCGAGGGCCGCGAAGCGCTGCTGTAGCTGCTGAAGCTCGGGGGCGACCTCCTGCGCCCCCCGTTCCACTGCCAGACGGCACTCGGGACGGGCGTTCTCGAGGCGGTTGGTCTGGTAGAGGCGGAAGAAAATCAGGGCGGCCTGGTAGCGGGTCAGGTTCTGGTTGCCACGGAAGGTGCCGTCGGGGAAACCCTCGATGAGGCCACACTGCACGGCAAACTCCACGGCCTGGCGGGCCCAGTGCCCAGCTGGTATATCCCGGAACTGGGTCTGGGCGTGGGCAAATGCACCGAAAAATACGGCCAGTATCAACCCCAATAAGGTTACACGGCTGCTTCGCATATAAACCTCCTTTTCGGCTGTTGAAGCCAGAGCGATTTGGCTTCGATTCCTACGCTACGCAGCCAGGGTGAGGGGTTCCCGTAGCTGGGCTATAAGCGAAATTGGGAACCTTATCACCCATTTCATGTTTTGAGCTTTTGTCGGGGGTTTTGGGTACAATCCCAGCATGCAGGTGAAAAATTTGATGGGATTGCGCCCCTACACCGTACACAAAGACGAAACCCTGTACAGGGCTGCTGAACTCATGCTCGAGCACCGCCTGGGGGGGTTGCCGGTGGTGGACGATGGGGGGGTGGTGGTGGGGCTGCTCGAGATCGACCAGATGCTGCCTGAGCCACAGAAAGTCCCGTTTTCCGACGTGGAAGCCCTGCGCTTTCTGGACGAGTGGGTAGATCCTGGCTCCTTCGACCGGCTGGCCGAGCGCTACAAAAACACCCCTGTACACCGCTTGATGCGTACCGACGTAGCCATGGTGGGGCCCGACGACCCCATCGAAAAAGCCCTGGGCCTGATGCTGCAGGATCGGCAGTACCGCCGGGTGCTGGTGGTGGATGAACGCCGGCAGCTGCTGGGTACCCTGACCCGCTCCGACTTCCTGCGCTTGTTTGTGCGGGGGCGCTGATGCACGGTTCAAGTCCTTTGCTCGAGGTGTTTTTTCTGCTGCTGGCCGCGCAGGTGGTGGGCTGGCTGTTTGCCCGCTTCAAGCAGCCGGTGGTGATCGGCGAGGTGCTGGCCGGTTTGCTGGTGGGGCCTGCGGTGCTGGGCCTGGTACACGACGGCGAAGTCCTGGAGTTTTTGGCCGAGCTGGGGGCCATTTTCCTGCTCTTTATGGTGGGCCTCGAGACCCGCCTGCGCGATATTCTGGCGGTGGGCAAGGAAGCCTTCTTGGTGGCGGTGCTGGGGGTGCTGTTTCCCTTTGTGGGGGGGTATTTCTTTGGCCTCAGCATCGGCTTCGAGCAGCTTCCAGCGCTGTTTTTGGGCACGGCCCTGGTGGCGACGAGCGTGGGCATTACCGCCCGGGTGCTCCTGGAGCTGGGAGTGCTCTCGCGCAACTACAGCCGCATCATCCTGGGCGCGGCGGTCATTGACGACGTGCTGGGCCTAATTGTGCTGGCGGTAGTGAACGGGGTGGCCCAAAACGGCGCCTTCGAGCTGACGGTGGCGGTGCGCATCACCCTGTTCTCGGTCCTGTTCGTAGGCGGGGCCATGCTGCTGGTGCCCTGGCTGCGGTGGATCCCGCTGTCGCGCTTTACCCTGGGCAGCCCCTTTGGCTTTGCCCTCTTGGTGGGGGTGGGCCTGGCGGCGCTGGCGGCGGCCATCGGACTGGCCCCCATTGTGGGGGCGTTCCTGGCCGGGATGCTCCTGGCCGAGGTGCGGGAGGAGCTGGCCATCGAGGAGCCCGCCCGATCTGTGGGCCAGTTTCTGACCCCCATCTTCTTCGCCATGGTGGGGGTGAGGCTCGAGCTGGCCGCGCTGATGAGCGCCAAAGTGTTGCTGGTGGGCAGCGGGGTGCTGCTCATTGCCTTGCTGGGCAAGCTCCTGGGCGGATTTCTGGGGGCCCTGAGCCAGGGCCTTCGCCGGGCGGTGGTGGTGGGCATCGGGATGGCCCCCCGCGGTGAGGTGGGCCTGATTGTGGCCGCGCTGGGCCTGGCGGCAGGGGCAGTGAACGAGGAAGAGTACGCCCTGGTGCTCTTTATGGTGGTGGGCACTACCCTGCTGGCCCCGCTTTTCCTGCGGCCTGCCATTGCCTGGGCCGAAGGCCGACCCGGCTCGGAGGGCTCAGGCTGAAGCTCAAACCCTTTCATGAACGCAAAACCGGCATGGTTGGGCGTATACTTACGCTGTGATGCGCATATCGCGGCCTTCGCTATTGCTGCTCCCAGCGGTAAAAAACAGGCCCGTAAAAGCACACCTCAAAGCTCCGACGGGGCCGCTCTTTCTGAAGACCGCTCTTTTTGCGATGCTGCCCTGGTTTATTGCGCTGGTGCTGGCCCAGAGCGGGCTTACCTACACGGTGCAGCGCGGCGATACCCTTTACTCCATTGCCAAACGCCACGATACCACCGTGGAAATTCTGATGCGGCTCAACGGCCTGAGCGAGGCCACCCTGAGCGTAGGGCAGGTGCTGCAACTGCCAGCCCGCACCGTACAACACACCGTTCAGCGGGGGGATACGCTTTTTTCCATTGCCCGGCGCTACGGCTCCACGGTGCAGGCCATCCAGCAGGAAAATAACCTCGAGGGCACCAGCCTCTCACCCGGCCAGGTGCTCCGGATTCCCCAGGTGGGCGTGGCAGCCCCCAGCAACCCACCTGCCGCTACGTCCAGCCCGCCCCCAGCCAACCCCAGCCCCGCCCCGCCCGCGGGCGCTTCGGCCAACCTGGTGAACCCGACCCCGCTGCCCAACCCCACCCCGCCTGCGCCCGAACCCACCCCACAGCCCCAGCCCAGCCAGCCCGCCGACACCGACTACGACCCCACCCACCCCCTGATTCTGGTGGTGCTCAAGTACCTGGGGCTGCCCTATGTGTTTGGGGCCAACTCCGACCGCGCGGTGGACTGTTCGGCGTTTGTACAGCAGGTCTATGCCGAGATTGGCATTAAGCTGCCCCGCACCAGCCGCGAGCAGTGGGCGGCCTTTACCACTGTGCAGGGCGCGATGCGCCAGGGCGACTTGGTGTTTTTTAGCTTTGGGGGCCGCCAGATTGACCACGTGGGTATCTACCTGGGCCGGGGCGTGTTCGCCCACGCCAACAGCTACGGCAGCCGGGTGGTGATCGAAAGCCTGGATAGCCCTTTCTACAAGCGGGTCTATCGCGGGGCCAAGCGGGTGGAGGCCTTGCAGGCGATACACCCCTGAATACTGCCAAAAATAGGGCCGGCTTGAGTTCGGGTTCCGATATAAGCCCGAACTTTTAGGATTTGCTCGGTTGTAGAAGATGCGAGACAGGCTCTGTCACGCTCGAGGCCCACACTGGCGGGTGTGGAAAACAAACACCGCATTCGCAAAAAGGTACCGGGTTGGTTGAAAAAAGGTATGGTGCTGCTGGTTTTGTTGGCGATTGCCGTACAGGTGGGCGGCGCTGACGGTGGACTAAGCCCTTGGGTTGCAGACGGTGGGCCCAAGTGCTGCGGAGGTGGGTAGTTTTAGGCACCCCACAGATGGCTTCGGTTCGTTATGACTCCCGAGGGCCGCCAGGACAAGGGAAAATTGGAGATAGACCTTAGTGTAATCCCATCAAATTTCCTAAGCATTATGAAGACTTATCTGACTATCTGGACGAGCCCTGGACGCCAGCACCTAAACTTGCGGGTAGGTAAAGCTATATGGGTCAACTACGCCGAGAAAGTGCCGACTACAAAAAGGCGCTGCGTTTAGTGGAAGCCCGCGACCTGCTGGCGGCCCGGCCCTACACGGCCCATGAGCTGGCCCAGGTGCTGGGGGTGCATAAGCGCACGGCCCTGCGCTACCTGCTCGAGGACTTGCAGGCTATGGAGGTGGGCAGGGTGGGACGTTCTCCCCAGTATCAGCTGCTGCAAAGCCACGAGCTGAGCCCGGTGGAGGCCCTGGTCACGCACAGCGCCCTGCGGATGCTCTACCACCACACCCCCGGCTACGAACCCACCTACCTATCGGCCCTCAAAAAACTGGCCCGGCGGCTGCCCTCCCCGGCCCAGGAGCTGGCGCTCAAGAGCACCGAAGACCTCGAGCGCCGTACCCTGCAGCACCGCGATGAAGGGCAGGCCATGGCCGTGGTGGCCGAGGCCTGGTTCAAGCGCCAGCGCATCGAGTTCGATTACCTCAAGCCCGGAGGCTCGGGCCGACCGCGCAAAAATGTGCTCGAGGTCTACTTCCTCGAGGTGGCCCGCACCAACCTAGGGATGTATGTGATCGGGCTCGAGCGCGGCTACCACCAGGCCCTGCGCACCTACAAGCTGAGCCGGATGCGCCGGGTGCGGGCGGTGGGCGAGCCGGGGGCCTACACCATCCCGCCGGACTTCGACCCCCGCCACTACCTCTCCAATGCCTGGGGGGTGGTGGGCAGCAGCGGCGGCGTGCCGGTGGAAGTCCGGCTTCGCTTCCGCCCCGAGGCCGCCTACCGCATCCTGGAAGGCGGCTATCCCAACCTGCGTATTGCCTCGAGGCTCCCCGACGGGGGCCTCGAGGTTTGCATTACCGTGGGCACCAGCAACGACAACTTCCCCCTGGAGCTTCTGTCCTGGGTGCAGAGCTGGGGGTCCCGTATCGAGGTTTTGGAACCGGCCAGCCTGCGGCAGCGGTGGCTTTTGGAGGCGAAAGAAGTAGCAGGAAAAGGAGAATGAGCATGGCCAACATACCCAAGGAAGTACTGGTTCAAAAAGCCCTTAGCAACCTGAGTCCGGATGATCGCTTAATCTTCGAGCAAAGCTTTCAACGTAAGGCCAAGAGCACCGGGGTAGCCTATTTGCTATGGTTCTTTTTCGGTTTGCACTACGCCTATCTCGGACAGTGGGGAATGCAGCTACTTTACTGGCTAACCTTTGGTGGGATGCTGTTTTGGGCCCTGATAGACTTATTTCGCATCCCAGGCTTGGTGGATGGTGTGAACCGCGACATAGCTGTACAGACCCTACACGACCTTAAGGTAGTGGGCTCTTCAGGCTAAGCTGGAGTTAGAGATGCCTGAGTTTGACCTTCCAGTGAGCCTGCTGCGAGTGAGTCTGCGGGCCGAGCAGCCCATCCGCCTCCCAGCCTTTGCGGGCAGCAAGCTCGAGGGAGCCTTTGGACACACCCTTTACCAGATCGCTTGCACCCGCCGTGATCTAAAGACCTGCGCTCCTTGCCCGCTGCGCTCGGTCTGCCCATACGCTGCACTTTACGCACCCGCCCTGCCCGCCTACCTCGAGGTGGACTCGCTTGAGCATCCTCCACGCCCGCTGGTATTCGAGACCCACCTGGGCCAAGAGCGCCTGATCGCCCCCGGTGAAACCTTCGAGTTTGGGCTGCGAATTGTGGGCCGGGCCGCCCAGCACCTGCCCTACATGGTGGCTGCTATTCGGCAGATGGGCGAAGCTGGGATCGGGCTGACGCGGGGCCGCTTTGAGCTGACCGAGGTTCATAGTGTTCATCCCTACAACGGCGAGACCCGGCTGCTTGGCAGTGCCGACAGCCCGGTGGTGCGCCTCGAGACCTTCACCCTGAATGCCGCCGATTTGCCTCCATTGCCTGAGGGCCGCCTGACCCTGCACCTCGAGACCTTTACCCACATTCGCAGTGGCGGAAAAGCGGTGGACAACCTGCAGTTTCCTGTGCTAATACGAGCCTTGCAGCGCAGGGTGAGCAACCTCGAGCAACTCTATGGTGGTGGGAAGAGTTTGGGAAGTAATTTTGGCGAGTTGCCCTTACTAGCCCGAACGGTGAATGTCGTGGAGCAAAAAACCCGACACGCCGTACAGGCTCGCAGTGGAAAAGGTAAACATCCCGTGTTTATGAACGGCCTAGTGGGCAGCGTGACCTACAGCGGGGATTTACGGCCCTTCGCAACGCTGCTACGGTTTGGTGAACTGGTGGGAGTGGGGAAATGGGCGCACTTTGGGGCGGGCAGATATCGAATTAGCGGAGGAGTATGAGCTACGACAGAGACGCATCTGTTGGGTTGTGCTGGACGGGCCACCCATTGATTGACATGGGTGTTGCAGGCCTGACTGTGTTCGCCCAAAAGCGCAATCCTGAGGAAGTGACCGGGGCCGACCTCGAGCGCTTCGTGGAGTGGGCCGAGCGGGCCTACTTCACCAAGGAGATGACGGGCTGGATCGCGGTGGCCTTCACCAGCAACTTTATCAATCCGAGTTTCAAGGCGGGCAGGAAGCGGGAGGTTGCCAAGGGTATTCTCGAGAGCTTCAAGAACCCGTCGGCCCTCGAGGCGCTGCGGTGCAGCTACTTCCCGCGCCCGGCCCAGCAATTGGTCGCCCGCGACTTTGTGCCAATGCTTACCGGGCGTGAGCCCTCGAATTTCTTCCCCGATGGACAGCCCCAACTGCCCATTAGTGGACTAGGGATCACTGCGTTGCAAGGTCTCTCGCTGGCCTCTCCGTTGGTTGGCGGGCGGCTAATGGTGGTGGCCGCTGACGACCCCAGGCTATTGTTGCTTTTAGTGAAGCGTTGGCAGCCAGAGATTCGCAAACGGGTGCAGCTTTCGGAGTCTTCTGGGGAAAGATGCTCAGGTTGGAGTGGGCCACGTTCGCGGTTAATTGAACAGATTGTTGAGATTGAGCAACTTCGTGAAAATATCCAAGACCCTGACCTTGACTATACCGGTAGTGCCACCATCTACCACGCTAGCAACAGCGGTCAGGGGCCCGACCTAACCATCTACACCCTCGAGCTGCCCGCCCTAGCCTTTGTGCGGAAGGCCCAAGGCATTAAGTACCGCAAGGCTTGGAACCGACTGGTTTCGAGTGCTTGGCAAGAGGTTCGTGATAAGGATAAGGATCCTCAGTATGCGAGGCGCAATGATGTCTATGAAGCGGTATTCGACTTGCCTCAAGACGCTGCAAGGTTCGTTCGACGCTTTTTTAAGAGACCCGTTGTTGCCCAACTTAAAGGTGCGAAGCCAGCTGAAGGGAAAAGACGAGCCAAGAAATCAAAAAGTGAAACCACGGCAGCGGATGCTGCATCTACCCAGCGCCCTGAAGCTTTGTGGGGTTTGCTCGAGTTGTTTCTAAGGGAGGTTTTAGGCATGGAGCAGAACCGTATTCAAGCCATTCGAACCCTAGCCGACCGTTTAGCAGATGCGGTCAAGGATGATAACGACCGCCGGTTGTTTCGGCGCATTTATACCGCACGAAAGCCCTTTGAGGTTCGACAACTCTTGATTCAGATGGGGATGCGACGGCTAAAGGAGGGTCTTGAGCCTACCGTAAGATTCGATGAATTTTTGGAAATTTTCGAGGAGGGCGATGAGTTGGCTCGAGCCGATTTCAGCCTGGCCTGGGATTTGACTCGCATTCGATTCATTGAGGCCCTTTTCGACAAACAGTGGTTTGATAGCAACAAGGAAGTACTTGAAGACATACCAGAAGAAGAGGAGGAATAAACATGGCCTTTATCGCTGGAACCCTACTGCTGGATGCGCCCGCTTCGGCCCTCAACAACTCCAATCGCGCCTATGATGCTGACTATGACAACGAAATGGGTGTGAAGCTGATTCGTACCAAAGATGGGGCCCTGCCCTATGTTTCGGCACAATCTTTTAGGTTTTGGTTGCGTAGCACCCTCGAGCAACAACCCGACTGGGCGGCTCATACTGCACCTATTTTCCGCGAGAACAAGGTGGCTTATACCGATGCCAACCCGCTTAAGTATTGGGATGATGACCTTTTTGGTTATATGCGGGCCGAGTCCAAAAAGACCACTGCGAAGGAGGCTAGAGCCGAGGATGCCTCCCGCGCTAGCGAGACTGAGACCAAGACCAGCATCACCCGTACATCGCCTTTTCGCATGAGTACTTTGGTTTCCATTGCTCCCGTGAACATCGTCAAGGATTTTGGCACCATGAGCCGCCACGAAGGCGACCCTGTACCGCACGTCCACCAGTTTTACCGGGCTACGCTCAAGGGTCTTTTTTCGCTTGATTTGAACCGGGCGGGCACCTTTAGCTACCGCGATCAGAGCGGATCACGCAACCTTGACGAGGTGCGGATACAGGCTGCCAAAGACGAAGGACTGAACCATGATGAAATGAACAAAGAATTTCGCCTACCAACAGATGAACGAGCAAAACGCATCGCAGCCCTTCTCAAGGGCCTAGCCCACCTCGAGGGTGGGGCCAAGCAGGCTATCCACTACACCGATGTAACGCCCGTAGTTGTAATAACAGCTGTGTTCAAAGGTGGAAACAATCCGCTGCATTATGTGGTTGGGGCTGACGAGAAGGGCCGTCTGAAGGTTCATGTTGATGCTTTGAAAGAAGCCTTGAAGGTCTGGGGCGACTGTCTGCTGAGTGGTTTGTATGTGGGCTGGGTACAGGGTTTCCACGATGAGCAGCGCGAAGCGCTTAGGAGGGCTCTGGAAGAAGAGGGCTATGAACAGAGGCCTGAAGAAGCTAGTGATGTGAAACAGGGTGGGGTCGAACAAAGCAAAGAGAGCGAAAGAGATTCATCAAATCAAAAAGTGTTCTATCTTGACCACCCCAGAAATGTGCTGAACTGGCTCGCTAAAGACATACAAGACCCTGCCAACGCCCACTGGTTGGAGTAGACCATGCGTGTCCTCAAGATCGAACTCGAGGGCACCACCACCTCGTTTCGCTACCCGCATTTTCTGGTGGGGCGGCAGCCGTCGCTACCGATGCCCCCGCCTGCCACGATCTACGGACACGTGGCAAGCGCCTTAGGGGAGTATCCCGAGCCCGATTCCTTTCGCTTCGCCTATATATTTACCCATCAAGGTATTGTAGACGACTTTGAGCACACCTGGTTAGTAAAAGCCGACCGCAGCGCTAGGGGATGGAAGTACCCAGCCAATATCAGTGCGAACCTCAGCCCGACTGTCCGTGAGCTGTTCTTTTCCCCGCGCCTTACACTTTACCTGCAAACACCCGACCTCGAGACTTGGCGCAGGGCCTTCCTCGAGCCGCGCTATCCGGTGTTGCTGGGTCGCTCACAAGACCTCGCCAGCTACCGCAGCGTGGAGGTGATAGACCTCGAGAAACGTGACACCGGCTATTACGAGCACACCCTGCTGCCATGGTCATACCGTCCCAGGGTACGGGTTGGTCAGGGCGTTCTGATGCCGCGCTGGATAAACCCTGATAATCGCCGTGAAGTGCGCTGGGCCAGGTATGTAGTCCTTAATAGCCGCCTGTTTCACCCCAATCCAGGACAGCAGGAATCTATTAGCGAGGTGATTACGGTGAGCGGAGCCAACGAGGTTCTTTGGGTAGATCCTACCAGCCCTGTTCACCGTGAACGCCAGCGTATCCTGGTCTGGCACAGCCTGTTGGGTGAGGAGAGTGAGTCCCTTGAACCCAGCGCGGCCCTTTGAACCACTGGCTAAGAGCGCTCGACTGGGTTTCGAGGGAAAGCCCGAGACCCTGGAACAGCACACCCAGCGGGTGGTAGAGCGCCTAGCAGGTCTTTCTCGTCGTACGCCGCACTTATCGCAAATAGCGGGCCTGTCCGACTTCTGGCATATCGCGTTTTGGTCTGCGGTGATCCATGACTTTGGCAAAGCTGCCAGCGGCTTCCAGGCACGACTCAATGGTAGCGGTCAGAAATACCCGCACCGCCATGAGGTGCTTTCGCTGGCTTTCTTGCCCTGGGTTGCCGAGCCGAACGAGGCTCGCCTGGTTGCGCTTGGGGTGATCTCACACCACCGGGATAGTGAGGTCATCAAAACCTTGTATCAGGACTCGTGTGGCGCGGACTTACTTACCGAGTTTGAGCCCCAGGCCATTCTATGGCTGAAAGACTGGCTCGAGCGCGTCCCCAACGACTGGGTAGACAGCTATGATCTGGCTCAGCTTGGTGTGCGGAAGAAGACTTTTCAGATAGACCTCAACCACTTTCCTAAGCAAGCAGCGGAAGCACTTGAAAAGGGCATCGAGCTTTATGCCAACATTCATCCCTTTGATGAGCCCTATCCCCACGAGCCGGGTTTTGCCCAGCTTCAGGCCGAGCGCCGCTTACATATCCTGCTGCGCGGGATTATTACCCAGTCCGATCGGATGGCAAGTGCCCACGCTCCCATTCCCTCGGTTCTGCAGTTGCCCAGTCTCGAGCGGCTTACTAAGCAAATCGCGGCTCGAGAGCACAAGAAAATCGAGCCAAGGACGCACCAAAAAGCCGCCCAGATCGAGGGTAATCTTATTTTTAGTGCCCCCACTGGAAGCGGTAAAACGGAAGCCGCCTTGGGATGGGCCGCAGTACAACAAGCCCAGACCCCCAGGCGGCTCATTTACGTGCTACCCTACCAGGCCAGCCTGAACGCCATGAAAGACCGACTCGAGCGCGACCTTAGTCCAGAAGACGGCGTTGCTATTTTGCACAGCCGGGCTTTACAGGTGCTATATCGTCAGCAAAAAGCGGAAGTTGAAGATCTCGAGGAGCTAGCACAAAACGTGCGGCGCCAGAACGACTTTAACCGGTTACACCAGCCTGCTGTGGCGGTACTGACCCCTTACCAGATACTCAAGGCTATGTACCGAATTTCGGGCTATGAGGGGCTGCTGACCATGTTGGCAGGCTCGTGTCTTGTCCTCGATGAGATTCACGCCTATGAGCCAACCCGCTTGGGTATGCTCCTGGCTCTTACTGAGACCCTGCGCCGCGACTTCGACGTGCGGGTATGCGCCATGACGGCCACCATGCCAACCTGGCTAAGGGAGGAACTCGAGCACTGCCTGGGCGTGAAGGCCCTGCCGCCCGACCCCGAGCTTTTCCGGGCTTCTAGGCGACATCGGCTTGAGCTGCTCGACGCGGATATCGAGAGCCCAGCGGCTCAGAAACGAGTTGTGGATGAGCTGGAAGCAGGCCGCAGCGTTCTGGTGGCCTGTAACACGGTGAAAAAAGCGCAGTCGGTTTGGCAAAGCCTTAAAACTCAGCTTGCCCCCGAGAAGGTTTTACTGTTGCATAGCCGCTTCACAGGGCGAGACCGTCTCGCCAAAGAGCGAGATATTCAGGCCCGTCTCGATGCCAGTCGAGATACCCAAGACCCTATTGTGGTTGTGGCGACCCAGGTTATTGAGGTCTCGCTTGATCTGGACTTTGACCGCATCTTCAGCGAGCCTGCACCCCTCGAGGCTCTAGTGCAGCGCTTCGGGCGGGTCAACCGCAGAGGTAAGAAGGGCGAGAACGGCATTGTACCAGTTACTGTCTTGACCCAACCTCGAGAGGGCCAGCGGATCTACAACAATGAGCTCGTGCAGCGGGGACTAGAACAACTCGAGGCCAACGTAGGTACTGAGTTGGACGACCTGAAGGTATCAAGTTGGCTCGACGAGGTGTACAACGAGTCGCTCTTGAAGGTTTTCCGTGATGAAGTGCGGCGCAGCGCAGAGGAATTCAGAGCGGTTGCTGTAAATACCCTCAAAGCTTTTGCCCGAGATGAGACTCTCGAGCACAAGTTCGACGATCTATTTGATGGCCTTCAGGTATTGCCTAAGTGCTTTCAGCAGGAGTACGAAGACACCCTGAAATATTCCCCTATTGAGGCTCGTAGCCTACTGGTGAACGCCCCACGCTGGATTACGGCGGGACTGCGGGAGCACGTGCGCTGGAGCGAGACCCTAAAACTTTTCATCGCCGACTTACCGTACAGCACAGAGCTCGGGATGGAGTGGAAAGCTCCCGAGGTGCGAGAAGACTCTTGGGGACGGCTGGACGACTAGAGATAAACTATGAACTTAATCATCGAAGAGCGCGGCACCTTTATTAGCCTCAAGTCGGAGCGCTTACAGTTTCGCGTGGAAGGGCAACCCTTGCGCGAGGTAGCCCTGCGCGACCTCGAGACCCTTTCCATCGTCTCCAGTGCGGTTAGCATCTCGGTAGAGGCTATTCGGGCCTGTGCCAAATTTGGCGTGCAGATCGACCTGCTGGATGGTCTGGGCGATCCCTATGCCAAGATCACCAGCCCTTACCTTGTGGGCACTGTTACTACCCGTCGTGCCCAGATGCTGGCTTACACCACTCCTAAAGGCCTGGAGGTAGCCCGCCACGCGGTGCGTGCACGATTGCGCAACCAGGTTAACTTGCTGCGCTACTTTGGCAAGTACCGTCGTGAAGCCGACCCTGCTGCTTATGCGGCCATCGAGGAGGCCCTGCCGTTACTGCAAACCCTCGAGGCAGAACTAGACGCCATTCAGGCCCCCAATGTGGATGCTGCCCGCGACCTGCTTTTGAGCGTGGAGGGACGAGGTGGGGTTGTGTACTGGGGTGCGATAGCGGCTTTGTTGCCCCAAGACCTTAACTTTCCAGGCCGTTTGGGGCGCGGGGCCACCGATCCAGTAAATGCATGTCTCAACTATGGCTATGGCATCCTATACTCACAGGCCTCGGGTGCACTCTCGACGGCGGGCCTCGAGCCTTTCGCGGGCTTTCTGCACACCGACCGACCGGGTAAGCCTAGTCTGGTGCTGGACTTTGTTGAAGGCTTTAGGGCTGCTGTGGTGGATCGTGCCATTATCGCTACCCTTGGGCGTGGCTGGCGACCCGAGTTCGAGAACGGTAAGCTCGAGCCCTCTTCACGTAAGCGCTTGGCCGAGGCGGTACTCAACCGCTTGGATGCCAGAGATACCCATAAGGGCAAACGCTTCCGGCTTAAGAGCATTATGGTGGCTCAAGCCCGCAGCCTGGCTTTATTTCTTCGAGATGAGGGAGATTACCCAATCTACGTAGCGAGTTGGTGAACCATGCTTATCCAAGATCCGCGCAAACCAGGTAAGCCCGTGCTGGTGCTTTATGACATTAGCGATGACCGTATTAGAACCAAGGTTAGTGATGCCTGCAAGGACTACGGGCTGGATCGGATTCAGTTTAGCGCCTATAGCGGCAGGCTAACCAGGACAGCAAGGGAAGAGCTGGAAATACGCTTGGGTAAGACCCTGGGTGACCACAGCGGGGCTATCACGGTGATTCAGCTAGAACAAAACCAGTTCGAGGGAGCTTGGAAGAAGGTAAACCCGTGATCACCCCTGTTGAACTGAGGCAGTATCACTACTGTCCACGTGTCGTATTTTATGAACGTTGTACACCGGTTTACCGACGTGAGACCCGCCGTATGCAATATGGGCGTGAGGCGCACGACGTCGAGGTGGCACTTGAAAAGCAGAGAAGTCTCCAGCGCTATGGTTTGCACCAAGGACAGCGAGAATTTGCTGTGCATATGTCTAGTGAGGCGCTCGAGCTCACCGGAATTGCCGATCTGGTGGTGACAGTTGGAGCGGAGAGTTACCCTGTGGAGTTCAAGGACACTACCCGCGAACCTGACCTTGGGCATCGGATGCAGTTGTGTGCCTACGGATTGCTGCTCGAGGCCACTCGTCAAACCAAAAGCCCCAGAGGGTTTTGGCACAGCACCCGTACCCGTGAGACTTTTGAAGTGGAGTTCGACGCCAGGCTCCGAAAGAGAACCCTACAGGCTATTCGAGAAATAAACTTGTTTATTAAGGCCGAGCGCTGCCCCGACCCCACGCCGCAAGTAGCCAAGTGTCTCGAGTGCGAGCTGAAAAACTTCTGTGGTGACGTTTTTTAGCCGCAAACCTCTTGACTCCACTAAAACCCCACCTATTTGCGAACCCGTATCCAGCGAGAATTAGGCACAATTTTGCTTGCTTTGGAGAGGGCTATTCTTTGGTGAAAGTGTTTGTGCCCTGCCAGACGGCTCATCTCGCTCGCAAACCGGAATAAAATTGGCACCAATTTTGATTTGCGAGCAGCTGTTGCTTGTATACTGACTTTGCGTTCCAAACGCGCAAGAGCACATTGACAACTAGAATGCGAAGCAGAAAAACCCGCTTATTGATCGCCCAAGAAATGCTGTCCTCGAGCGATAGAGGACTGAAATAATAGTAG
>FWPV01001196.1_pt1 | contig 74190 bp, 63 predicted proteins | sample 2228371 | NCBI WGS metagenome assembly FWPV01 (sample SAMEA103939776, study PRJEB20133) | metagenome
AGCGGCGAGCTGGTGCGGTTGGCGCCGGACCGCGCCGAGCACCACGTGCTGTTTCTCGGCCGCTGGGATGTGGAACAGAAGGGGCTGGACCTGCTGATCGAGATCCTGCCGCGGCTGATCGGGCAGGGTGAATATGATCATCAGATGGAAACGGGTTGGGAAGGTGAAATCGGTCAACTGGCCATCGCGATCAGCCAGATGGGCAAGAAGATAAGTGAGAAGCAGGAAGAATTGAATAAGCAGCGATATGAATATCAAGAACTGTTTGAACAGGTTCCGTGCTTCATTACCGTGCAGGACAGGAATCTTAGGATACTCCGGTACAATCGCGAATTCACCCGCCATTTCGAAGCGAATCCGGGGGATTATTGTTATGAGGTGTACAAGAACCGGTCGGAGCCATGTGAAGTTTGCCCGGTGATGATGACCTTTGCCGACGGACAGGCACATTCCAGCGAGGAATCGGGAATTACCAAGGACGGTAAGGTATCGCACTGGATTGCATGGAGCTCACCCATCAGGGACGTTTCCGGCGAGATCACCGCGGTCATGGAGGTCAGCCTCGATATTACAGGAATGAAGCGGCTTGAAGAGGAGATTCGAAAGTCCGAACAAAAATACCGGGATATATTCAATAACATTCCCAATCCGATATTTGTTTTGGACAGAAGGAATTTGATCATTCTCGATTGCAACGACGTCGTAAAAAGCGTTTACGGCTTCGACAAACAGGAATTGGTGAAAAACTCGTTCCTCATGCTCTTCGAAGAATCGGAACATCAGAATTATGCTTTGGACATCAGAAATTCCGATGCCCTCAGCCAAGTGCGGCAGTTGACCAAGGACGGCAGGCTCATTTATGCCAATGTGCGCATTTCACCATCTGAATACATGGGGCGGGAAGCGCTGTTGGTCACCACCAGTGACATCACCAAGCGACTGCTTGCCGAACAGCAGCTGATCCAGGCGAGCAAAATGGCGACACTGGGAGAGATGGCCACGGGCATCGCGCACGAATTGAACCAACCTCTTTCGGTCATCAAGACGGCGAGTAGTTTTCTCATCAAGAAAGTCGTCAGAGGTCAAAAGATTAAAGAAGAGATACTCAAGACCATGGCCGAGGAGATCGACAGCCATGTGGATCGCGCTTCTAATATCATCAATCACTTGCGCGAGTTCGGCCGCAAATCCGAAGTGAAAAAGGAGGCCGTGCAGATCAATGAACCACTCAAAAAGGCGATGGAGATTTTCAGCCAGCAGCTGAAATTGAGAGAAATCGAGATAGTGACGCAGTTTGATGAGAATCTGCCGGCGGTTTTGGCAAATTCCAACAGACTCGAACAGGTTTTCATCAACCTGCTGATCAATGCACGAGACGCCATTGAAGAAAAAGTTGATAAATCTTTCAGCAAGGATGTTGTCAAGAGAATAATTTTGCGAACATTTTACGAAAGCGGCAAGGTGACCGTATCGGTGAAAGATAGCGGACCGGGTATCCCCGATTCGGTGTTGGATAAGATTTTCGAACCCTTTTTTACCACCAAGAAAGTGGGCAAAGGTACAGGGCTTGGCCTATCAATCAGTTACGGCATTGTTCAGGATTACGACGGCACCATTCGAGTCAAGACCACGGAAGATGAGGGTTCTGAGTTCATAATACAGCTTCCTGTAGCGAGCGAGGTTTGATGAAGGATACCATCCTGCTGGTTGATGATGAAGAGGGCATTCGCAAGGTGCTGAGCATATCCCTGGCTGACAGTGGTTATGATGTTCTCACTGCCAGCAATGGAGAGGAGGCCTTAGGCATATTCAGAACAAGGCGGCCCCCGCTGGTGCTGACGGATATTAAGATGCCGGGCATGGACGGAGTCGAACTGCTGCGCAAGATCAAGCAGGAGAGCCCCGACACGGAAGTGATTATGATCACGGGGCATGGGGACATGGGACTTGCCATACGCAGTTTGCAGTTCGACGCGGCCGATTTTGTGACCAAGCCGATAAACGATGAAGCATTGGAAATCGCCTTGAGAAGAGCTCGCGAGAGAATCTGGATGCGGGACAAGCTCAGGGAATATACGGAAAATCTGGAGCGGCTGGTCACTGAAAAAACGCGGCAACTCGTGGAATCTGAGAGACTTGCAGCCATTGGGCAGACAGTTGCCGTTCTCGCTCATGCCATCAAGAACATAACGGGTGGGCTCAAAGGGGGCATGTTTGTGCTGGAAAAGGGTATCGAGCGGGATGATAAGCAGTACCTCAGCCAGGGCTGGGAAATGATCAAAGGTAATGTGGATAAGATCGCAAACCTTGCCCTGGACATGTTAAATTATGCCAAGGAAAGAATTCCGGATTACAGGCTATGGGATCCGAACCGGCCCGTTAGAGAGGTGTGCGAGTTGATGCGGCCACGCGCCGAAAAGTGTGGGGTGGAGTTGGAAATGGACATTGATCCTGATTTGCCGGAGATCGAGTTTGATCTGGAAGGAGTTCACTGTTGCTTGACGAATTTAGTGACGAACGCTATTGATGCTTGTGTGGACGTTGAATGCAGCAAGCAGGTAAAAAAGGTTGTGGTGAAGTCCTTGCAGCAAGACGACGGCGCAGTGATCTACCGGGTGGAGGACTCTGGCTGCGGTATGGATGAGGCCACCAGAGAAAAGATATTTCGGATGTTTGTCAGCAGCAAGGGAACCAAAGGCACCGGGTTGGGATTAATGATCACAAGAAAAATTGTGGAAGAACATGGGGGGACCATAACCTGTGAGTCGCAAAAGGGACGTGGGGCTACCTTCACCATCAAGTTGCCGCCCAGGGGCAAATCAGCAGCGGTGAGTCGGGCACGCCAGTGCGCATAACACGATATTTTTCTGAACCGGGTTGACCAGACAAGCCAATTGAATTGAGAAGGAAAAAATCATGGTGGAGTACAAGAATATATTATTTTGCACCGATTTTTCCGAGGACGCCAACATTGCATTTTTGCACGCCCTCAATTTAGCCAGGAAGTACGGCGCCAATCTGCATATTTTGCATGTACCCCACTCACCGTTCACCTATTCCCGGCATATCGTCGATGAGCATGTGCCCGCTGAGAAGTCCCAGGACGGGCAGTCATTTTTTGATGACGATGTGGCCAAGCAGGCGGAAAAGGAGCTTCAAGAAGCCTACCAACCAAGACTCGGGGATTTTAAGTCATATCAATTTGTAATCAGATGTGGCGCTCCGGAGGTGGAGATCATACGCTATGCCAAACGCCATGACATTGATCTGATCGTAATGGGTGCATTGGGCAAATCGGAGAAAGACAGAAGCAAAGAACGCGGCAGTACCGTAGCCAATGTCTCTAAATATGCCCATTGCCATGTAATGGCGATTAGAAACCCGGCGAAGCAATTCACGCTGCCCGGTAAAATGCGTTGATTCGAGTGTGCAAGAAAATTCTTTAGCAATGGGCCTGGAGGGACTCAATAATGGCGAAAAAAGTTCTGGTAGTCGATGATGAACTGGATATCCGCGTCTTTATGACGACCTTGCTCGAGACCAGCGGATACAAACCCATTGCCGCAGAAGACGGTCAGCAGGGTCTGGAATTCGCGCGCAAACACATGCCCGCTCTGATCATTATGGATATCATGATGCCCAAGGAGAGCGGCATCCACATGTACCGCGAGCTGAAAAACGATCCCGGGCTAAAGGCCATACCGGTCATCATCGTCTCTGCCCTGTCAAAAAAGACTTTTTTCCATTCTCAAAAGGTGCTCGATGAATATGAAGGGGAGCGAGTTCCAGAACCTGCGGCCTACATTGAAAAGCCCCCGGAAGCCGATGAATTGCTTGACACCATCCATCAGATCCTGGGATAGTCGCAATTGATGCCCCTCGATATGCAATGCGGCGCAATCTAAAGTTGCGCCGATTCTTCATCCGCTACGGTGACACGGTGCACTTCATCCATGGTGGTGAGACCTCGCAGCACCTTCTTGATCCCGTCGTAGCGCATGCTCTGGAAGCCTGACTTTTGGGCGTATTTTTGAATTTCAGTGACCGTGGCTGATCGCGAAATGAGGCCGCGCAGGTGATTGTCGAGGGCGATGATTTCGTGGATCGCCAGCCTGCCCGAATAGCCTGTGTTATTGCAATACTTGCAGCCCTTGCCCCGATAGAAATGAACTTCTCTTCCCTCCCAGATGAACAATTGGCGGATCTCTTCAGCAGAGGCCTGATACTTTTCCCTGCACTGGTCACAGATTTTGCGCACCAGTCGCTGGCACATCACTCCAATTAACGAGGGAGCCACGATAAAGGGCTGAACGCCGATGTCCATCAAGCGGGTGACGGCCTGGACGGCGCTGTTGGTATGCATTGTCGCCAACACGAGATGTCCCGTCAGGGCCGCCTGACACGCGATGCGAGCGGTTTCCAGATCGCGGATTTCACCGACCAGGATGACGTCGGGGTCTTGCCGCAGGAAGCTCCGCAATGCCAGGGAAAAATCCAGATCAACCGCCTGGTTCACCTGAACCTGGCTGATTCCCGGCAACTTGTATTCAACGGGCTCCTCAATGGTAGTGATATTGATTCCGGGCTTGTTCAGATACTTGAGCATGGAAAACAGCGATGTGGTTTTTCCCGAGCCGGTGGGCCCGGTCACGAAAAAAATACCGTGAGGCACCGCCAGAACATACTTCATCACCTCCATGGTGGATTTTGAAAAATTCAGCTCGGTCAGATCAGGAATGTCGCGTCCCTGGCTGAGGCTGAGGATGCGCAGAACGATTTTCTCTCCAAAGATCGTGGGTATACTGGAAAACCTCAGGTCAACGTCTCGGTTGGGAAGTTTCAGGTTGATTCTTCCGTCCTGGGGCCGGCGTCGTTCGGTGATATCCAGATCCGCCAGAATTTTCAGTCGGGAGACGATGGGCGCTAACAGGGACTTTTCGAGCTTGCTCCTGTCCTGGAGGATCCCGTCGATCCTGAAACGGACCCGCACCTTCTCCTCGCCGGGCTCGATGTGGATGTCGCTTGCACCCTCGCGCACCGCGAGAAGCATTAAACCATGGACAAATTCTATGATTATCTTGCCGCCGGCGGCCTTTTGCAGTTCATCCTTGGTCAGTTCGCTGATGTCTTCAATGGTGATGCTTTCCGTGACCACCTTCTTGGAAAGATCACTCAGCAGGTTGTGCGTCTTGTACTCGATTTCGATGGCATCTTCGATGTCATCGGGAAAGGCAAACACCGGGCTGATGGGTTTGCCGATGATCTGTTCCGCTTCCTTGATGATGAACTGGGCCTGGGGGTTTGCCAGGGCGGCCGTGGCGACGTCCCCAAACTGGTAAATCAAAATGATGTGGTTAGTGTGGGCAAAATTCTCCGGCAGTTGCTGCACAAGCTCGTGCTGGAACAGAGTGGTCCTGAGGTCCATGTAGGAAAGGTTGAGCGAATCGCTCCAAAGCCTTCCCAGCTCATGTCTGCGCGAGGGAGTTGCGTGTGCCAGGTGCAGCAGGATTTCAAACGCATTCTCTTGATACTTTTCGATGAGTTGCCGGCACGTCTCCTGGTCGAGGATCTCCCTGGCGACGAGCAGCTTCAAAAATGCAGGATTCTTGATCATGAAATCTCCGCCGGTTTTACCGCAGGTGCGGTTGTGCACACCAATACCCAACGCACGTTGTTGCCCGCTCAGCCCATGTTGGGTTCCGTCACCCGTAGCGGGCGTGACGCAATCCAACCTTCGGCCGCTTAATTCCGTGGAGCGGCACTTAGGAGGCGCTGCGACCACCCCTGTTGCGGACAAAATCCTGAAAAGTCTCTTTGATGATGGATTTCAGCTCGGCGGGAGGAGTGTCTTTGCGGATGTAGTTGGCTGCCCCAAGGTCCAGACACTTCTCCACGTTTCCAATATCCGTTACGGATGTGAGCATAATGACAAAAGCATTGGGGAATTGCTCCATGATTTCCCGCAGCACCTCATCCCCGGGTTTCAATGGCATGTTGATGTCCAGCAGAAGCAGGTGCGGCTTTTCTTGCTTGAACAATTCAATGGCTTCAACGCCGTTGGCCGCTTCCCCGACAACCTCGCAGTTCATGGATTTCAAAAGGGCCCGCAGGAGCACCCTCACATGGGATTCGTCGTCTGCTATGACGACTCTCGGTTTGATTGCTGCCATGGTTAATACTCTATTGGTAAGGTGAAGCTCAAGGTCGCGCCGGTCCCGACCTGGCTCTCGACCTGCAAGGTGCCGCCGTGTGCTTCGACAATCCGCTTGGCAATGGCGAGCCCCAGGCCGGTGCTTTTTTCTCCTCCGGTGGGACGTGCCTTGAGACGATGAAATTCTCCAAATATGGTCTCCTGATGTTCCAGGGGGATACCCGGTCCCTCGTCTCGTACACTCACTCTTGCCTGATCTCCGGCATGCGACAGGTCGATATAAATATGGCGGCCGCGCGGAGAAAATTTGATGGCATTGCTCAGCAGGTTATCCACAACCTGAGCTATCTTGCTCGAGTCGAAGCGTTGCTCACCAATGTCCGGCAAAGCCTCCACCAGCAAAATATTTTTTTTCTTGGCCAATACTTTGTGGATGCGGATTCTTTCCTCGATGAGTGATTTGAGGGACCCGATGCTCGTGTCCAGATCGAACTTACCGCTTTCAATCACGGAAATATCCAACAAGTTGTTGACCAGGGTCAACATGCCGCTGCTGGCCGAATGAATCACGCCGAGATACTCCCTTTGCTCCTTGCTGAGCGGCCCGTCGGCTTCGGAAAGCAGTATCTCACTGAGGCCCCGTATGGATGTGAGAGGATTTCTCAGATCGTGTGCTGCTATTCCCAGAAAGCGATTTTTTTGCTGGTTGAGTTCCACAAGTTTTCTCGTTGAGTCGGCGTGTTTCTTTGTCAAGTTGTTGAGCAGTTGATTCTTGAGCTCATAGTCTTTTTCCGTTGCCCAGTATTCCAGCAATACCGAAAGTAACCTGGATCGAAGCAGCCTTTCGCCATATGCTTTATTGAAAAACTCAGTGATCAGTTCATTGAAGTTCATTCTTCAGTTTTTCCGCCTTGGACCATGGCCGGCTAATGGCTCATTTGCCAATGGTGACCGGCTCGGGGGACTTCCTACCCCCCAACCTCTGTCTGATGGGGCTGGTGTCTCCCAGGTTAAAAAAGGAACGATCGCCGATCACCCCGTCAATCCCGACTCCTTTCAAGGACGAGAGGAGCTCGCATATCAGAATGATGTCCTCGGGATCATAGAGCACGCCTCCGTGTTGCGGAGCGAGTGCGTTGAACGGGATTGGGGCTATCTGATCGAGTGCATATTTGAGTGCGCGCTCTGATCCCATGATATTGTGGTGGAAATGCAAAATGTTATAGATGGGGCAGTTGTTAGCTTCATCCGGGCAATTGGGATAGTCCTCGCAGTTCTTGCATCGCAAGCGCAGCTTGAGAAATAGGCCCAGTTCCGTTGAGTAACTGCTGAACAGGTCCCCGGTAAACAGTATGGTGCTCTTTTCATCAAAGGTGACAAAACTGCCCGCCGAATGCGAAAAGGGGGTGTTGATGAAGCGCAGTGTTCGACCACTCGAGAAACGATACCGGTAATCAAGGTCGTGTAAGGAAATCAGTTTGGCGGACTCGGAATAGTGCTGGATGAACATGTGATTTGCCCGGTCGGAAATGATCTGTAAATCCTTTCGCCCGATGATCACTTCCAGATGCGGCAGGCTGCCGCATAAACGGGGGGTATAGTTCTGATAAATGAGAGCGGCGATGGAAGAAGGAGTGAGTCCGATTTCCATGATCTTCATCATAACCGAGGGAAAATCAGCGCGACTGCCGCCGTCGATCAAAACCGCTTCGTCATTGTCCGTAATGATATAAGGATTGGCATACGAACCGGCCTGCGCATCGTAGGCTCCAACCCAGTATACATCCTCGGACAGCTTAATGGGGCGTTCGTAGTCCAAGTTGAGATTCGTAATGTCGGGCATGCACATCCTTTCGACAACAAATCCTGCAGCTTTGCCGATATCCGACTGCGCGCGGCCTGTGTCCTGGGAGCTTGTTCGAGAATCGTAACGTCCTCTTCTCCTTGAGGGGGAAAGGTTACGTGAGTGGGTGAGGGCGTTCCCGGCCACGCTCCTGAATCTTGATTCGTGAAAACGGAAAGCCATATTATACCTTTGTTAAGCTACCGTTAGTAGTTTTTTATTTGGCTGCTTTCGTGATGTAGTCGGGGTTTTCTGCATATAACAAGGCATCTTTGGCAGCGATCTTTCCGTCTCGCAGAAGTCGGTTCAGGCAAACATCCAGAGACGCAAAGTCGTCTGCCTCCGTTTGAATTTGGCTGCGGATTTGATGGGTCTTGTTTTCTCGAATAAAATTGCGAATTCTGTAGCTGTTGATGAGTTTTTCGTAAGCGAGAACAAGCGAGTCTCCCTTGTATGAGGGTACCAACCGTTGCGAAAACACCAACAGCAGGGCGTCGGCAAGCTGGTTCCTGACCTGCCCCTGCAGATGTTGAGGAAACCGGTTGACCATACTGTCGATGGTGGACGTCGCATTGTTCGAGTGGGTGGTGCTGAGCACCAAATGACCTGTGGAAGCAGCGCGCAGAGCGATTTCAAAGGTCTCCTGATCACGCAGTTCGCCGATCACGATGACATCCGGGGCCTGTCGGAATATTCTGCGTAATCCTTCAGAAAAGGAATTGGTGTCCGATCCCACCTCCCTTTGATTGATGTTGCTCTTCCTGGGTACGTGCAGGTACTCGATGGGATCCTCCAGGGTGATGATGTTGCAGCTTCTGTTCTGGTTGATGGCGTCGATCAGGGCGGCTACCGTGGTGGTCTTGCCGTGGCCGGTCGGTGCTGTAACGAGGAGGAGACCTTGAGGTTTGAGGACAAATTCCTGCAACCAGTCGGGCAGGCCGAGTGCTTCGAAAGAGAGGATTGTGTTGCTGATGCGGCGAATGGCCAGGGAAACGGTGTCCTTTTGTCGGTATACATTCACCCTGAATCTTCCCAACCTTTCAAAATCAATAGAAAAATCTATTTCTTTGCTGTTCAGAAAGTCTTCCCACTGGCGCTCGTTCATCAACGCTTTGGCGTATGCCACGCACTGGTCTGGTGAAATGGGAGGCATGGCGGCGCGTCTAAGCGAGTTGCGGAGCTTGATGGACGGGGTGACATCAGCCGTGATCAGCATATCCGATCCAGTGGATTCGACCAGGTATGCCAGAAGTTTGGCGACGACGGGAGGGGCACCCCCGGTTACCTGTTGAACCTCGATACCGGAAAAGGCACCCGCGCCCCTTTCTTTCAAACATTGGAGTGCGAGATCCATATGATAGGATGGAACGACGACGGGATTGACCCGCTTGCCCGTAAAAAACTCCACTTCCCGGATGGCCGTCAAGTCGCTTGGGGATTCCATGGCAAGACTGATGCTGCGCGCCTCAACTTTCAGGGGCAGCACCCGATGTTTGAAAATGATATTCGACGGGACCACGCCCATGACGTCTTCATTGACACAAACATCCACCAGGCTGGAGCTCTCGATGCCATATTGTTTTCCGAGGAACTGCAGGAGGGCGTCATCGCTGATGTAGCCCAATCCGACCAGGATGGAACCCAGCTTCTGCCCCCTCTGCGCCTGAATTTTCAGGGCATGCTCGAGTTGATCCTGGGTCAAAAGACCTGCCTGGACCAGCGATTCGCCCAGGGGGATTTTCGCTGCGTCTTTGGGGCGTGCGGGAATTTGTCTCTTACGGAGGAGAATATCTTTTATCTCTTCTTGTGATACCTTTCGATTCCTCGAGGAATCCACCTTTTCATCTTCAATGATCTCCCCGAGCATTTTGCCCAAATCATACATTTCCGCCATGACTTGTCTCCTCTAGTCGCCACTCTCCACGAGTTCCTGCTTGCGGATGGATTCCTCATGGATATACTGATACAGGCGGAGCACAAATTGCTCATCCAGCCCAAGGCGGTTGGCGGATTCCAGTCTGTCCTGCAACATTTTCTGCAGGCGTTCCGGTTGCAGAATGGAAATGTTGTTCTGTTTCTTTAACCGCCCGATGTCCATTGAAATATTCATGCGTTGCAAGAGCAGCTGCATGATCTGCTCATCCAGTATATCGATGGTGCTGCGCAAATGAGTGATGCTCCTCAGATAATGGGGGTCATCCGTGGAGACCTGCTTCACATTGAGGTGGCTCAGGAGAACCCCCAGTTCCCTCGGAGTCACTTGTTGCTGGGCGTCGCTCAGCGCCGCCCGCGGGTTGATGTGGCACTCTATCATGAGACCGTCGAACAGCAGGTCCATGGCTTTTCGGATGATGCCGGAAAGCAGCTCCACCGTGCCGCAGATGTGGCTTGGATCGCAGATCATGGGGAGTTTTGGAATTTTCCTGCGAAGCTCGATAGGAATGCGCCATTCGGGGGTGTTGCGGTAGACTTTCTCGTTGAACGAGCAGAACCCCCGGTGGATGGCCGCGATTCTGGTTATTCCTGCTTGATTGACGCGCTCGATGGCCCCTATCCAGAGGCCGAGATCAGGACTTATGGGATTTTTCACCAGTACCGGAATGTCGACTCCTCTCAGAGCGTCGGCAATTTCTTGAACGGCAAAAGGATTGGTCGTGGTGCGTGCGCCAATCCAGAGTATATCGATCCCCTGGCGCAGGCATTTTTCCACATGCGAAGGTTTGGCCACTTCGGTGGTAACGGGAAGCCCGGCCCTGTCCCCTGCTTCTCTTAACCAGGCAAGGCCTTCAGCCCCTACTCCTTCGAATGATCCGGGTCTCGTTCGGGGCTTCCAAATTCCGCCGCGCAAAGCACTGACGGGGTATTTTGCGATGGCGCAAGCGGTGTCTATCATCTGTTTGCGGCTTTCGGCACTGCACGGACCGGAAATCACGAAAACATCAGAGTACGGGATGCCCCACTGAGAGAGCTCGCGAATGTTCAACTCAATATTCATGTGTGCCTGCCTTCAATTTCAGAAAAAACCCTGCGGGGGTTGTTTTTTATGCGAGTCGGAAAGTTCCGTAAGGAGTACTTGCCCGACTTTGTGCGCGCTGCATCAAGACATTTATTTGCCTTCCGTCAAAGGTAATGATTGTAAGTTCCAACTTTGCAAGTATACAATACTTTTTGTCTACAGGATACGGGGCAGACCAAACTGCTCGTGAGTCTCAGCATTAAGGAGTACAAACTGCTGTAGCTTCCAAGATAATGTTTTTGGTGTAGACGGGTATCGTCACGCGTTGCGCGTGACGATACCCAACGCCAATTTTGCTGGGTTTCGTATCTCAACCCATCCTACTCGGAAGCCAAGATCATTTTCTTGAACAGTACATCAACAGAATCAAGGATGAATATGGGTCCATCCAAGTCAAAAGTTCTCTTGACCGGTGTGACCGGGTTCATCGGAGGTCGCCTGCTGCCCGTCCTGCTTGAACAGGGAGCAGCTGTCAGATGCCTGGTCCGTTCGCCGCAGAAGCTCCCTGCGCAATTATTCAACAATCCGTCCGTTGAAATAGCCGCAGGCGATCTGCTCGAACCCGACACCTTATTGCACGCCATGGAAGGGATCGATGGGGCGTATTACCTGGTCCACTCAATGGGCGGGCGCAGCATTTTCGACGCCCGGTCGTTCATCGAGCGTGATTTGCGTGCCGCTGAAAATTTCACCAGAGCCGCTGAACGTGTGGGGCTGCAACGTATTATCTACCTGGGCGGTCTGGGAGAAACGGGGGATAATCTTTCAGAACATCTGGCGAGTCAGACAAAAGTAGGACGCATACTACCATCCGGGGGTGTCCGCACAACGGCACTGAGAGCTGCAAATATCATCGGAGCCGGCGGTGCTCCCTTTGAAATGCTGCGCTATATGGTCGAACGGTTACCGGTCATGGTCTGTCCCAAATGGATCGACACCCGCAGTCAGCCCATCGCCGTACAAAACGTGATAGAATATTTGACCGGCTGCCTGTTGGAGCCCGCGACTTCGGGGCTTACCTTGGATATCGGGGGCCCCGACATAATCACCTACCGCCAACTGATGTTGATATATGCGCGAGTCAGGGGCTTGCGCCGCATGATTGTGACGGTGCCGGTTTTGACCCCGCGCCTTTCTTCATATTGGATCAACTTGATGACCCCGGTGCCTGCAGGGGTTGTCATGCCCCTGGTGGAAGGGCTCAAAAATGAAGTGATCTGCAGGGACAACAGGATACGCGCCCTGGTACCAAGCAGGTTGATTCCCATGGAAGAGGCTGTCTGCACGGCGCTTACTGAAATACAACAAGGTCCGGGCAGGCTGCCTTCTCGGCAGGCTTGTCTCATGCGTTGAGGATCTCAATCCTGAAAAAGGAAGACGTGCTGATCCTCATGGCGGGGGTATGCGATGGAAAGAATACGGTTGGGCATCAGTACCTGCCTGCTTGGCGAACCTGTCAGGTACGACGGCGGGCACAAATTGGACAGGTTTCTAAGAGATACCCTCGGACAGTACGTGGAATACCTTCCCGTTTGTCCCGAAGTGGAATGCGGGCTGGGGATACCGCGTGAATCAATGCATCTGGAGGGAGACCCGCAAGCCCCTCGACTGATCACGACGCGAACCAGGCGCGACATGACCGAGCTTATGCAGAGCTGGGCCGGCAAACGGGCCACGGAACTGGAAGGGGAGAACTTGTGCGGGTTTATTTTTAAGAGCAATTCTCCCAGCAGTGGAATGGAGCGTGTAAAGATTTCCGATGAAAACGGTATGCCGAGAAAGATCGGGGTCGGGATCTTTGCCGCAACCTTTATGCGGCATTTCCCGCTGCTGCCGGTAGAAGAAGAAGGAAGGTTACATGATCCGCGACTGCGCGAGAATTTTATCGAGCGAATTTTTGTCTTTAAGCGGTGGCGGGAGATGCAGGAGGGGGGAAGAAAAGCCAATCGCATGGTGGATTTCCATACCCGCCATAAGCTCCTCATTATGGCGCATAGCACCAAGCATAACAGCCTGATGGGAAAACTGGTTGCACGCGCCAAAGAGATTCCTGCTCAAGATCTTTACTCTCAATACGCCTCCCTGCTCATGGATGCCCTCAAGTTAAGGGCCACTGTTAAAAAGAATACCAATGTGTTGCAGCACATCATGGGCTACTTTAAAAAACAGCTGACGGCGGACGAAAAACAGGAGCTCCTGGAGGTAATAGGCCACTATCATCAAGGGCATTTTCCTCTAATCGTGCCCCTCACGCTGATCAATCATTACGTCCGCAAATACGATCAAGCGTACCTGAAACTGCAGTACTACTTGAATCCACATCCCGTCGAACTGCAATTGCGAAACCACGTGTGATGCAGGCCACCTGCATGCTGGGCCGCAACTTTTCCTCAATGGCTTGACAAGGGGCAAGAGAGCGCGGGTATGCTTGATGGCTGCGCCGTTTCATTGCAACAAATTTATGCAAAGGCTGCTGTTTCGGCAAAATGTATCCCCAGGGCCCCCGAAGACCTACGATATCAGTTGAGATTTCTTACTCTGATCACCACCCTTAGGAGGCGGCTCTGGAGGGGGTGAGCGGGGACCTCGAGCACTGTGCCGTCACGGATGTTCGGTGGGATGCGCAATCGAGCGGACTGCCCGGTTTCTATTGTTCCCCGTCCGCTGCACTGGGCGCACGCAAAGATCGCCACCTGACCTCGCCCGCCGCAACGCGGGCACGATTCGCTTATGGGAATAGGCAGCAAGCCTCCTTTGACTGCCTCTTCGGGTGTCAGGATGACTTCCAGGTCTAAAAAGCGATGCCGCCCGTGCTGCGTTCCGACGCCGAAAAACTCTCTGAAAAAAAAGTCGCTGATATCGTTCATTCCCGTGAAGTCCCCTCCGATATCGCGTGGCGTGCGTCGCCCGCTGGCCGCAGGACGTTCCGACGGGGCCCTGTTCGCTGGCGGTTGCGAGCTTTTTTGGCGCTCTTCTTCGCGCAGGCTTCTATTGTAATCTTCTCGAGTCGCCGGTCTGGAGAGGACGCAGTAGGCCTCTGTGATTTCTTGAAAATAGCGGGTTTTTTCCGTCCCTGCCAGATCCGGATGGTGCTCTTTGGCAAGCCTTCTGAATGCGGCACGTATGCCGCTGGTGGTTGCACTGCGGGAAACGCCAAGGATCGAGTAGTAGTCCTTCCGCTTCATGGCGTCGCCTCTCCTTTGCAGGATGGGTGGCTTCCCTCCCCCATCATCCTGCAGCAGAAACGGCCAAGCAGAGAATAACCTCCACTCGGCCGTGTATCCCATTCAACCATGCTTCTCGATGAATGCGGTCGAATCCTTCACAAACTACGCGGTCTTGACTTCGATCTTGCGTGGCTTGGCGGCTTCTGCTTTGGGCAGAACCAACTTTAAAACGCCGTCCTTCATGGAAGCGACAATTTTTTCGCGGTCAATGGCGCTGGAAACCGTGAACTGCCGGTAGTAATCACCCACCGAGTACTCCCGCAGCAACGCGGTGCCGCTCTGTTCCTGCTCTGGAGCAGTGCCTCTTATGGTGAGCTGGTCATCATTAAGATCGATATCTACATTGCCGATGGGGACTCCGGGCATATCGGCCAGAAGTGTCAGCTCATTTTCCGATTCGTAGATGTCAACCGCCGGCACAAATATGGGCACATTCCTGGTGCTCTCCGACTTGGTTTGAAGTTCTTGTTTCTCCTGCACCTGCAAATCCTTATCCGTCATGATATCACCTCCTGTTTACGTCCCGGGCCAGTTTTTTATCCGGCTTGAATGCTATTCCGCCTTTATGCTGATTTTCTTTGGCTTGGCATGTTCGGCCTTGGGCAACACAAGTTTCAATACGCCGTCCTTAAAATGCGCTTCGACACTTTCGGCGTTCACATCGTAAGGCAGAGTCAGTGCCTTGTGAAACTTTCCCGTTCTGCGCTCGCGACGGTGATAGCTGACATTGGCTACATCTTCACTTTTCCTTTCGCCACGCAGGCTGAGCGTGTTTTTTTCAACGGAAATGTCAATGTCGTCTGATTTGAAGCCGGGAAGTTCGGCCTGGACGTAAAGTTTGTCTGCATCCTCAAACACGTTGAGTGCCGGGAACACTCCTGAAGCCAAAGCCGCCGGACCTCTGCCCATGGCGTCCACGAACAGTCGATCCATTTCCTTCCTGAGTCTTTCCATCTCCAGCAGAGGATTTCGCCATTCGGTGAAGCTGGGGTAACGAATGATGGCCATGTCATTGCCTCCTTTCGATATGATATGGTTATAATGCTTCGTTTTTTCCTGTCGATGCGAAATTAAGTTCGTGGTTTCCTGGTGTCAATACACGCTGAAAAAATTTTTCGTGTAATTGATTTTTGCCCTCCAAGTTGCTAATTACTAAAAGGCCCACTGGCTCCCTTCTCCCTTTGGGGGAGGATTAGGTGAGGGAGCTGACGGCCGCGTTGCAGGGCCATTGTATCGCTCCCTAAAGGGAGATTTGTTGAGGGCGGCGTAAGGGTTATGGCAAAGAAAAAAACTTCAGGAACCAAATCCGCAGGTGAAGGCGATGCCGCATCGTCCATCCAGCATCTCAGCCGTCCGCAGATCCAGAAGCTCATGGATGCTTTCCGGTTGTGGAACGACAATGCCCATAGTCAATATATAAGGCGGGTTCGCGGGAGATACTGGCTGGCGTTCCTTTTGCTCCGCTTTACCGGAGCGAGAATAGGCGAAATCCTGTGCGTCAATGACTCCTCGGATATTGATTTTGCCAGAAACGAAGTGAGAATTATCGCATCGGAATGTTCTTCAGAAAGAAAACAGGAGAGGGTTATTCCCGTGTCCACCGAGGTCATTTCGAGAATATACCATTACCAGTCGGAATTTCCGGCCATGCGGGGCAAAGTCTTCACGCTGGATCAGGGCAATTTCAGAAGAAAATTCTATAAGCGGGCAAAGGAGGCCGGCATCCCCAGAGAACTGTCCTACCCTCATATCCTGCGACACACCAGGGCCATCGAGCTGATCGAGGCGGGTGTGCCTTTGACTATGGTCCAGCAGCTCCTCGGGCATGCATTGAGCAGCACAACCGCCGTTTATCTGCAGCGCTCCGAGGTGGCGGCCAAAGAGATCCTGAAGGAAAAGGGCTTGCTTTGATCAGCAAACTTCTCCATCTCTGGACATCCAGCGACCTCTGCGGCCGGTGAACCGCTTCACCAGCTGCCGCCGCCGCCGCCACCAAAACCGCCCCCTGAAGATCCGCCACCGCCGAAACCGCCTCCGCCTCCCCCGCTGCTGCGGGGCGCTGAAAACATGGCTGAGGAAAGACTCGAGCTCATGGTGGTGAGGGAGCTGGAAAAGGCTCGCGGGCTGAACGTTGCAAGCCTGGACGGGTGGGATGAAACGTACCACTGGGGCGGTTCCTGGTCAATCCCCTCGAAGGCTTTAGCCCACCGGTCGGTCACATCCAGAGCGATGGCATACGGCAGAAATCTTGAAAACAAGTGTTTGTCGTCCATTCGTTCGAGCCTGTCTTTTTCGGCACGAGTCAAGAATTCTTCAAAACCCAGGATTTGGTTGTGTGCAAAAGCGCCGGCGGCAGTCTTGGCGGGCATGAATCGGGCCAGTCCCAAGATGGGTAATCCGGCTGCTATACCGGCAAATAGACCGCGCGCGCCGTCGGGCGAGAGCAGCCCAAGCCCGATCGCCAATGCGATGCTCACGGTGAATCCTGCGGCAAGGTAGGTTTTCCTCACCTTGTCCGGGCTCTTGCTGAAATATTTCTTGTTCACCAAATCCGGATAGAGCGTGTCTTTCAGCAGGTCCAGATGCTTGTAAAATTTGTTTTTCAAATCCGACACTTGCACTTCGTTCGAATGACCGGCAAAGATTTTTTCCATCAGTGTGGTCTCGAACTTGCCAAGGTCTTTTTCGGGTTCTTTGAGTTGCCTGAGGGTGTAGGCCGTAGAGTTGAATATCCAACCCTCCTCCACCTGCTCCTCGATGCTGAGGTAACCCTTGGCCGCCAGTCCTACGATGGCTGCGGTGAGGTCCCGCGCGTCGAGTTTCTCATCCATCAGGGTCCCCAGTTCCGCAGCGGAAAGGGGTTTGTCCTGATAGGCCGGAGGTCCGTATGCAACCGGGACGGCTTTGCGCACTATGGGGTCTCTACCCTTCTTGTGCCAGGCCTGCAGCATGCCGATGAAGGTGGCCATCGGCAACAAAAACACCCAGTTTTCCCGCAAATTGACGGCCCACAAGAACTTCTTCCAGGCCGACGGGGGCGATACCAGCCCTTTTTGCCAGGCGAAGCTGAGGGTCAAGCCTTCTCCCGGCTGGAGCGACCTGGTCGCATAAAAAGCGCCGGCATTCTCTTCCGTCTGTGCCGAGCAGGCCGTCTCTCTCGAACCTTGTCGGCCCGTGTAGCAGGTTGCCAGCAGCTTGTCGCTGTTAGCCAGGACATCCAGTTGAACCTTGGCAGACGCTTCTTCAATGGGGGCTTTCCAATAATTGCCGGTGACGTTCCAGTAGAGTTCGTCTTGGTCGCCCAGGAAAAGCACGGCGTTTTCAACCGTGTAGGCGATCACATAGGTTTGTCGCCCTTGAACGTATTTATCGGCATCGCCGATGCGAATGGTGACCACGTTGCCCCTTCGGCCGACTTTGTAGCTCCGGGGCTTTCCCGTTGCGTCGCTCACCGCGGAAACCTTTATGGGAGTTCTCAGGGAGTTGCCGAGCTCATCGACGTACTTGTAGGGGACTTCCCGATAGATGCCGTGTTTTGGCCGGGAAAATGCGACACTGATGGTTTCGATCACCTCCAGGGACGAATCCTTGCGGATGGTGATATCCGCATGATAGCGCTCGATGGTGAAATGCTGAGCCGCTGCGCAAATGGGCACGGCCATGATCATGGCAGCCAGCATCAGGGAGGTGCTAAAGCCGTGGCGTTTTGAAAATTTTGGCGGCATTTGGGAACTCCGATCTAAAAACTCACCTTGACGGCTTGTCTTTCCGCGGCAGGGGATTCCAATTCAAAAAATTCGCGGGTGTGAAACCCAAACTGGGAGGCGATGAGGTTGGATGGGAAGGAGTGGGTGAGCGTATTATAGTCGCGCACCACCGCATTGTAGTAGCGCCTGGCCTGCTCGATATTGTCTTCCAGCTCCTTCAACTGGGTCTGCAGTTGCAGGAAATTGGTGTTGGCCTTGAGGTCCGGGTACGCTTCGGCGACGGCGAAGAGGCTCTTCAACGTTTGTCCCAGCATGTTTTCCGCCTGAGCTTTATCTTCGGGTGATGTCGCCTGCATGGCTCGAGAGCGGGCTGCGGTCACGTTTTGGAAGAGCGACTGTTCGTGTGAGGCGTAGCCCTTGACGGTTTCCACCAGGTTGGGGACGAGGTCGTAGCGCTTTTTCAGCTGCACATCAATGTCCGACCAGGAGGAATCGGCCGTGTAGCGCAGCCGCACCAGCTTGTTATAGATGACAATTCCGGCCCCTATGGCGGCCCCAATCAGCCCCAGGACAATGTAACCGAGCATTTTTTCCCCTTCTTCAATTAGACCGTTTCACGCCATTTGAATCCAGGCACAATTGCATCAAATATCAGCAGTGACAAGATGACTTTCACCTTTTTCTAATAACTTCTCAATCACGTTAGACAAATGATGCTGATTCGCCGGCTCGTCGTTTCCGCGTGCTGGTGACGGGAGTCCGCCAAGCCCGATGAGCTAACAATTCCAAATTACTGGCAAAGGATATATGCCTGCCGGACAGGCCAATTTCCACGAGGTAAAAGGCTCAACGTAGGTCGCTGTAGCATTTGAGCCCGTAAGCGGCACTTGCTCGCTTCACTGCCGCAACCACCGCCCGTTCCATCACCCGGGCTGCCAGCAGACCCAGCACGCTCAAATCCGCTGCGACCTGCCCCGTTCCCATGGTGAAGATGGTGTCCCCGTCGAACATGGAGTGGGCCGGCCGCATACTCCGGGCGTAGCCGTTTTGCGTCATGGAAGCCAGCTTGGCGGCTTGGGCTTTATTGAGCTCGGCATTGCTGACAATAATCCCGATGGTCGTGTTGTCCGCGAACAAATTGCGTTTTTCGGCGTAGGAGCGAATCATGACTGCTTCCGTGTCGGCCAGTGCCGACCGATCGTCATTCAACAGACCAGCCAGCCGCTCTCCACTTTCGGGATCAACCACATCGCCTAGGCAGTTGACGGCCACAATGGCGCCCATCTGCAGCCCACCGACCTGGATGAAATGACACCCCAGCCCGCTTTTCATCGCCCGGTCCATGCCCAGAATTTTTCCCACTGAGGCCCCGGTCCCGGCCCCGATATTACCCTGTGCGGAGAGATCCGGCGATGCGTTGAGGCAGGCTTGATAACCCATCTGTTGGTCGGGCCTGACTTTTGCCTCGCCGACGGTCAAATCAAACAGCACCGCACTGCACACAATGGGCACTCGAGCTACCCGCACATCGAAACCGACGTCTTGCTCTTCCAGGTATCGCATCACGCCGCAAGCCGCGTCCAGTCCGAAGGCACTGCCGCCGGCCAAAACCACCGCGTGCACTTTTTCCACCAGGTTGACAGGATTCAACAGGTCCGTTTCCCGCGTTCCCGGGGCTCCTCCCCTCACATCCACGCCGACCGTCGCCCCCTGTTCACAGAGAATCACCGTACAGCCTGTTGCCGCCCGAAAGTTCTGCGCGTGCCCCAGCTTAATGCCGTCGATACGGGTTGAACCCTGCTCATTCATTATCCAGTTCCTCCAATTCAGTTGTTCTTCCAAGGGATGATGCTCACCGGAATCGTCTTGCGCATGCGTGCCAGGAATTCCTGCAGCTTCCCGTATTGCATCTCCGGGTGGGCCATGAGGAACATCCTTGGCTGGTATTTCTCACGCTCCTCTTCCGAATACTTCTGTGCTTCGTCCTTGAAGAGCTGCTTCACATCCTTGGCCACTTCCAGTAAAGCCGCGTCGGGCAAGCTGGAATAGACGGAAATCTCGGTTTCTCCGCGCAGCACTCTGGCATCCGAATACCCATCGGGGTGCAGTTTGGTAAAAATTTTGTAGACGTTGGTGGGCGTCTCCTCCCCCTTGGGAGTGCTCTTCTTTCCTTTCTCCATTTGTTCCACTTGAGCCAGAATGTCCATCAACCCCTTTTTCTTGAGCAATTGCTTGACTTTTTTCATGTGGTCTTGGAACGTCGCGAGCTGCGCTTTGACTTGATCGCGTGCCTTCCTCAGCTTGGCGGATTGTTCCAGGAGTACATCGTTGTTCTTTGCCAGGCTGGTGTATTTGTTGTTCAAGGCATTATATTCATTGTTTACGGCGCGAAAAGAATCGACGATGGATTTGTGCTCCTTTTGCAACTGCTGGTACTCTTCTTGGGCCTCTTTCAGCTTTTTTGCAGTGACCTTTTGTTCCCTTTGCAGGCTGGTCACCAATTGCTTCAGGGCGTCGTGGCGTTCCTTCCATTTGGCGGTTTGCCGCTCCATTTGTTCCTGCTGAGCGCGCAGCTGGTCGATTTCTTTATGAAACGAACCGACATCCGAGCGGTTGAAGACCATGGCCAGGGTGAGTATGAAAAAAAAGAAGAGCAGTCCGAACACCATGTCTCCAAAGGAGGTGGAAAAATCGCCTCGGCTCTGGTCGTCTTTAAAATAGCCCTTCATGCTTCAATCCTCGCCGGAATATGCAACGACTCAGACATCCGGTTCGTTCGTCTTCAGGTGGTGCTTGCGCCAGGGCAGGAAAAAAGTGATGTAGAGGTACTCATCTTCGGCCAGCAGAATGCGCCTGCGGCTCTCTTCTATCAGGGAGTTGATCCACATGACGATGACCATTCCCACCATACCGGTCAATGTGGTCAAAAAAGCGTTCTTCATGCCTCCCAGGGCCTCCAGCATATTTCCTTTAAAGGAGCTGAAATCCTGCATGCTGGTGGCGGCATCGCGCATCCCGGTAACGGCGAGAGTAAATCCCAGGACCGTGCCGATCATACCCAGCAGGGGGAGGATTTTGATGATGAAGGAAACCTTGGATTCCTTGAGAAATTCTCTTTGGTTGGGAAAAGCCATCAGGGTTTCATAATCGGCGTGCAGGGTATATTCGAAGACGTCCCTCAGATTGTTCCATTTTTGAGCCAGAACACTGTGCCTGGGTTTCATGATGTGATCGATACGAACCAGCCAGTCGTTGGCTTCCGGATCGATGCCGATGATCTGCTGTTCGGCTTCAAGGAAAATTCGGTGTTCCTTTTCCAGGCTCAGATACTGAAGAAAATTGGTGGCAAGCCCGACCAGCATGATGATGGCAATCACCTGCGAGATTCCCGAGGTATCAAAAAATATCTCTCCAAAAATGGCGCGCGTCAGAGGGACGTCCCAGGCAATGCGGGTCAAAAACATGAGCGAAAGGAACGTGACTTTGGGTGCGAAGAGGGGATCGTCTGCGGCGGTCAGTAATCGTCTGCCGACCAAATAACAGGCGGCCAGTGCCGCCAGGAGCGGAACAATGCGCAGTATCCAATAGCCCGCATGCCGCCCCAGCAGGGTGATGAAACCAAGGAACTCCTGCAGGTAATCGGTCTGCCACAGGGCATGCAGCCAGGCAGATTGTGAGCTGTAGGAAAAGATAACGACCATCAGCAGCAGGATGCCTGTCACGGCAAAAAGCAGTAAGGCGCTGAAGGCCTTCGCTCCGTATTCGTCGATGATGGAATTAAACACTTGAAAGAGGCGTTTCATCTGCTGATCCTGAAGTCTTGGCGGTGATAGATTGAGCGCATGTTTTCCAGAGCTGTTCCCTGAGCAGGCGGCTCCTCCCCTCAATGCGGGGAAAGCAGCACAAATGAGTTGAGCCATACCTTGCGCAAGACACAACCCATCGACATTTTCAAAACCAAGCCCGGATTACAAAAAGCGCTGATCAGAAAATATTGCGCTCCACCCAATAAGGCAACCCAAATATCGCTCATGGGGCAGGTGAAACGAATTCAATGTTCTGACTTGTCGGCAATTCGGCATGGTCTGCACTCAACCCCTGTGCAGGCAAATCCTTGGGCGCGGTTTCAGGATCCTTCCTGTCCCCTCGATGTTTTGCGAATCATCAAGGGTTGAGATAACGTCGGTAGGCACGTGCGGCTCCGCAGTGGTTCATCCAGGAGGGGCATCGTAGATTGTCATGTGAGGTCGCCAAAGAGGGAGAAACGGGCATCGGTGTATCGATATATCACGTTGACGCCGTGCACATGTCTTGCCTGTCCGCCAGGAGTCTTGAGATTTTGGTCGATTTTCGAAAGGATGGGGTGCAAGCGAGGCCGCTCACCAAAGGGCGGGGCCCCCCACTCCGCCCGGTTGCTATGGGAGAAGACGATATTTATAAGAAGCCAAACTGGAACGGGGCGAGCAGATCGCCCCGCAGGTCGGTTTGTCGGTAAACAGAGAGACAATTGTCTCCAATCGATGGCATGCATTGGCCGCTAGCTTTTTCCCTCTTGTTTCGTCTTCATTTCTCGCTGTCTCTTTTGGATCATCAGCGTGTCATTGTACATGTCATCAAACGAGGCCTTCATGACTTCATCAAAATTGGCCGTCTTGCCACCGTGCTGTGATATAAAACTGTCCGCCGCATCCTTATCTGCAAAGGCCCATTTCGCTCTTGCCGTCATTACTCCTGGAACGTCGCCGCCGATTACCCAATAAGCCTTTTCCGCATCGATCTGCTGCTTCGTGTTGTAGTCGCCGACGGTAACCCTTTTGACCGGCTTGTCCGTGTGCAAAGCCATATCGATGGCAGCGCAGTGCACTGAGCAGAAACCTTCGACAGAGCCGTCCTCATGTTCGATAATGACCCAGGAGTGCTCATAACTGGCTCGTTCCATGCCGCAGTACATGCAGCTTTGGTCAGCGGCAAAAAGGTTTCCGCAAAGCAGCAGACAGGAAAGGACCGAAACCATGACACAACACAGCGAGCCTTTGAAATGTCCCAAATTCATGATCTTCTCCTTTTGTAAGGGCGTTTTGAGTTGGGAACCTTCTGCCCCCAATAGACTTGCTCTGTGGATGCAGATCGATTCCGGCGAATGAGGTTTGCCATGCCTGTGCTCACATTTCGCTTACAACCGCCGGTTTTCCGCAAGACGCCATGGCACCGCTCTGTCCGAGCACATGGGTGCCAACTGGAAAGCCGGTATGTGCGGCGATAACAGAACACTTGACCTTAAACAGAAAAAAAATGTTTCGCGTTTCCTCACTGAGGGTTTCGAAGTTGCCCTGCCCCTTGGCAATGACCAAATCAGCCTGGTGGAAGCGCCGAACAAAGCTTTCCCTGCACTGCTCAAGCAGCGTACCAGGTGCATCAGAACCGTTGTCGATGATCTCAACCATTCCGTGCAGCCCCGCGCTTTGTGCGTCCTCTCTTGTGGCGTCATTGAGGACGGGAAAGCCGCGCACTGCCAAGGTCACCCGTTCCGTTCCAAGTTGTTCGATGAGCACCCGGTCAAAAACGATTTCTCCAGCATTATCCGCCAGGTATAGGATGTTTCTGGCGGTGCTGAGGGCTGCCCGGAAAACGTTTAGATCCCCGGAGAAAGAATCGTCCAGAACCTGGTTGACTGATTGGCGCAAATCGGCTTCGGTCACGTGGCCGTTGATGCCCATATCGATCACATTTCCGGCAATAGCCAGCCGTACCCCTTGTTCCAATGGGTCTGATGCGGATTCAAGTTGAGCTCTCAGTTCGGGCAGTAAACGCAGCGCCATGTGATTCTGATGCGCTTTTGCCACCCGGTAGGGGTCTTCTTCTCGTGTGATCGTGCGCAGTTGCCGGTGAATGCGCTGAGCCATAACGGGAGGCGGTTGCTGCAGGTCCATCTCACCCGCCCAGTGCAACACCTGGCGCATGAGCGAAGCATGCTGCACGGCATCTGCCGATACCATCCGAACTGCGTTAAGGGCCTGACGAATCAAACAGGGTATACAATCGAGATGTGTTTTCATGTGCATGAACGCATCGCTGGTTTGTTGTCACTCGATTTGAATTGCGGATACGGCAGCTCGCTCCAAACATTGACTCGGTCTCTACAAGCCATGCAAGGCACTCCATTCACTTCAGATGTAAACGCCATGAAACAGCCCCCCATGAAATGGTTCATTGTGCGCTTCACCTGCCGTCAAAAAGGGCAATTAACGTGCCATGCGATGAAGCGGGGGGAGGATATCGTCGATCCTTTAATCATCGCTATTCCAGCAGCAGATGGATGCCGAGGTTGCCCTTGGCTTGGAAGGTCCGGCCGTCCCAGCCGGCAAGCCTCGCCAGCAGCCACCAGAATGCCCGCCCTTTGAGGTTGCAGTTTAGGGGCCGCGAATGGGCACAGCAGTCCTCCCAGCCGCACCCGGCGCACAAAGGAGATCCCCAGTGGGTGGCACACCACTGGTCGGCCCAGTTCCCTCCCCAATAGTCGCAGGCATCGTCCCCGCCGAGAGGGAGAAAAGCGCTGCCCTCGGGGTTGTAGCTTTCGATGTCGGCAAAATCGAACAGCACTTTGCCGTTGGCCCGGCAATAGTCGCGTATCTGATTGTTTCTCAAATGCAGGTTGCCGTTCCCGCCGCTCCCGTCCAGATGCCCTGTCATGTAGACGAAAGTGACATTTGCAAAGTCGGACTCAAGCTGATTCATGAGGTTGAGATAGGTGTTAATGTCGCCTTCCGTGGAGCTGGAAACCTGCCCGCACCAGGACCACATGATGAGGTTGCGGTCATTGCCGGGAGTATTCAGCAGGGCGCGAGTCCTGGTGGCCCAGGTGGTGCGGTCGGGATTGCCCAGGTCTTCGTCGGGTTGGTAGTCGTGCAGCGACAATGCGCCTGCGCTGCCGTCATAGTTGAAAGCATAGAGGGATCCAAGAGCTGACTGCAGCGTTTCCATGCCGGTGACGATCTGGCTGCCGTGGGAAGTATGACCGTAAGCAATGCGAAAATCTGTTCTGGCTTTACTGATCCAATAGCGGGGGATTTTGTCAATGTCGGTACAGGTATGATCAATGATCACAGATTGACCGACCCTGGTCTGCCCCGAATCGGGGTGCACCATGAGAGAAGAAACGTCGACCGCTTCAAAATCGGAGCCATGCACCCGGCCCAGCTGGCGCAGTTCATCATTGTCCCAGTGCTCATCGGGCACTCCCGAAAGGTACCAGGCAGAGCCGTTGTCGGCGAGCATCATGCCGTATTTTTTGAGGGCGCGCAAAATCACCTGGACTCCGGGAGAAAAGGCCGTGATGTCAAAGGACGGGCGGAGCCTGAAGCGCTGCCCCATGGGCGGATACTGTAATCCGGTCAAGCTGGATGCATGGTGGCGCGCCGGCCAGACGTAGGCTCTGCGCGTCTTTGGAACGGTGAAGCGAAGAGCGTGCCGGATCTCTCCTGCGGCCACCTCATCGTAGCGCACCAGGCCGGGCAAAATGGGCAGACCGGCTGCATCCGCCGAAGTCCATCCGGTGGGGCGAAGAGCATTGGATTTGAGATCAAAAATTGCCCCGGACCCGGCCGTCCAGCTGCCATCGGGCTGTGGCCGGGCGTCGAACAGTTCGTATAACATGCAGTTGTCGCGCTCTAGAATCAAAATGTGGCGGTCGCCATCGCTCTCTGAGCCTCCTTCGATGGGCGCATCCGGCGGGATGGGATAGGGGCCGGAGTCGCTTTCATCATCATAGAGAAACGAAACGGCCACCTTGGGCTCGATGCCCGGCACCGTCACATAAGGGATACCGATGGGGCCGCCTTCCAACGGACCCTGACCGAAGTCCGCATGAACGGGTTCTCCGGCTCCTATTGTCGCTATATAGGCTGCTGAATTGGGGTCCACCGGCAGCGTATCGATCGGCACATTCCAGATGTTGTCTGCCGGAAAAACCGAACACCCTTCCAATTTTGGAGCATCATGCGCCTCGACAGGTGCTGCGAGAACAACCGGCCCATGGCAAACGGCGCTCTGAATCAACAGTCCAAGAGCGCAGGTCAGACACCTTGCCAGGCACACGACGGGAATTTTGAAGTGACCCATTTCCCTCCTCCTGAGCCAATCTGTAGGACGTCTCAGCCAAAACCTCCATCGTCTCCAAGAGTTTCTTTCCTCGCAAGGTCTTACGATCCTGCCCGAGCTTTGCCTTGATCACCTCCCGTAAGTAAGCGCTGACGCTTAAAAAAATAATGGCTTACGTTGGTATCAAAGTCAATCGCCGATATGCATGGCGGCACTGCACTACAGGGAGGGCGGGGAGAGGTGGGCCAGGCGAGCTGATTGAAATGACCTCAAGCGGGTTGATGTGTCATTCATCAGCCACAGCCGCCGGTGCAGATGAGAATGGTCGCAAGCTCACCGGTGCCCGTTGACTGGGTGCCTTGCACTGATTAGCAAAAGCCTGAAGAAGAGGTTGGGTTCGTCTGGGAAAGGTTGAGTGATTAAAGAAATGACACGGATCGCAATACATTATCTGGTTCTGCTTTTCCTCCTGACGCTTGGACGGGGTCAGGGAGAGGCTATGGCGCCGATCGACCTGGAACTGGTCGCCGGCAATCTGGTTCAACCGGTTTTCATAACCCATGCGGGCGACGGCTCGGGAAGGATTTTCGTTGTAGAAAAACAAGGTCGAATCAAGATATTCGCAGACAATGGGGTTTTTGCAGATGCCTTTGTGGATGTTTCAGGCAAAATTTTGACAGACGGAGAACAGGGACTCTTGAGCCTGGCCTTTCCTCCAGGCTTCAGTTCGAAAGGATATTTTTATATCTATTACACCAACCTTGACGGGGACAACGTCGTTGCCAGGTATTCCGTTTCGGTAAATCCCAACATTGCCGATGCAGCCAGTGAGGAAATCATTTTGACCCTGCCCCATCCAACCTATCTGAACCACAATGGGGGGCAACTGGCTTTCGGTCCGCTGGATGGGTATCTCTATATCGGCACCGGTGACGGTGGGGGCGGCGGAACGAACAGTCAAGACGGCTCTTCGCTGCTTGGCAAGATCCTTCGCATTGACGTGGAGTCGGGGCCCGGCGCCGATGCAGCCTACAAGATCCCAGCCGACAACCCGTTCGTCGGTTTGCAGGGATACCGGGAAGAGATTTGGGCTCTGGGTCTGAGGAATCCCTGGCGTTTCAGCTTCGATCGAGTTACCGGTGATCTCTATATCGGTGATGTCGGTCAGGCCACCTATGAAGAAATTGACTTGCAGGCTGCAGGCAGTCTGGGAGGCGCCAATTACGGCTGGAATTTTCTGGAAGGGCCTGCCTGCTATAGTCCTCCGACCGGTTGTGTGGAGCCAACCGGCTATGTTGCTCCCATCCACCATTATGACCACACCGTGGGGAGGTCTGTGACCGGCGGCTATGTCTACCGGGGGAAAGCATACCCGGCCATGACGGGAGCTTACTTCTTCGCGGATTTTTCGACAGGAAAAATTTGGGGACTGCGCAGGAAAGGCGCGGGATGGTCCAGCCAGTTGCTGCTGGATACGAGCTTTCTGGTCGCCACTTTCGGCGAGGATGAAGCCGGCGAGCTCTATGTCGCTGACTACACGAACGGCTTGATGTATCGGATGAGAAGCATCGCGGTGCTTCCTCCAGCATACCAGTTGCTGCTGGGGGATTGATTCCCGGGCAGGTTCATATGGCATCCGGGTTCGAGTTGAAGGTGATGGGCCGCCATGCCGGTGCCGGCCCAGCCGCCCCCCCCCAGGCCGGGGATACGGTCAGGTCGGAAGCCAAAGCCAGCAACCGGGTACACGCGCTACCCAGCTGTGGAGCCGTTTGATGATATGAGGAGGCATACCATCCTTTCGTGTGTTGTGTGCCGAGACAATATGCCAATAACAATGCCGTGCCAATAGAATACTTGCCGGCAATCTGCTCTTTTTGCCGGTTATCAGGCAAACTTCTCGTGGCGACGGTTTCGGTTCCCTGCAATACACTGAGGCCTGTCTCTCCAGTTGACACGAGCACACCTCCGGATACAATGATGCCAAGGATTGGTGATGGGTTTCGCTTCGCTCTACCCATCCTGCTTTCAGTCCATCGAGGAGAACAGGCGATGCAGGCAAGGGTTTCGGCACGCGGTTCACGTGATGAATCCCTTCAGAATTCCAGGCGACGCAAATGAAATTTCTCACCCTCAAACGGTAAATCAAGGAGGCCCAGTAGTTCATGGCAACGGGTGCGTGCGGTATCAATTGCGATGTGTGCAAGCTGCAACTGATGGAAATCTGTTCCAGCTGCGGGTCGGGAAAGAGCCTGCTGGCCAGGCAGAAACTCGCCGCACAGGAGAGGATACTCGGCGGCGTGTGCCCCATTCTTGCCTGTGCCAGCATGAAAAACCTTGACTACTGTATGAGAGACTGCAGCTCGTTTCCCTGCGATCATTTCACTGCCGGTCCTTATCCCTTCAGCCGGGGTTTTCTGGCCATGCAAGAGCGGAGGAGGCAAGAACAGCCGCCGGCTCTGACCCACAACAAGACGCCCATCCAGGTGCCGGCCGAATACTGGGACAGCCTGGAGAGCAAGAACATCGCCGACTTGTGTAACTTTACCCTGTTCAGCCCGCATCCCCCGGAAGGCATGACATTTCGCTGCCTGCGCGACGATGTGCTGATTGACATAGGGAGTCGTTGCCTGAAGCGATTGCACCCGGAAGGCTGGATCAGGCTCGACGATCCACTCCTGGAGCTGGTGACTCTGCTGTATCTGAACCACGTCAATGGATTGTATCCCCTCGGAAAAGACATCGTTGGTCCGCAGGATCTCAAAGAAGCGCACTATTTCAAAGGGCGGCATGCCCTGAAAACCGAGGCGTTGCTCGATCGCTACGGCAACGATCTCGACGGGTTCAAACGGGCGGCGCAGTTTTTGGACGGAAAAGCTCGGGATATGGCGGATGCGGCGTACATGCTGCTGCCGTTTCCGCGGGTGGCCCTTTATTATCTGCTCTGGGAGGGGGATGAAGAATTCAGTCCCAAGCTCTCTGTTTTGTTCGATCGGTCGATAGAAAATTACCTGTCGGGATCAGGCATCTGGTCGCTGGTCAGCTACGTTTCGGGGGCGTTGCTGCGGGGGCCGGAAAGCGGTTCAAAGCCAATTCCCATTTGACAATCCTCCCGATGTGCCCCTGCCATGTCGGGGAAACAACGCCAAGGCGCGAGACCCCCGGCGGGTTACCGCTACCTTTTGGATGCCGACTTCAGTGGGCATGGCCGAGAAGTATGAGTGAGATCGGGAAATAGAGGTCGGACCACAACAAAAAGAACGAGCCCGACACGGCTGAAAAAACAGCCTGTCGGGCTCGCCAAATAACGCAGGGCTGAAGCCCTGAGCTGCATTCTTCTGACGGCGCGGAGTTCCGTGTTTACGGATGGACCGACGGCCCCGCTTCAGGGCCGGTCAGCTTTCTAGTCCACTTTCGGTCGCGGGTAGAGTCCGCCGCCCTTGACGATTTCGGGCACCTTTTCTTCCCATTCGATGGCCATGATGTGAAATCCCCGAACCCCTTCAACTTCCTTGAGTTCCTGGATCTGTTCGATGCACATCTTGATGCCTTCCTCGGCCTGTTTGTCCTTGGGCACCCCGGCCAACCGCTCGATCACCGAATCGGGCACATCCATTCCCGGCACCTTGTTTTTCATGTACTTGGCCATACCGAGGGATTTCATCGGGGTCAAGCCGGCCATGATATGCGCCTTTTCGTGCAATCCGCGATCCACCACCTGCTGCATCCAGAGTTTGAATTTGTCCATATTGTAAATGCATTGGGTCTGTATGAATTGAGCGCCGGCGGCAATTTTCTTGGCAAGGCGCGCCACGCGGATCTCGAAGGGGTCGGCAAAGGGGTTGGCCGCGCAGCCGATGAACATTTCCGGCGCAACTTTCATCTCGAAGCCGCTCAGCAGCTTCTTTTCATCGCGCATCATTTTTACCGTTTGGATCAACTGGGTGGAATCCAGATCAAACACATTGACGGCGGTGGGATGGTCGCCGAAGCTCTGATGGTCGCCCGTCAAGCACAGCATGTTATGGATGCCGAATGAGGCGGCGCCGAGAATGTCCGCCTGCATGCCGATGCGGTTGCGATCCCGGCTGACCATTTGCAGGATGGGCTCGAAGCCCATCTGCTTGATGCGGATGCATGCCGCCAGGCTGCACAGGCGAACCACCGCCGTCTGGTTGTCGGTGACATTGATGGCATCTACATAATCGCCGATGAGGTTGGCCTTTTCTTCTACTATCCTGCCGTCAGCACCGCGCGGAGGCCCACATTCAGAAGTAACGCCGAAGTGTCCTGCATCCATGATCTTTTGCAGCTTACTTGGGGTCTTAGCGGAGTTGTTTGTGCTCATACCTGTGAAACCTCCTTGATGATCTTACGGGGTCCCCCGTCTCTGCTGGTGGCCCAATTCTTGGGGTCGTTCGGCCGCTCAAAACGATCCAGCTGCCCCAGTTCTTTCAGTCGTTCGTAGATCAGGTGCCAGCCACAGGCCGTTTCCTTGCTGATTTCACACTTGCCGCTGGAAGAGCCGCCGCATGGACCGTTCGCCATGCGCTTCGAACAGCGGGCGATCGGGCAAATGCCGCCGGTGGTCGCCAGAATGCAGTCGCCGCAGGCCTGGCAGCGCTCAGTCCATTCTCCCTTTTGTTCGGTAACCCCGATGAAACAGGTGTTTACTCCCGGGAAAATGGGTTTCTTGGAGAATCGTTCCGCCAAAAACTGCACTCCTGCACCGCATGCCAGCGAAACCACCGCATCGTACTTTTCGATCTGATCATCGAGCTGAGCGATGTAAGGGCGATCGCACTGACGGGTAAGGCTGGTTTCGTCCACTCTGGCATCTTTGCCCTGTTGTCTGAAGTACATGCGCAACGCCGATGCGAGCACCTGAGCTTCTTTCATGCCGCCGGCTTCACAAACGGTCACACAACCGTCGCAGCCGGCTACGAGTACGCTTTTGAGATCCTTGACCAGTTCGATGATCTCTTCGATGGGTTTCGGTTTGGCGATAATCATGCAGCTTCCTCCGTCGTAGGCCTTCCCGCGGCCTTCCTTTTGGCAATCCTGATAGGGCTGGGCCCCAGGGCTTTTATCTTTTCGGTCATCTCCCGGGCAATTTCAGCGAATCTGGGACCCTGACCTGCGGACAGATTATACATGGCGACACGTTCTCCCCCTACACCAATCTTATCCAGGATTTCCTTAACGTACGCCACCCGCTTTTTGGCTCTCAAATTCCCCGCCTGATAGTGGCAATCACCCTCCAGACAACCGGCAACGAAAACTCCGTCGGCTCCCTCTTCCATGGCTTTCATCAGGTGAAGGATGTCCACCCGCCCGCTGCAAGGGAGCTTTACGATTTTGATATTCGTTGGGTAATTCAATCTCATGGAACCTGCCAGGTCCGCTGCAGAATACGCTCAGTAACTGCAGCAAAAAGCAACAATAACCGGTTCAAACTGTTCCATTACATGACTCCTTCCAATAAAGCATGCACATTTTCGAGGACCTGATCATCCTCATAATGACTTAGCTGAATCGTTTTTGCAGGACACTCGGAAACACAAACCCCGCATCCCTGACACAGGGCTTCGTTGATCTCGGAGACGTTTTCTTCGTTGATCCGCGGAACGCCGTAGGGGCAGCTCATAACGCACACCAGACAGGCTGCACAGTGAGTCTTGTCCACATGCGCTACGGCTCCACCGACACTCAGGGTCTTGCCGGCCAGAAAGGTGCCGGCGCGGGAAGCGGCGGCCAAAGCCTGGGTGATGCTCTCACTGATGAGCTTGGGACTGTGGGCGGTGCCGCACAAATAAATCCCCTCCGAGGAAAAATCCACCGGTCGAAGCTTTGCGTGAGCCTCAATGAAGAAGCCGTAAGCATTGCGGGGAACCTTCAAGTGGGTGGCCAGTCTATCGGTTTCATTGGCAAGGGTGGCCGCACTCAACACCACGGCATCCACCGGAACCTTAACCGGCCGCTGCAGCACGTGGTCATGGAACGTCACCTCTACGCCTTCTCCGTTACGGTTCACCACGGGTGGATTGTCCAGTTCAAACCGGGAAAAGATGATACCTTTCTTGCGCGCTTCAGTATAGTAGTCCTCGAGCAAACCGTACATTCTCATGTCGCGATAGAGAATGTAAATATTCATTTCCGGATTGAGTTCCTTGAGCTGCAGGGCATGTTTCACCGCGCTCTGGCAGCAGATGCGGCTGCAATTGGGGTTTTCTTCGTTGCGCGAGCCAACGCACTGGATCATTACGACATTGCTCCATGTGGCGGGATCACTGCCGTTGGTCCGCTCGTGCAGAAGTTTGTCGAGCTCCAGCTGGGTCATGACCCGGTCGCTTTCACCGTACATGAATTCCTTGGGCTGGTATTCGTGCGCCCCGGTAGCGACAATGGCCACTCCATGTTCGACGGTTTGTTCGGTTTTGTCCGGGCCGTGCTGCACGGTGGTGGTGAAGTTGCCCTTGTATCCCTTGAACCCGACCACCTCGGCTTCGGTGAGGACGGTAACGTTGTCATCGGATTTTACTTGGGTGATGAGACGGTCCAGGTATGTCTGCACATCGAGGTTCTCTATGGTGTGGGAGACTCTGCGGGCGAGGCCGCCAAGCTCTTTGTCCTTTTCCACCAGCACAGCCTGGAATCCCTGTCTGGCCAGGTTGAGAGCCGCGTTCATGCCGGCCACCCCGCCGCCGATCACGAGCCCGCTCTGCTTGATCTCGACCTTTTTCTCGTGCAGTTCTTTGAGCAGGCCGGCTCTGGCCACAGACATCCTGACCAGGTCTTTGGCCTTGTCGGTAGCCTTCTGCTTATCGTTCATGTGCACCCAGGAATCCTGGTTGCGAATGTTGGCCATGTCAAACAGGTACTTGTTGATGCCCGCTTCCAGCAGCGTCTCCCGGAACAGCGCTTCGTGGGTGAGGGGGGTGCAGGCGGCGACCACCATGCGGTTGATGCCCTTTTCCTTGATCACCTCCGCCATTCTCACCTGAGTGTCCTGGGAGCAGGTGAACAGGTTGTCTTCCACGTGAACCACATTGGGGAGTGTACGGGCATATTCACGCACGGCAGGGACATCGACGATGCCGCCGATGTTGATGCCGCAATTGCAGACAAAGACACCAATGCGCGGCGGCTCTTCACTCACGTCTCTTTCCGGGGGAAGTTCCCGGGTGCGTGTCTCGGTCCAGCGCATTTCGCTGAGCATGGCGCTGGTGCCCGCGGCGGCACCGGAAGCCTCCATAACGGACTGAGGGATGTCCTTGGGCGCCTGCAGGGTTCCGCATACATAAATGCCGGGTCTGGAGGTGGCCACCGGCATAAACCCGTCGGTCACCGCAAAGTGATGCTCATTGAGCTCGACCCCCAGCCGCTCGGCCAATTCGATAGTGCCTTGGCCCACTTCAAAGCCCACCGACAGGACCACCATGTCAAAGACTTCTTCTTTTTGCTCGCCCTTTTCATTGGTGTAACTGAGCCTCAGGTCACATTCGCCTGCGGGCTCGATGGAATGGACGCGCGAGCGAATGAAGCGCACGCCATGTTCCTTGGCGCGGTTGTAGTACTGCTCGAATTCTTTGCCGTAGGTGCGCATGTCCATATAAAAGATGGCGGTATCCAGATCGGCGTGAGCGTGTTCCTTGGCGATCACCGCCTCCTTGATGGCATACATGCAGCAGACGGCCGAGCAGTAGGAATTATCGCAGGCGTTGATATTGCGCGAACCGACACACTGCAGCCAGGCAATTTTATGTGGCTCTTCCCGGTCATAGGGGCGCATCAGGTGACCCCGATAGGGTCCTGAGGCGCTCAATATTCTTTCGAATTCGAGGCTTGTGACGACATTTGGAAAGTTCAGGTAGTTGTAGGTGTCAAACCGCGATGGGTCGAATACCTCATTGCCCGGTGCCAGGATGACCGATCCCACTTCGAGCACCTTTTGACGCGCCTGATCGTCGTAGTGGATGGCTTCGGCCAGGCACACCTTTTCGCACAGCCCGCAGCCGATGCACACCTCGCGGTCAATGGTGAAGCCGCGCGGGATCGCCTGCGGATAGCGCATGTAGGTTGCTTCCCTCAGATCGAGGGCCTGGTTGAATTCATTCACTGCGGTGGCCGGACAGACCTGTCGGCACTGGCCGCACGCCGTGCACGCGGCAAGATCGATATAGCGGGGCTGAGTCTGAACGGTCACTGCGAAGTTGCCCGCTTCCCCTTCAATGGAAGCCACTTCCGTATTGGGGTGAATATCGATGTTGAGGTGACGTCCCACTTCCACCAGTTTGGGAGAAATGATGCACATGGCACAGTCGTTGGTCGGAAAGGTCTTGTCCAACTGGGACATGATGCCGCCGATGGTCGGGGACTTGTCGAGCAGGTGCACCAGATAACCCGAACTCGCCAAATCGAGCGATGCCTGCATGCCGGCTACTCCTGCTCCGACAACCAGCACGGCCCCTTTTTTCTGATCATTATTTGTATTAGCCATAATCACCCTCTTCGCGTTCGTATATTGCGAGTTGTCCGGCCCTTGATGCGGGGAGTGCCCGAGGGCTGCCGTCCCGCGGCGGCCCGCAACTCGAACTGCGACGCAGCTACGCCGCCAGTCTTATGAATTTGGGAGTAGATCCTTCGAAACCCTTGAGATCAGCCAACCCGCGTCGTTCCAGGTCGTTCAGCTTAAGCGACACCGTGTATACGGGCAATCCGGTTCTGGCAGCCATCTCTCGCACCGACAGCGGCCCCTCCCGGAGCGCTTCCAACAGCAGGGCTTTCTGGTATTCGTCTTCAGCCACCTCTCGTTCCATTTTCTGAAAGGTTTCCAGATCAATCTTCTCGTTGTAGACGTTGCCGCGTTCTGTCAGATGCCGATCCATGCCGGTCAGCCAGCGGATGCGCGGAGACTTCAGGGCGCCTTCAATGGCTGCCAGCTGCAGCCGGTGCTCCTGCGCGTCGAAAGGTCCCAGTTCTTGAGTGGATTTAGTCAGTTCCTTGACGGTATCAGCAAACAGCTGCCCTTCCGCGGCACTGACCCAGCGCAGGGCCATGCGCCGCCTGCCGATTCCGCAGATATCCAGCAATGTTTCCACCATTTTCATGCGCTTGGATGCGTATACATTACCTTCCAGGTAATGGCAGTCACCAATGTGTCACCCAAACACCGCAACTTGATCGTATCCGCTTTTCAATCCTTCTATGACATAGAGAGGATCGACGCGGCCGGAGCACATAGTGCGGATGACCCGCAGGCTGGACGGGTACTGAAATCGGGAAACGCCCGCCAGGTCGGCTCCGGCATAGGCACACCAATTGCACAGAAAGGCCAGGATTTTGGCTTCAAAGGCATCACTCATTTGTTTTCTCTCCCTCAATGATTACTGTCGGCAGGCTGCGGGAACCGCCAGCGGTTCAGCTCCCGCAGCCTGAATCTTTGGCTAGCCTCGTCCTCCGGCGTAAATCGCAGCCAGAATCTGACGGTCGCGGAAGTGTTTCATGTCGATGGCTTTCTGCGGGCAGGCTGCGGCGCAAATGCCGCATCCCTTGCAGGAGGCCGAGATATTTTCGGCGCGATAGCCCTTGCCGTGTACCTTGACCAGCCGAATGGCGCCAAACGGGCAGGAGGCTTCGCACAATCCGCAACCGATACAGAGTTCCTGGTCCACCGCCGATACGATGGGCTCCACCTCGACGTAAGGCTTGCTCAACACGGTTGCCGCCCTGGCGGCGGCAGCCTGGGCCTGGGCGATGGATTCTTCCAGGGGCTTGGGATAGTGGGCCAGACCCGCGACGAACACGCCGTCTGTGGCAAAGTCCACCGGGCGCAGTTTCATGTGCGCTTCCAGGAAAAAGCCGTCCTCGGTGAGTGGAACCTTGAAGTAGTTGCCAAGAGTCTGCAGGTCCCTGGGGATGATGGCCGTAGCCAAATTCAAGTGATCAACGTACAGGGAAATGGGTCTGCCGAGGATGTGGTCGGTGACGGTGATTTTCAATTTCTCCCTGCCGTCCACGGCAGCCTTCTCGACCACCGGCTTGTTGTTCAAGGTGTAGCGGATAAACAGCACACCGAGCTCACGCGCCTTACGATAGAGCTCCTCGCGCTGACCGTAGGTCCTGAGGTCTCGATAGAGAACATAAACATCCAGGTCCGGTTTGCGGGTTTTCAGCTCAATTGCCTGCTGGACCGACGCGGTGCAGCAGATTTTGGAGCAGTATGGGCGCTGCGGCTCACGCGAGCCGACGCACTGGATGAAGGCAACGGCGTCGGCCTGTTCCAGGCGCTCCGGTTCGCGGGCATAGAGATCCTCAAGATCGTGCCACTTGGTCACGCGTTCCGTCTGGCCGTAGAGGTATTCTTCAGGATTGAATGAATGAGCTCCCGTGGCCAGGATGGCGACTCCGTGATGCAGTTCGCGAGCTGCCCCGCCGGCTTCCACGGTGGTGAAGAAATTGCCCACAAATCCGCCCACTTCCTTGATCTGGGCACCGGTGATGATCTCTATCTTTGGGTGGCTCACCACGCGCTCGCCGAGATCTTTGACGTACCCGGCAATGTCCTCGCCCTTCCAGGTCTGTTTGACCTTGAGGGCATGTCCGCCCAGCTGATCTTTCTGTTCGAGCAGGTATGTGTGGTATCCCTGATCGGCCAGATTGATCGCTGCGCTCATACCGGCGACGCCGCCGCCTATGACCAGTGCATTGTGATTGAGCTCCACCTGCAGCCGGTCGATGGGTTCCAGCAATGCCACCTTGGCCACCGCCATGCGAACCAGGTCCTTTGCCTTTTCCGTGGCCTTTTCGGGCTCCGCCTGATGGACCCAGGAATCCTGATCCCTGATGTTGGCAAATTCAAACAGGTAGCGATTCAGGCCGGCTTCTCGAATGGTTTCCTGGAACAGGGGTTCGTGGGTGCGGGGCGTGCAGGCGGCCACCACAATGCGATTCAGTCGATGCTCGTCGATGGCTTCGCGCATCAACTGCTGGGTGTCCTGACTGCAGGTGAACAGGTTGTTGGCCACGAACACGACGTTGGGCAGCGTTTTGGCGTAATCTCGCACGGCGGGAACATCCACCACGCTGCCAATGTTGATGCCGCAATGGCACACAAAGACCCCGATGCGCGGTTCTTCACCGCCCACCTGCAATTCGTCCGGGTAGGTCTTTGAATGCACCAGGGTATTGCGGGAATCCGCAAGGGAAGCCGCTGAAGCCGCGGAGGCGGCGGAAGCTTCCATCACCGAGTAGGGGATGTCTTTGGGGCCGGCGAAGGCGCCGCAGGCAAAAATGCCGGGGCGTGAAGTGGCAACGGGAGAAAAACTGCTGGTTTGTGCAAAGCCGTCCGGGTCGACGGCGATGCCCAGCCGTGCGGCAAGTTCTTTGCCCTCGTTGGAAATTTCCAGGCCGATGGAAAGAACTACCATATCAAACGTTTCGCTCTGCATGGCGCCGTTTTCATCGGTATAAGCGATGGCCAGATCGTCCGACCCCGGTTCGACGGGCTCGATGCTGTGGACTCTCGAGCGAATGAAGCGCACGCCGTTTTCGTTTTCCGCGCGGTTGTAGTAGCGCTCGAATTCTTTTCCGTAAGTGCGCATGTCCATGAAGAAAATAGCAGTATCAAGGGGGTAGTCGGAATGCTCCTTGGCGATCACCGCTTCCTTGATGGCATACATGCAGCAGACGCCCGAGCAATAGCCATGAGCGGCATGGTGAATGTCACGCGAGCCCACGCATTGCAGCCACGCGATTTTCTTGGGAGGCTGGTGGTCGGACGGCCGCACCAGATGCCCCTCGAAGGGACCGGAGGCACTCAGGATCCTCTCAAATTCAGTGCTGGTGACCACGTTCGGGTACCTGCCGTAGCCGTAGTCATAGACCTGCGGGTCGAAGGGTTTGAAGCCGGGTGCGGCAATGACCGATCCAACCTGCAGGGTGACCACTTCTTCCTGCATGGTGTGATCGACGGCGCCGGCCTTACACGCGGTGACACACTGCATGCACTCGGAACAGGCCATGCAGTTGAGGCATCTGGCGGCTTCCGCCAGTGCCTGTTCTTCGGTCAAGCCCTGTTCCACCTCGGCAAATCCGCTTTTTCTTTGAGCCATTGGCAAAATGGGCATCTCCACCCGAGCCCGCTTTTCGATCTTGTCAGGGATGGGAACAAAATTTTCCTGGGGAAGCTCGAGACGCTTCCGCCCGGTCGCCATGTCTTGGCCTTTGAGGTAGCGCGATATGGAGATGGCCGCCTCTCTGCCGTGGGCCACTGCACCAATAGCCACCCAGGGGCCGGTCTGCAGATCACCGCCGGCAAATACGCCCTCCCTGCCGGTGGCGTAAGTGACCTCATCCACTTCTATGGTTCCCCAGCGGGTCAGGCACACTCCCGGCGTTTCCGCGAGGCATATGGAATCAGGAGTCTGGCCGATAGCCGGGATCAGCAAATCGCTCTCCACGCTGAATTCGCTGCCGGGAACCGGGATGGGTCGACGACGGCCGGAAGAATCAGGTTCGCCCAGTTCCATCCTGACACATTGCACCCCGATGACGCGGTTGTCTTTAGTGAGGATTTGTTGCGGGGCGGTGAGATAGTGAATGTCGATGCCTTCGGCGAGAGCGTCTTCGATTTCGTTTTCGCGTGCCGGCATTTCTTTGGACGAGCGCCGGTAGAGAATACTGACCTGGCTGGCTCCCAGACGCTGGGCGGCGCGCGCGGCATCGATGGCGACATCGCCGCCGCCGACAATGACCACCCGACCGTCCACGCGGGTCAGCCGGCCCTGATTGACCCGGCGCAGAAAGTCAACACCGTGCATGACCCCTTCAGCGTCTTCGCCGGGGATGTTGAGCTTCAGACTGCGGTGGGCTCCAATGGCGACGTAAACCGCCTTGTACCCTTCCGCAAGCAGGCTCTCTACGGTGAAGTCTTTGCCCAGAGCCTGATTGTATTTGATATCGACACCCAACCGGGTGATGGCTCTGATCTCCTTGTCGAGCACTTCCGGAGGCAGGCGATAATCCGGTATGCCGACTCGCAGCATGCCGCCGGCTACCGGCAATGCTTCAAAAATGGTCGGCCGATAGCCTTCCAGCGCCAGAAAATGAGCTGCGCTAAGCCCTGCCGGACCGGAACCGATAATGGCGACCTTCTCATCTCGCTTATCAATTTCGGGGATGGGCAGGTCTTCAATGTCCACCTTGTCGGCAACAAAACGTTTGAGGGCGCAAATGGCCACCGGTGAATCGACCTGGCCGCGCCGACATGCGGTTTCGCAGGGGTGCGGGCAGATGCGGCCGATCACCCCGGGCAGCGGCAGCGTCTTCAGGATGACTTCCATGGCTTCCCGGTATTTGCCCTGCGCGATGAGCGCTACGTAGGCGTGGGCGTTCACGTGGTTGGGGCAGGCATTGGTGCAGGGAGAGCGGTCGCGCTTGTCAATCATGTAACCGCTCGGAATAGCTTGAGCATAAGGTTTGTAGGTGGCCTTGCGGATGGACAGCCCCTGCTCAAATTCGTTGGTCAGGGTGACCGGGCACACCTCGGCGCAGTCGCCGCAGGCGGTGCACTTTTCCAAGTCGATGTAGCGCGGCCTCTTGCGCACAGTGACGTGAAAATTGCCCTGCTCCCCCGCCACCCTCTCGATTTCGCTGGCCGTCAGCAGATTGATGTTGATGTGACGGCCGATTTCGACCAACTTGGGTGACAGGATACACATCGAACAGTCGTTGGTTGGAAAGGTCTTGTCGAGTTGAGCCATAACGCCGCCGATGGCCGGTGATTTTTCGACCAGATGGACATAATAGCCGGAATTGGCGAGGTCCAAAGCAGACTGTACTCCTGCAATGCCGCCTCCAACCACCATGACCGAACCGACGGTATGACCGTTCCCTCCGGGTTGTGCTTTCAGTTGCTCGTCTTTTCTTTTTTCCATCATTCCCATTCCTGTATGTATCGCATTTTGTTGATTTATTCTTACCTGACCGGGGTGTTCGAATGGCAGGCATGGAGAAAGTGTGTAACTATAACACTGTCTCATATCTCCTTTCAAGGCTGAAACAACTCTTTTGTTTAAACATAAAATCAAGACATCTCAAAATGTTAGAATATTTTTAATAGGCACTATCGAGCTTCATCCCCACTGCCGGAACCGGCATGCACCTGCCTGGCGCCCTCGGAGTGCACTGCATGAAGAGGAATAGGGGAGCGGCGAAAGAGAGTAAGTGACTAAGTTACACTTTTCACATCGGGGGCGCCAACAAACCGCCACGATAAAAACAAAATATTTCCCTTCCGTCAAGAATATATAGTTAAATTAAGACAATCTTTGACAATGGGACTGATACTTAACGGTTTTTTTAGCAGCTTTGGGGTGGAAGGAACTGCGGCATGCGGTATGCACCGCCTGGAAGATTGTTTCAAACCTTCATGAATCGGGCGAGGAGAGGGATTTTAGCAATTTTTGAGGCTTTTTTCCACATACAAAAATGCGTCAACGGGGGGAGAAAATGGTGCGGCTCTGCCACCCGCCCCGGCATTGCATTGCGAGTTTGGCAGAGCCACTTCCTGCAGCGGGTCATTGAGCCCACGCTGTCGTGGGGTGCGCCGTCAGGTGCGCAGAAATGAGCGGGTCAGACGGTTCCAGTCCAGATCCGGCAGACTGCCGACCACATCTTCGATCACACCGCCGTCCGCATAGGTCACGCCCACTTCACTGACCATCTCCACCAGCTTTTGATGCTCTGCGTGGAGCCATTCGGTGCTCTCCTTTCCATAGAGGAGGTCTTGCAGGTTCTTTTTCATGTCCACCGGATCGAGAACCATGAGCCAGCCGTCATTGTAGGGTTCTTGCTTGACGATGGTCGGGTCCTTGACGGTCTCATAATTGACCGCCGTCACTACGCCGGAGATGGGCGCGAGCACGGAAGCCGTTTTGCCGCCTCGCTTAAAAGCCATGCCGACTTCACTGAATTTGATCTGTTCACCGGTCAGCGGCAATTCCAGGTTGTCGGCCGGTCCAAACAGTTTCATGCTGAAATCATCGAGGCCGATGCGGATGCGGCCGCCGGCTTCGACTCTTGCCCAGGAGTGACCCAGGTGGAAAAAATGGCTTTCGGGCAACCGGTACCCGTCGACCTGGGGGATATTGCTGACGTGATAGGGAAGCTGAAGTTCCATGCCGTCTTCCAGCACCTGATCGAACTGGCAACTGTGGCATTCAAAATCGTATGGACAGAGCCTGTCCGGTGCTCGGCCGGTGAGCGTATGACGGCACTTGCGCTCCACCCCCTGGCGCTTTTTCATCTTTTCCTGCCAGGGAACAATGCTTGCCTTCTTGCCGCTCGGCGGCAACCCCTGCAGCCGGGCCAGAGCGTTCTTGTCGGCGGTCTCTTTCATGGCTCTGTCAAAGGAGCAGGTGTGGCAGTTATAGTAATGGTTGCACAGCTTATAATCGATGACTCCGGCTTCCATCCAGATACACTTTTCCTCGCCGTTTGGCACCGCTTTGAATCGATTCACCTTGATTTTTTCTCCCATCTCACATCCTCCCTGGCGTTGACTGGTATGCTTCCAAGTTTCTTGCTTGCGTGGCTCCAATCGGTATCGCCCGTCTCTTGAGCAAGTCCTGTGCCACTCCTGTTGTGACGAGCCAAGTAGCTTAAATGGCTATATAAATTCTTAGTTTTGTCGGAAGTTGATCGGAATAGCCGGGCGTGCATGTGTGGCAATCTGCCACCTTGGCAAACCATCAGTCCCTGCACCTTACATATAACCCATGGCTTTTACTCGATTAAATGTTTCTCGCTGGAAAACGCTACAGGGTGTTGCAATATGCCACATAAGGAGTCTCGTTTTGATGAGCGGGGCAGCAATCGGGGAGGGTATCGGAAGGGTCCAGGGGGGAGGAGGAGAGTTGGCTCAGGCTTTCAGAAACAGGTCGGCGGCCATGTGCCACAGCATCAGTTCACGGCAGGCGCGGCAGAAGAAGGCGAACTTGCGGTCCGCGCACTGTACACCCACCGAATAGTGCATCACGCAGTCGGGGTCGGCGCAGTGGCGCAGACCGAAGGTATGCCCCAATTCGTGAATGGCCTCTTTTTCCACTCTGTCGCACAGCGGCGGACATCCCGGGAGCACTCTGCCGTCGGTGTCCCCGCGCAGTCTGAAGGTTGAAATGACGGCTCCTTTGCCGCCGAACTGCGCTTCCCCAAAGACGTAGGAGAAAATCGGGCTGAACAGGTCGAAGTTAGTGATCCCAAGGATCTTAAGTGCGTCAGCGGGGCATATTTGGAGGAGTTTTTTGAGAATCAGGTTGGAATTGTATTGGTTGCGGGCGTGATCCAGCGTGCAGGGGAGGATCTCCTGGTTTTCCATGACCCTGCTCTCTAGCGCAAAGTGCTCCTGAATGCTCTCCGAAACGGCCACGAGGTGCTCCGCTTCAACTTCGCCAAGGCGCACCACATAAATGATTCTGGGACGGATGATCATGTTGCTCAGCTATTGCCGTTTCAACCCGAACTTCTTGATTTTTTTATGCAGGGTGCTGCGGTCGATGTTCAGTACACGAGCCGTCTGTGCAACATTCCAGTCGTTTTGTTGGAGCATTCTGGCAATGTGCCTTTGCTCCACCTCTGCGAGGCTTTCAGGTTCCCGCGCGACCCTTTGCTCGGGATTGCAGAAAGGCAGATGGCGCACCTGCAATTCCGGACCTTGATCGATTACCGTGGCCCGTTCAATCACGTTTTCCAATTCGCGAACGTTGCCCGGCCACGAGTAGTTGAGCATCCAATCCAGGGCGGCCGGTTCGACGCGGTCGAATTTCTTGTTGAACTCGACATTGTATTTCTCCATAAAATGGCTGATTAATAGGGGAATATCGTCTTTCCTCTCGCGCACAGGCGGCAGGTGGATGTTGACTACGTTCAGGCGATAAAACAGGTCGCTGCGGAACTGGCCGGCCTGGACCGCTTCGGCCAGGTTGCGATTGGTGGCGGAGATGAGGCGCACGTCCACGTCGATGCGCTCGGTGCCCCCCAGACGCTGAAAATTTTTTTCCTGCAGCACTCGCAGCAGCTTGATCTGAGTTTTCATGCTGATGTCTCCGATCTCGTCCAGAAACAGGGTGCCCGCGTGGGCCAGCTCGAAACGGCCTTTTTTGATGCGATCCGCACCCGTGAAAGCACCCTTTTCGTAGCCAAACAGCTCGCTTTCCAGCAGGGTATCGGGCAGGGCGGCGCAGCTCACCGCGATGAACGGGCTATAACGGCGTGAACTGTTGGTGTGAATGGCACGGGCGACCAGTTCTTTGCCCGTTCCCGTCTCCCCTGTGATGAGCACCGTGGCGTTGGTATCGGCTACCGTTTCAATGAGCTCGAATACCTTGAGCATTTGCGGACTCTTGCCGATGATGTCGCCGAAGCGGTAACGCTTGGTCAGCCGTTTGCGCAGCAGAATATTCTCCGTGACCAACTGCTGGTGCTCGACGATCTTCTTGAGCATCAGGGTGAGCTCTTCGACGTCCAGAGGTTTGACGATGTAGTCGTAAGCCCCTTCCTTCATGGCCTGGACGGAGCTGGGTACCGAGGCATAGGCGGTCATCATGATGATGACGGTTTGTGGCGCGATCTCTTTGATTCGCCGCAGGACTTCCAGCCCGTCCATGCCCGGCATCTTAAGGTCCAGCAGCACGATGTCCCAATTTTCTTGGCCAATGGCCTCAATGGCGCTCTGACCATCGTGCACGGCTCGTGCCAGGTAATTTTCTTCCTGGAGCCAATTGGTTAAAGAGAGACAGACGATTGGTTCGTCATCAACTACCAGAATTTTTGCATCCTCATGCATGGCTACACCCGTTTGGTTGCAAGTCCTGATTGTGGTCGGTCCAGTTCCCCTTGGACGGTTGGAATGTGATGGTGAAATGCGTGCCTCTGTGCAAAGCGCTTTCCGCCTGAATCTGGCCCTGGTGGCGGCGGATGATTCCGTAAGCCACCGAAAGTCCTAATCCAACGCCTTTGCCTTCGGCCTTGGTGGTGAAAAAGGGTTCGAAAATTTCTTCCAGATGCTCCTCGGGAATGCCCACTCCCGTGTCTTCAATGTCGATTTTGATGACGTCCCGGTCTCGATCATAGGCTGCGGATACGCTCAACCTTCCGCCCTCCGGCATCGCCTCGATGGCATTCCAGAAGATATTCATGAAAGCCTGCTGCAATCGTTTGGAGTCACACAGGATGGGGGGGATCTCGGGTTCGTAGGATGTGACCACTGCAATTTTATTCAACTGCGTCCGATGCTTGATGATATCGAGAGTTCGAGTCAAAATGGTGACAACGTCCGTTTGGCTGAAGACAATTTCTGATTGCCGGGAGAAGTCCAGAAGATTTCTGGCAATCTCGCTGCAGCGACTCGCTTCGGAATTCAGCAGGTTCACGAAATTGCGAAGATCAGCCAAGCGATTCTCGGGGAAAGGCTCCCGCTGCAGGATCCGGTTGACCAGCTTGGCAAAAGTCAACACACTGGTCAGTGGATTGTTGATCTCGTGAGCCACTTCCGCCGCCAATTTGCCGATGGAGGCCAGGCGCTGGGAGATCTCCAGTGATTTTTGCAGGCGTTTGATTTCAGTGATGTCCCGCACGAATCCGATTGTGGCGACTCGGCCTTCGTGGGAGGAAAGGGCCACACTGAAGAGAGCGCTGATGGTTGTCCGATCCTTCTTGACCAACTTGAGCTCGTAGGCATGGGTAATGCTCTCGCCCCGCTGCCGGTCCCGGTAGCGCTTTAAAATTTCCGCTGCATGGTGTTGAGGAACCAGGTCGGCAATGGTCTTGTTCAGCAGTTCTTGTTCCGTGTAGCCGGTCATGCGACACAACGCTTCATTGGCATAGCGGAATTTGGCCTCGGTTTGGCCTTGATTCTGGATAATGAATATTCCCAGGTCGGCCACGTTGGCTGCCTGGACAATGGCTTGATGACGTTCGGTGAATTCCGCCACCTCATATCTTAGTTTTTTCGTTTCCGTGATGTCCTTGAGCTGCCCGAGTTTTCCGATGGATCCGTCCCGAGTCTTGAGGGGAAAGCTCCTGACCTGGTAGGTCCTTCCCAGGTTCGGCAGGTGATATTCCTGGAACCCGCACTTTTCTTTCCTGATGGTGTCCATCACGCTCCATGGGCACACTGAATCCCTACCGAATAGTGCTTTGTAGCATACTTCCCCGGTGTGATCCCCGATCAGGCGGATGAGGGCGTCATTCATGAAGAGGATGCGGTAATTATGCGAGACAATGTAGATTCCATCCTCCAGACAGTTGGCAACCCATATAAAGATCTCGTGCTCTGACTCCAGAGCCATTTCCATGTTTTTCTGAGTGGTGATGTCATTCAGTATACCTTGTATGAACAGGAGTCTGCCGTCATGCTGTGAAAAAATGGGGCCCCGCATCTTGACCCATTTCAATTCTCCCTGTTTGGTTATGATGCGGCACTCGGCAAGGTAATACGATTCATTTTGCAGCCCCTTTTCGCGGGCATCCATGACCATTTGACGGTCATCCGGGTGGACCATGTCCAACCAGCTGATAGCCCGGTTGAGTAAGTCCTCGCGCGCATATCCGGTCAACTCGCATACCCGTTTATGGAACAATTCGAAATGCCAGTCGCCGTCCAACCGAAAGTAAAGCAAGTCCCTGGTTTCAAACTGGATTTCCTGGGGGTAGACTTTCATATTGACGATCTTCTGCAATTCTTTCACTTGACGCTGAAGATCGGTATAGCTTGGCCGTTCCATAAAACTCCCTAGTATGCTTCGCTCTACCGCGTTTCTATTTAAGATTCATGCTAATTGTAACTGCTGCGGGCAACCTCAAATGGTAAAGGCAACGACACATGCAATCCGCCGTGGTTGGCAACTGCATCCTTATCACCCCGGCTGTTCTTGAATTTTGTGCTGATGCCACGAGGTATCATCCAGGCCCTTGCACAGCTTCATTATATGAAATAATTCCATAATGTTGACAGCTCACTCGAGGATGCTCAGAATAAAGAAGAAACCACAAAAAGAGACGGGGTCCAATCTTTCAACTTACAATGCGGGAGGTAAGGCCATGAAAGCCGGAATCGTTTTTACAGGAACCGGTCCCATCTTGATTTTGACGTCCTACGATTCTTTTGGCGACAAAAAATTTGTGGATAAATTGAATGCCAAAGGGATCAAAAAATTCATTGCACATGAAGTACCCATCGATAAAGTGAAAGAAAAGTATGGGATGCACTACACGGTAGTGATGGGTGACCTCGATGAATCCGACGACTTGCGTGTTCTAGACTACGATGGCCACCACATTTTCCTCAGTTTTTCTTTCAACGATATGGGGGAACCAGTTCGCTACGAACCGTAGGCTACCGCTTCGAGTGCGATCTACCACGGGGTGCAAAGGTGCAATTGGAGCACGGTCGGAGGTTTAAACCGCGCTCCAGGCCCCAGAGAAAACGCCAAGGGTTAGGCTCATGCCGAGGCGAGCGCAGCCCGAACGATATTTTCGGCCTCTTCTTGAATCTCCCGCAAATGTTCTTTGCTCCTGAAGCTCTCTGCATAAATTTTGTAGACATCTTCCGTGCCTGACGGACGGGCGGCAAACCAGCCATTTTTTGCGACCACCTTCAAACCGCCAATGGATGCACCGTTGCCCGGCGCCGTTGTCAATTTGGCTGTTATGGGCTCCCCGGCGAGAGCATCGGCAGTGATTTGGCGGGGGGAGAGGTGTTTGAGAATGGCTTTTTGCTCACGCGTGGCGGGCTTATCCAGGCGTTCATAGATGGGACGGCCGAATTTTTCAGTAAGCAGTTGATAATGTTCGCCCGGGTCTCGCCCGGTCTTGGCGGTTATCTCAGCGGCTAACAGATCCATGATGATGCCGTCCTTGTCGGTGGTCCACACGCTGCCGTCGTGGCGCAAAAAGGATGCGCCCGCGCTTTCTTCGCCGGCAAAACCGTAGGAACCGTCAATGAGGCCCTCCACGAACCATTTGAAACCGACCGGCACTTCTGAAAGTTTCCTGCCAAGGTGTTCAGCTATCCGGTCGATCATGCTGCTGCTCACAAGCGTCTTGCCGACGGTTGCCCGTTTTCCCCAATCAGGGCGGTGTTGAAAGAGGTACCAGATGGCCACGGAAAGATAGTGGTTCGGGTTCATCAATCCCACACTCGGGGCCACGATGCCGTGCCGGTCACCGTCTGGATCGTTGCCGCAGGCGATGTCGTAATTGTTCCGCATGCCGATGAGATTGGCCATGGCATAGGGCGAGGAGCAATCCATGCGGATTTTGCCATCTTTGTCTACGGTCATGAAAGCGAAGGTGGGGTCCACCACCTCATTGACTATATCAATGTTCAAACCGTACGCGTCTGCGATCGGCTGCCAGAATCCCTCAACAGAACCACCCAGGGGGTCAACCCCGATCTTGATATGCGCGGACCTGACGGCATCCAGGTCAACCACGTTCCGCAGGTCACTGACATAAGGCTGAACGTAGTCGTGATCGTGGGTTGTCCGGGCTTTGACGGCCCTGTGAAAATCCACCCGCTTGACCGACCTGTTGTTTTGCTCGAGATATTCATTGGCTCGATTTTCAATGATTCTGGTCACCTCTGTGTCAGCCGGGCCGCCATTGGGGGGGTTGTACTTGAAGCCGCCATCTTCCGGCGGGTTGTGCGACGGCGTGACCACAATGCCGTCGGCCAGTGCCGATTTGCGGCCGCGGTTGTAGGACAGAATTGCGTGGGAAATGACGGGGGTGGGTGTATACCCGCCATTTGCCTGGATCATGACATCCACTCTGTTGGCCGCAAGGACCTCCAGGGCGGTGGCGAAGCTCGGTTCGGACAAAGCATGTGTGTCCATGCCGAGATACAGGGGGCCGCCAATATCTTGCTGTTGTCTGTAGTCGCAAATTGCTTGAGTGGTCGCCAGGATGTGCGCTTCATTGAAGCTGCCCTGGAGGGCAGATCCGCGGTGCCCGGACGTGCCAAATGCGACCCTCTGAGCGGGATCAGTGACATCGGGGCGAATGGTGTAATAGGCGGTCACGAGCTTGGCCACGTTGACCAGCATTGACCTGGGTGCGGGCTTACCTGCCAGCGGATGTAACGGCATAGGATGCATCTCCCTCATCAATTGACGGTTTAGCCATTCAGCGATACCTCCACAGGAGCCGTCGCAATCGATGCTCCGCAACCACCGCAACCTGAGATCGGCCCTTCGCCTGACGCGGTTGAACCGCCGCTGAAGCCCTGCAGGTTAACGTGGCGCAGGCATCATGCGGGCTGCCCCTGAAGTCGCCGAACGGCGTTTCGATCACGATAACCACAATCGTAAACATGGTAACTCTTGTTGTCCACGTTTTCCGCTGGGGCAAAGGTCAATTCCTGACTCCCGTCGGTTCGAGCGGTTTCAAGCACAAAAAAAATCTTGAAAAACGGGCCGCAACATGTTTTGCTCGAAATTGGAGAATTCCCTATGAATCGTGAGCGCAGAATAATCATTGCCCTGGCTATTGGACTTCCGCTTTGCTTTGCGGTCTTTGCATATTTGGTGCAACCGCGTTTGATCAGGGACGTAGCGCATTATTTGCGGCTGACGGACACGTCTTATTACGATCCCTATATTCTGGCTGTCAGTAAGCGCCATGGCGTTGACTTTCATCTGGTTAAAGCAGTAATCAGGGCGGAATCGAAATTCAACAGCCGCGCCGTTTCTCCCAAAGGAGCAATGGGGCTCATGCAGATGATGCCGGATACCGCCGACCATATGGGCGTGTCGGACCCTTTTAACCCGCAAGAAAACATCGAAGGCGGCGTGCGTTATCTGAAGCGTCTCCTGAAGATCTTCGACAATGACCTCGAACTTGCGCTCGCCGCCTATAACGCCGGCCCTACAACGGTGAAGCGCTATGGTGGGGTTCCTCCTTACAGGGAAACCCGCGCCTATCTCAAGAAAGTCCTGCGATTCTATTCGGAATACAAAAACAATACCTGATTGCCGTCAATCACCAAAGCCGGATCACTTTCCTGCCTTCCTGGAGGGCCCCTCTGACCTTTTCCATGTGTCGCAGGGAAGCGATCTGTCGTTCGAGCTCCACCGGTTTTACATTCAGTCGTGCGGCCAGAACGGCAGGTTCCATGCCGCCGCTTTCTGCCAGAATTGCGAGAATTTTTGCCTGCAGCCCATTGATTTCGGGCTCCCCCCCGCCCAGTTCTTTCAACGTCTTGGCGCTGTGCACCGCCCATGGATCGCAGGTACGAGCCGGGGAAAGGCTATCCATATAACAGTCTTCACATAAGACCTGCCCTCCGAATTCGCGGTCGTCACCGGGATCGATCGAGGTCCCGCATTTGTCGCATTGCATTGGGTTCTCTCCTTAGCTTTCTCTGATTTCAAATCTTCCCTGAATGTCAGCATTTATTGGTTGCATTATCTTGTTTATATCCCCAGTGCCGGTATATTAATTTAGTACACCATGTCGGAAATTCAACACCCTTGACATCAGGGCAAGCATTGAACGAGCCCTCGGAGGTTTTTTTATGGCACCGCAGGATAAAGGGAAACCAATGGACAAGACGGATCAAATCATTGCCGAAACCCGTCGCAACCGGGAAAAGACATACCGCGAACGAGCCCTAAAGCTGTTTCCCTGGGTATGTGCGCGATGCGGCCGCGAGTTTTCGGGCAAGCGACTGCGTGAGCTCACCGTTCACCATAAAGACCATGATCATGACAATAATCCTCCCGACGGAAGCAACTGGGAGCTGTTGTGCCTGTTCTGCCACGATAATGAGCATTCCCGCTATGCGGATGCTGAATGGAGCGCCGCGACCCCTGCGCGTCGGGATAACGAACCGCCCTCCACAACGCATCAGCCGTTTGCTGCGCTGGGGGATTTGCTGAAAGGTAACAGGTAGGGCGAGCCGTCATGGGCTCCGGGCCTGCACCTTTCAGGTTGAAGCAGGGAACGGTGCGGATGCCTTCAACATTGTTTTTCTCTTGTCACACAGACAGCCGTATTTTAAATAATAACGGATTGTGTCGGTGAGATGTTTACGCTGCAAAGGATCGCCCAACAGAACTGCGGGAGTGAATCATGGCTCAAGAATCGAGACAAGAGATCAAGAGTAAAGTCATTGAAGTGCTCAACCAGGCGCGGGCCATGGAATTGCATGCCATCGGCCAGTACATGAACCAGCATTACAATTTGGATGATCTGGACTACGGTGAATTAGCCGCCAAAGTCAAGCTGATAGCCATTGACGAAATGCGTCATGCCGAAATGTTCGCGGAAAGAATCAAAGAATTGGGGGGAGAACCGACCACGGACATGGCAAGGAAAGTGGAAAGGGGCCAACCGGTGGAGGTGGTTTTTCCTGCCGATGCGGATCAGGAAGATGACACCATTGCCGCATACAACAAATTTCTGCAGGTGTGCCGTGAAAATGGTGACAGCACCAGTGTGAAACTGTTTGAAGCCATCATCGACGAAGAGCAGCTGCATTTCAATTACTTCGACAGCATCGCCGGGCACATCGAAAAACTTGGGGCAGCCTACCTGGCCAAGATTGCCGGAACTCCCTCTGCTACGGGATTGCAGACCCAGGGGTTTGCCGCACGACAAGGTGGTGCAGCATAAATGATCTTCATGGGCGGGTTGGTTGCTCAACCCGCCTTTCCCCGATCGATCCCCTTCCCTTGCTGTGGTCGTCCGTTTCCCTCAAGATTTGTCCGCAATCTGATGATTCCTGCCGAGTAGACCAGCACGCATCATTCCGAAGGGCCTGGTGGTTTATCGCCCGTTGTCGTTGATTCATACATTCCAATCACGACTCAATCTCCTGGAAAACAGCTTTGTTTTTTCCTCAAAGTCTTGCATAGTATATCCGGCGTTGAATCCAGACGTATTCTCGCTTGGTGGTGACTGACCTGGAAGGCATTGCATGTGCTGAGGAGCACCGCCGGCGTAAGGGCTGAGAAGCTTCAGCGGGTCTGGGAGCCTGTGGGAGTGTGCTGCGCAAAGGCAAAAGGGAGAGAAGATGATCGTTGGGGTTTTGAAGGAAATCAAGGCGGAAGAAAACAGGATCGCCATGACTCCTGCGGGAGTCGAAGTGATGAAGCATAACGGGCACACCGTCTTGGTGGAAAAGTGCGCTGGGGTCGGCAGTGGCTTTGGAGACGGAGACTATGCCGCAGTGGGGGCGCAGCTTGTCGCCACCCCGCAGGAAATTTATGACCGTGCTGAAATGATCATGCATGTGAAAGAGCCTTTGCCTTCCGAATACGGTCTCATTCGGGAAGATCAGATCATTTTCACCTATCTGCATTTGGCTGCCGACGAAGAGCTGACCCTGGAGCTGATCAAGAGGAAATCGGTCAGCATAGCCTACGAAACCATCCAGAAGTCCGATCGCTCGTTGCCGCTGCTCACCCCCATGAGTGAGGTGGCCGGCAGGATGGCCATTCAACAGGGGGCGAAATACCTGGAAATGGCGCAGGGGGGGCATGGCATTTTGCTGGGTGGTGTTCCCGGAGTTGACCCTGGCCATGTGGTGATCATTGGTGGCGGTGTGGTCGGAACCAATGCGGCCAAAATGGCCTGTGGCCTCGGTGCCAAAGTGTATGTGCTCGACATGAATCTTGACCGTCTAAGATATCTGAGCGATGTGATGCCGAAAAATTGTTTTCTTCTCTACTCGAGCCCTGCAGCCATCCGGGATCTGATCCCAAGGGCCGATGTCGTGGTCGGTGCGGTTTTGATTCCGGGTGCCAAGGCCCCTCGGCTCATCACACGTGAGATGTTGAAGACCATGAAGAAGGGTGCAGTGTTGGTCGATGTGGCCATCGATCAGGGGGGGTGCTTTGAAACGTCCCGGCCGACCACGCACAAAGATCCGACTTACGTGGTAGAAGGCGTTATCCACTATTGCGTTGCCAACATGCCGGGCGCGGTTCCCAAGACCTCAACCCTGGCCTTGACCAACGCCACTTTGCCCTATGCCGTAGAGATTGCCAATAAGGGTTGGAAACAAGCCATGCTGGAAAATCCCGAAATCAAACTGGGAGCCAATGTGGTGCGAGGCAGCATAACTTTCAAGGCTGTAGCCGAAGCTTTTGGCTTAGACTACCGGCCTATTGATGATCTGCTTGCCGATTGATCCTTGGAATATCCCGGATGCTGCCCCAGTCCCTCGCATCAATAACGGCTTTCGCGGCCGCAGGAGCAGGAGGTTTCGCCTCTGAAATGAAAAGTGCTGGACCTGCCGGGCAGCACCTTGAAAGACGGCGAATAACAGTTTAATTTAGTAAAAATATGCGGAATAAATTATAAACCTTATCATGCGTAGTCAGAGGACATGCACGCTATGGAATTAGTCAATCATGACAGTTTCTTCCAAGGGCAGTTGGGAAAGATGTTTTATGTGGGCTTTCTCAAGTCAGCACAGGCGTGGTTTCCGTTGTGTGTAGTGGGAGATTCAGACGATGGCAAACTGGACACTCTGGTTCTGGCAAGCTCACTGAAACTTATGGACGAAACCGTGAAATCCTTCGCCCAGCGGATCTCGCACATACACGAAACGTTTGTGCAATATCTCACCATGGAAGAGATTCAAAACATCATGGGCAAGTATTCGCTGGAGAAGATCGCGATGGTACAGGAAGATTTCGGATCAGGCTGCGGCTGCGGTTGTGGTTGCAGCTGACGGAAACTTTCCAGGGAGAAGCCATGGCCAGAATCATTTACGCTCACCCGAGTCAAACCAAGTATGCCTACCACATCTACACGGATTTGGATTTTTGGGATGCCAGGCGGTTGCTGAAAGACCTTGCCACGGTTCGCAGAAATTTCGGCAGCAGCCCCAGCGGCGACGAGTTCCCAACGCAGGTGGTCGTCAGCAATTCGATCCCGTCTGTGGTGAGGAAGATTGAATCACGCCTGCGCAGGGCTGTCATTTCACCGCCTCGCCACGTGGTAGTGCGCTCCATGGTATACGATGGAAAATTCACATTCAATCCCCTCGACTACTATCCGCAGCGCTGGTCGAGGAGCCGCATGATGCATTTCACTTACCATCGGTTACCGCTGCAGCAGGGATCGCTGTGCAATCCGTATCAGACCGTCAAACTCTCCTGGCGTGGTGATGAAATACTGGTGCAGCGAGTGCAGCGGAAAGAAAAATATGACCCCATCATCCGCAATCTGAAGGAAGCCAAAGCGCATGCCATAGTACCAAGCTGTTTTTAGGCTACATGCGTGGGGTTGAGGTAGGCTCTGATATATAGACAACCGGAAGGATAACCAGCGTGGAGAGCATTGACCGGCCTATCTTGACATTGTCTGGACATGGGTCTTTGCCGGTTCTGTACGCCGGTATGAAGATGGCTTCGGGCGGCGGAAAGCCGCCCGTATCCCCATAACCGCACACCACCGGCTGCCTGCCTCAAACACCGACTTCTCCTCCTTCATACGCCAAGACAATTGTGCTGCTGACCAGGATCATTGAACTGGGGTTGGTGGAAAGACGGCGCACACTGAGGATATCCATCAAGGCGCATTAGAATATGACATGAGTGACGACGTGCCTGGCAGAGGGTGAGGCAGGTTTAAACGCCGGTTCAAGACAGACAATGACGGGGATGTTATGGGACTGCCGGAACTTGAGGTGAAATGCTGGAGATGCTGGGGCACGGGAGTCGTTTATGGCGAAGACCATGCTGAGACCATCGATTGCCCGGAATGTGGGGGAACCGGCTGGATTGTTACGGAGGATGGTCAACGCCTGCTCGATTTTTTTGAGCGGCACTTTGTCATCGATTCGGATTAGCCGGCAGGCCGTGACACTCGCCCCCCATCAAGGTCTGTGCGATACCGTCAGGGAGGCTCCGTTACAAGACCGTCCCCGAATCCATCTGTCCCAGTGCCTAAGGGCACCCGCAACAATGGTTGATAAATTGGGCCCGTTGGTCTCAAATCGCTTCTATACAGTGTGAGTTCTGTCACTGCAAAGGCTCCCGCCGTAAATTGCCGGTGGGCCAGAAGGGCCTCCTGGAGCAGATTCAGGTGTTTCTTGCCCTTCACTCGACCGAGTGTCAAATGCGCCTTGAAGGGCCTCTCCTCGGCTGCAAATCCAAGCGTGGTTAGAGCCGTTTCAACTCGTTTGTGCAGTGTTTGCAGCAGATCCACATCACCTCGCAATCCCACCCAAACAACCCGCATTTGCTTGAGGGAAGGAAACGCGCCGCATCCGGCAGGCTGCAGGTGTACGGGATGGATACCGGTGGCCGCCTGCTGCAGCGCCTGCCCGATCGGTTCGATTTGTTCGGGGGAAACATCGCCCAGGAACTTTAAGGTAAGATGCATGCGCTCAGGCTTGACCCAGGTGACCAGCGCTCCGCTCATTTTCAGTTCCCCGGCAAATTTTTCCAGTTCACGTTTGACCAAAAACGGCACATCGACGGCAATGAAGGTTCGAATCATTGTAATAAAATCCTCCAAAGGAGAACCAGTGCGGCCTGGGCCGCCTGCTCGCGGACCACTTCGCGCGGCCCTGCAAATAGATGCTTTTGAACTGTGGTGTGGGAGTTCGTGGAGCAGGCGATGAAAACCGTTCCGACGGGCTTGCCCGGCATTCCTCCCGCAGGTCCGGCTATGCCGGTGACAGCCAGAGCCACATCGGCTCTTGCCTGCTGCCGTGCTCCTTCGGCCATTGCCCGGGCGGTGGGTTCACTCACCGCTCCATGCTGATTCAGTAGGTCCGGCGGCACTCCAAGCATCTCCATCTTGGCTTGATTGCCGTAGGTGATGAAAGCCCGTTCAAAGTAGTCGGAGGCTCCGGCAACGCTGGTAATCCTTTGGCAAATAAGGCCTCCGGTGCAGGATTCGGCGACGGCCACCTTCCAGCTCCTTGCTCGCAGTTGCCGGCCCACTACGGTTTCGAGTGTATCATCGTTGAGCCCGCTGATATGCTGCGCACCCAGGCGATCGACAATGTGTGCCTGCACCTGCTGCAGCCGGGCGGTCGCCGACGCCTGGTCTTTGCCTGTTACCAGTATGGTCACCCAGTTTTCATAAAGCTGCGGCAGATAACCCACTTGAACGGCTTCATCGTGCCATGACAGGCTTTTCAAGCGATGGCCAATGACCGATTCCCTGAGCCCCTGTACCCGCATAATCTGTTTGATGTAGACCGGCCGTTCAGGAAACCGCCGCTTGAGGTCGGGGAGAACCTGGTCACTCATCAATTGCTGCATTTCCGCAGGCACTCCCGGCAGGAAGTAGCACACCACGTGGTCATGTTCCAGGATGAATCCCGCCATGTCTCGTCCTATCTTGACAGCACCCTGGGGGAGTTCGGTCAATTTGTCCAATTCCTCGGACCAGCTCAGTCCTCGCCGGGTGCATGCCTCCTTGAGACCTTGACGGTAGCGGTCGTTGACGACTAATGGAAGGTTAAAGGCCTTGGCCGCGGCGGCGCTGGTTCGATCATCCTCGGTGGGACCGAGGCCGCCGGTTATTATGACAAAACTCGAATCTTCCAGGCGGGTATGAAGTGCCTGGATGATTTCGTGTTCCGCGTCGCCGACAGTCACCATGGAGCGCAGACGAAAACCGTTTGAGCGCAGACATGCAGCAATATAGTGGGCGTTGCCGTTGGGTATGTCTCCCAGAAGAATCTCATCGCCAACGGTGATGAGACTGCCCATGATCTGTTTTTGCTCTTGCGTCATGAAACCCTTCCCAGACGTCCACCCGGACGTGCGCGTTTGAAGTGATCCCAATGGACGGCACCTTGCCACAGCACCTTGCGTTCACTGAATATAGGGTGTGGGCGCCCATATTTCAAATCAATTGGTAAACACTCTGCATGCGGCGACACAACGGGATGCGACCGGTTCTCGGGGGAGCCTGGGCGCGCCTGACATGCATTATCAGCATGACAGATAAACAGGATATTGATATAGATTTTAGGCAAATGAGGCTTAACCGACGACAGTGACCTGGGAGAGTTGACAGTGAAACCTGATTTTAGTAAGCAACATGGCCTGCTTCCGGCCATCGTTCAGGATGCCGAAAGCGGCAGCGTTTTGATGCTGGCCTATATGAATGAACTGGCCTGGAGTAAAACCGTTGAAACCGGCAAAGCTCACTATTGGAGTCGATCCCGCCGGAAGCTGTGGCTGAAAGGGGAAGAGTCCGGACATGTACAACTGGTTCGGGAAATCTATTTGGACTGCGATCGGGATACCATCCTCCTGAAGGTGGTTCAGTTGGGCGGTGCGGCCTGCCACACAGGCTACCAAAGCTGCTTTTATCAACGCTTTGTGAACGGAGCAATGGAAATAATAGGGGAGCGAGTATTCGATCCCGAGGAGGTGTACAAGAAGTGAATCAACTTAAATTGGGCATCCCCAAAGGAAGCCTGCAGGAATCTACCATTCGACTATTTCGCCAATCGGGCTGGCGGATATCTCTTTCCGACCGCAATTATTTTCCGGAAATCAATGATGTCGATATTCATTGCGCCATATGCCGGGCTCAGGAAATGTCCCGTTATGTCGAGAACGGAACGTTCGACGTCGGACTGACGGGCAAAGATTGGATCATGGAAAATGATTCCGATGTCATGGTGATAACCGATCTGATCTATTCCAAGGTGAGCCAGCGGCCGGCCAGATGGGTTTTGGCGGTGCCGCTTGATTCCCCGGTCCGGGATGTGAAGGATTTGGCGGGGAAAAAGATTGCCACGGAGTTGGTGAACTTCACCAAGCGCTATTTTGCCGCGGCGGGAGTCGAGGTGAATGTTGAATTTTCCTGGGGCGCCACCGAAGCGAAAGTGATTTCAGGACTGTGTGACGCCATTGTCGAGGTAACCGAGACCGGCACCACCATGCGTGCCAACGGACTGCGCATAGTCACCGAACTGATGCAGTCCAACACCCAGCTGATCGCCAATAAAACGGCCTGGGACGATCCCTGGAAGCGGGAAAAAATCGAACAGATTGCGCTGTTGCTGCAGGGTGCGTTACGCGCTGACGATTTGGTCTGCCTCAAGATGAACGTGTCGGAAGCCAACATTAACGGAGTCATCGAACTCCTTCCCAGCTTGAATGCTCCAACGATTGCCCATCTGTATCAGAGCAACTGGCTCTCGGTGGAGACCGTGGTGGCAAAGCAGGTGGTCAGAGAGCTGATTCCCAAACTGATTAAGCGGGGAGCGGAGGGCATCATTGAATATTCTCTCAACAAGGTGATCTGATGTTAAGGATCCGCACTTTGATGGTGTCGGTTGTGTGCCTGTTGATGCTTGCGGCGTGCAACGGGCTGGCGGGGAAAAACGGAAAAAAGCTGAACGCGGAACAGCTGCAGCAAATCGGTGAAAATTATCTTTCGGCCGGCGACACCGGGCTGGCTCTGCAGTACCTCACCCAGGCTGAGAAATTGAAGCCCAACGATCCGGCTATTCACTATGATCTTGGTCTGGCCTATGGGGCGAGAGGCCTCCCCGATTTGGCCGCCGATCACTTCAATAAGTCCCTTGCCATGAAGCCGGACTACGCCGAAGCATCGAATGCTCTGGGTGTCCTCTACGCGGAACGGGGCCGGTATGCCGAAGCGGAGGCTGCTTTCCAAAAGGCCCTGGCCAATCCTTTTTATCAGACGCCACACTATGTGCTGTACAATTTGGGGCAACTCTATGAAAAACGTGGAGACCTTGCGGCGGCACTGGAAAAATATCAACAGGCGGTGCGCGTGCAGCCGGCTTACGCTCCAGCATACCTGCAGATAGGGATCATCGAAGAAAAGCAGGGCAACCTGGAGGGGGCCGTGCAAAACTACCAAAAGGCGCTGCAGCACAGTCCCAACATGGCCGAAGCTCTGTTGCGCATCGGTTTGCTGAGTTACCGGGAGGGAAATTTCCCGGAGGCCTACAACTCTCTTGCCAGGGTGGTGCGCATGAGTCCTGATTCCGAATCGGCTGCGGAAGCCAGGAAGTATTTGGAAAAATTACCCGCTGGCAGCGGTTCGTGATGGAGCATCTCAAGGGGAAAAAAATTGATCTGCAGAAGAATCGAAGGGATCAAGCCCTTCATCGTAATGGACGTTCTGGAGCGGGCTCAGAAGATGGAGTGCGCGGGCGAATCGATCATTCATCTGGAGATCGGCGAACCCGATTTCGAGACTCCTGAAGCGATCAAATCTGCCGCCATAGACGCGCTGCACAGGGGGGAAACCCGTTACACCCACAGTCTGGGCAATGCCAAATTGAGGGAAGCGGTGTGCGCATACTATTCCCAGACTTATGGAATCACTCGCCTGGAGCCTGATCAGGTGTTGATCACTTCCGGGACGTCGCCCGCCTTTCTGATTGCCATGAGCACGCTGCTGGAATGCGGGGAGGAGGTGATTCTGTCCAATCCGCACTATGCCTGTTATCCCAACTTCATCACCTTCCTCGAGGGGGTTCCGAGGACGGTTGCGGTGTACGAGGAAGATGGATTTCAGTACCGGCCCGAGGTCATCAAGGCCGCTTTGAGTCCACGCACCAGGGCAATATTGGTCAACTCGCCCGCCAACCCCACCGGCAACCAGTTGGAACCGCAGCGCATGGCGGAGATTGCCGATTTGGGGAAATGGGTATTGAGTGATGAGATCTACCACGGGCTGGTCTATGCAGGGCGCGCACGGTCGATGCTGGAATTCACCGATAAGTGTATTGTTTTCAATGGCTTTTCCAAGCTTTTTGCCATGACCGGATGGAGACTGGGCTATCTGATTGTTCCCAAGAACCTGGTGCGCCCCATGCAGAAAATGCTGCAAAATTTTTTCATTTCAGCCAATTCAGTGGCCCAGGCGGCGGCTTGTGTCGCCCTGACGGATGCCAGTGTCAAGGCAGACGTGGAGCATATGCGATCAACCTTCGATAAACGCCGCCGTTTCATGATTCGACGACTGCGGGAAATGGGCTTCGGCATCACCGTGGAGCCGACCGGGGCGTTCTATGTTTTTGCCAATGCGGCAAAATTCACCAACGATTCCTATGCCTTTGCCTTTGATGTTCTGGAAAAAGCCAAGGTCGGCATCACCCCCGGGATTGATTTCGGCAGCAACGGTGAGGGCTACGTTCGCTTCAGTTATGCCAATTCGCTGGAGAACATAGCCCAAGGGCTGGATCGCATTGAACAATACCTGGCTTCCATCAAACCTGGAAAACCATGAGCCGTGATCTGATCATCAAATCGGCGGATTATGTCGCTTCGGCCGTCACACCTGAGCAGTGCCCCGCCGAAGCCCTGCCGGAGGTGGCCTTTGCCGGGCGCTCCAATGTCGGTAAGTCTTCACTCATCAACTGCCTGGTCAGGCGCAAGAAACTGGTGCGCACCAGCCGCACTCCCGGAAGAACCCAGACCATCAATTTTTTCATCATAAACGCTGCCTTCTACTTTGTGGACCTGCCCGGATATGGATTTGCCCGGGTGCCGGAGAGTGTTCGTGCCCAGTGGGGTCCCATGGTGGAGAGCTACCTGGGAGGGCGCCGCTCCCTGCGCGGGGTTGTGCAAATCATGGATGCCAGGAGAGCACCCACGGCTGACGATCTGCAGTTATGGAACTGGCTGCGGGTTAAAGGTATCGCTGCCCTCGGGGTGTTGACCAAAAGCGACAAACTGCCCCGTGGAAAGCATAAGACGTGTGTCATGCGTGCCGCTCAGAGCCTGACGGTTGCCGGTGACGATCTTATCCTTTTTTCAGCGGTGAACCATCAGGGAAGAAACGAATTGCTCGAGCGCCTGGCTTCCTGGCTCCTCCCTCATGAATAATTGAGCTCGTCCATTCTGCCCGAGAGTCTGTTGGCGACCTCCCTTTGCCTTGCGCAAGGGGGGGCAGAGGGTGTGATCGTGCCGTTGGCGGGATGGTTTCGGGGGCGAAAATTTTGTTTTGACATAGCACATAGTATGTAATATGGTTTCCGCCATGGCCACAAGACACAATGCAACCAAAGAGGCGCAAGCCAAACAGACCCGAAGCCGAATCCTCAAAGCGGCGGTCAGACTGTTCGCCCGCCAGGGATATCACAAGACCACCATCGCGGATTTGGCGCAGGCCATCCAGTTGACCTCGGGAGCCATCTTCCATCACTTCGCGTCCAAAGAAATGCTGCTCGAAACCGTGGTCGACTGGTTGGCGCGCGGCATGAAAGTCTATTCGGATTTCGCTGAACAGGTGGAAAGCGGGTCCAGCAAAGCCGTGCAACACATTCTGGTCATCATGTGCGACCATTTTAAACACAACCCCGAAGCCACCATCTGTCTGGCGGCTCTGGCAACGGAATTCGCCGGCAGCAATCAGCCCATGGAAATGCGCCTGAAGCAGACCTATGAGGTTTTCGTCAATGCATTTGCCCGGCTGCTCGCGAACCATCCCAAAGTGCATAACCCACGAGCAGCCGCCATCGCTTTTGTGGGGGCGGTACAGGGGATTGCCGTTCAGGGTTTGTTGCGCGAGCAGGAAGAATCCATTGATCGGCTCGCTGACGGCCTACTCGAGTTGATGGCGGATTGGTAGAAGGCGTGTTGCATTACAGGAGTGAGTTGTTCCCCGTTGTCTGGTCTAAATTTCGGGGGATTTCATTTCAGCACGAAAACAGGAGGTGCCAATGGAAATCAAAAAGGTGTGTGTACTTGGAGCCGGCATCATGGGGGCGGGTATTGCCCAGGTTGCGGCGGAGGCTGGTTTTTCTGTGACCATGCGGGACATTGAAGAGCGTTTTGTCGAGAAGGGCCTGAACACCATCAGGAAGAATCTGGACCGGGCCGTTTCCAAGGGCAGGATGGAAGGCCCCGCGGTCGATGCCGTAATGGGCCGTATCCAGGGAACCGTCGACATGAAGGAGGCGGTGAGCGGCGCCGACCTGGTTGTCGAAGCCGTCATTGAAATCATGGACCTGAAGAAGGATGTCTTCAAGGAGCTGGATGGTTTGTGCGGATCCGATACCATCCTCGCTTCCAACACATCGGGCCTTTCCATCACGGAGATGGCGTCGGTCACCGGACGGCCGGATAAGGTGATCGGCATGCACTTCTTCAATCCGGTTCCGATCATGCAGCTGGTAGAACTCACCAGGGGCTTTCTGACCTCTGACGTCACCTTTGCCGCCGCGAAGGTATTTACCGAGAAAATTGGCAAGACTCCCATCGAAGTGCTGGAAGCCCCGGGTTTTGCCGTCAACCGGATCCTTTGCCCGATGATCAATGAAGCCATCTTCGTCTATTCCGAAAAGATCGCTTCTGCGGAGGACATCGACCGGGCCATGGTCCTGGGTGCCAACCACCCGATCGGCCCGCTGGCTCTGGCGGATATGGTCGGCCTCGATACGCTGCTGCACGTGCTGGACGGGTTGCACAAGGAATTGGGTGAAGACAAATACCGTCCGGCGCCGCTTCTGCGAAAGATGGTGCGGGCGGGATACCTGGGGCGTAAGAGCGGTAAAGGATTTTACGATTATACCCGGTAGATTCAAAGTATCGTCGCTGCAGGGGGAAGGAAGCGCAAAGCGGCAGGGGATAGCTGAGGGACAGGACATGCTGAAATGTGGGCAAAGCATTTTTTTGAAAGAATTGAAATCGTAGGAAAAGGGAGAAGACCATGCAGTACGATCTGACGGAGGAACAAATACTGTTGCAGAATATGGTGCGTCGGTTGGCCAAAGAAAAGGTGGCGCCGGGTGCGGGCAAGCGCGATGAAGACGCCGAATTCGATTGGGAAATGGTTGAATTGATGAGAGAAAACGGCCTCTACGGGATTGACTTCCCTGAGGCATACGGGGGATCCGGTGCAGGGTTGCTGGCGCTTGCCATCACTGTCGAAGAGCTGTCCAAGGTCGATGCCGCCTGTGGTCTTCTGGTGGCCGATCACGAACTGGGTTCCCTGCCCATTTTGCTCGCGGCCAATGAGGAGCAGAGAAAGCGATTCTTGCCGCAACTTGCCAGTGGGGAACATCTGGCCGCCTTTGCCTTGACCGAGCCGGCCGCCGGCTCCGATGTGGCCAGGTTGCGCTGTCGGGCCAAAAAGGACGGCGATTCCTATATCCTCAACGGGACCAAAAATTTTATCACCAATGGAGGGGTGGCGGACATCGTAACGGTCTATGCGGTCACTGACCCGGAAAAACCGACCCACAAGAATGCGGCAGTGTTCGTCGTGGAGAAAGGCACGCCGGGTTTTACCGTGGGCAAGAAAGAAAACAAAATGGGAATTCGCTGGTCGGATACCGTGGAGCTTGTTTTTGAAGACTGCCGGGTTCCGGCTGAAAACATGCTGGGCCAGGAAGGGGACGGCTTCCATGTGATGATGAAAACCCTCGATTTCTCGCGCCCCGGCGTTGCAGCTCAGGCCCTGGGCATCGCTGCCGGAGCCTTGGAATATGCGATCGCCTATGCCAAGGAGCGGGAGAGCTTCGGCAAAGCGATCATCGAACACCAGGGAATCGGCTTCAAGCTGGCGGACATGGCCATGCGCACAGAGGCGGCCCGGCAGCTGCTGTATAAAACCTGCGCCATGATGCAGCAACTTCCCAAGGATCTGAGTCGCATCAGTCCGGAGATCATTCGCATGAGCTCCATGTCCAAGTGTGTGTGTGGAGATGTGGCCATGTGGGTGACTACCGAGGCCGTGCAGGTGCTTGGGGGCTATGGCTATATTAAGGAATACCCGGTTGAGCGGATGATGCGCGATGCCAAGATCACTCAAATTTACGAAGGCACCAATGAAATCCAGCGCATGGTCATTGCCAAAACCTTATAAATGGACAGTTGCAGGGGACTTGCCTGTGCAACCCAGTCTACGGGAGAAACAGACGTGAGTAGAGACAACGATGTCGTCATGGTTGCGGCGGCGCGGACTGCCATTGGCAAATTTGGCGGGGCGCTCAAAGACGTCCGAGCATCGCAGCTGGCCGCCCATGTGATGAAAGAGGCGCTGCGGCGGGCCAACAACCTGGACGCAAATACCATCAGTGACATCATTGCCGGGGATTGTGTGCAGTGCTTCGATGAAGCCAACACGGCACGGACGGCAGCCCTGATGGCGAACATCCCCGACCATGTGCCGGCCTTTACGGTTCAGCGGCAATGTTCATCGTCCATGCAGGCGCTCAATTCAGGGGTTCAACAAATCCGCTGCGGAGATTCCGCCATCGTGCTCGTGGTCGGGGTTGAGTCCATGAGCTCTGCGCCGTATTATCTGGCCAACGCGCGCTGGGGGATGCGTTTGATGAATCACGAAATTACCGATGCGGTATGGGAGATGTTGCATTCGGGGAGCCGCCTGCTGGGGGACCCTATGATCATGGGAGTCACGGCGGAAAACCTCGCCGAAAAATACGGCATCTCCCGTGCCGACCAGGACCAGGTGGCGCTGGAAAGTCACAACAAAGCCGAAGCTGCGATCAACTCGGGGCGGTTCAAGGATGAGACAGTGCCCTTTGAAATCGCTGGAAAAAAGGGACAGAAGACGGTGTTCGAGCAGGATGAGCACCCCCGCTTCGGCTTGACCATGAATGATCTGGCAAAGCTCAAACCGGTCTTCAAGAAAGACGGCACCGTGACTGCGGGAAATTCTTCCGGATTGAATGATGCCGCCGCCGCCGCCGTTCTAATGACGCGCAGCAAAGCTCGGGAGCTCGGTCTGACTCCGCTGGCCCGCATTGTGACGCACGCCGTCGCAGGGGTGGAACCCCACCTCATGGGGTATGGGCCGGTGCCGGCCACGGAGAAAGCCTTGCAGAAGGCTGGGATGAAGCTCAAGGATATTGAGCTGATCGAGGTCAATGAAGCTTTCGCCGCTCAATATCTTGCCTGTGAACGGGGTCTCGGTCTGGACCGGTCCATCACCAACGTCAACGGCAGTGGCATAGGCCTGGGCCATCCCGTGGGATGCACAGGGCTGCGCATTGTCGTTTCATTGGTTTTTGAAATGGCGCGACGCAATCTCGAGCTCGGTCTTGCAACGCTTTGTGTCGGAGGCGGCATGGGCATGACAACCATAGTGGCAAGAGATTAGTCGCAGAGGGGCAGTACTTCAATCTGGGAGGGAAAGGTTATGCCGGAAGAATTGATCGACAGGACTCCGTCAGCGTACAATTATCAGCTGATCATCAAACAACTCTTGAGGACGCCTCTGATCTACTCGCCACATCAGGAAATCGTCTATCGAGACCTCAAGCGCTACGATTATGTGACCTTGAATAAACGCATCGGGCAGCTGTCCAACGCGTTGCAGGCGCAGGGCGTGCGGCCGGGGGATACCATAGGTGTAATGGACTGGGACAGTCACAGGTATCTCGAGTGTTTTTTCGCCATTCCCATGATGGGCGCCATTCTGCATATGGTGAACATCAGGCTGTCACCCGAGCAGATTGCCTATACTATCAACCATGCAGAAGACGATGTTATTCTGGTCCATTCTGATTTTCTCTCTGTTCTGGAGGGGATCCGGGGTGAACTCAGGACGGTTAAGAAAATCATTGTCATGTCGGACACGCTGCCGGCCCCGGATACCAGCCTTGAAACCGTCGGCGAATATGAGACGCTGCTTGGCAACTCTCCAGCGGAATTTGAGTTTGCGGATTTCGACGAGAACACCAAAGCAACCTCCTTCTATACGACAGGCACCACGGGCGCTCCCAAGGGGGTGTACTTCAGTCACCGTCAGCTGGTGCTGCACACGCTTGGAGTGTTGACCGCTCTGGGCAGCTTCAAGTCCCAGGCGTCATTTGATTCCACCGATGTCTACATGCCGCTGACCCCGATGTTTCACGTGCACGCCTGGGGATTGCCCTATGCCGCCACCCTGATAGGTGCCAAGCAGGTTTATCCCGGTCGCTATGAGCCCGAGACCATCCTCAAGCTGGTAGCTACGGAAAAGGTCACCTTTTCGCACTGTGTTCCGACCATTTTGCATATGCTGCTCAACAGTCCCTCGGCTCAAACGGTTGACCTTTCCAAGTGGACCCTTATCATTGGCGGCTCGGCGCTATCCAGGGCCTTGTGCAGGAGGGCTCTGGAAAAGGGCATCAATGTGTTTACCGGCTACGGCATGTCGGAAACCTGCCCAATTTTGACCTTGGGTAAATTGAAGCCGCACATGTTCGACTGGGAGCCGGACGCACAGATCACGGTGCGGTGCCGTACCGGAGCGCCTATTCCTCTGGTGGATCTACAGGTGGCAGATCCCCAGGGAAAGAGTCTGCCGCACGATGGGGTGAGCACCGGGGAAGTGGTGGTGCGATCTCCCTGGCTCACTCAGGGCTATTTCAAAGAACCGGAAAAATCGGAAGACCTTTGGGTGGACGGCTGGCTGCATACTTCCGACATCGGATATATCGACAGCGAAGGATATTTGCAGGTGACCGACCGCATTAAAGACGTGATCAAAACCGGGGGTGAATGGATTTCCTCGTTGGAGCTGGAAGACATCCTCACCCAGCATGAAGCGGTCAGCGAAGCGGCCGTCATTGCAGTGCCCGATGAAAAATGGGGAGAGCGCCCGCTGGCTCTGGTGGTTTTGAAGGAAGACTATCGCGGCAAAGTAACCGACGACGACATCAGGAAGTTTTTTATGGGTTACGTTGCAAAAGGGGTCATTTCCAAGTGGGGAGTTCCCGATAAGACCGTCTTCGTTGACAGCCTGGCCAAGACCAGCGTCGGCAAGCTCAATAAAAGGGCGATGCGCGAGCAGTATGTGGGGCGCAGCCACTAGGCTTTTGGCTCCTGCCCGGCTTCGTTCGCGTCAAAGATTCAGCATGGGGCAGCGGGACGCTGATTGGTGTCAATCCTGCCGGCTTAAACCCATGGGATTCACCGATCATCGATGAGATAGCCGTGTATTCTCACCCCGCAGCGGAGGGAGGAGCCGTCCCCGGCATTTTCAATTTTCAAGGCACTGCCTGAGCCTATCAGTATACCCGGGGAATACTGAAAGACCCTCATATCCGCAGTTGAGGTACGGAAATATTCGCGTCTCCTACTGTCAACCAGAGAGCTTCTCGAGGCACTCGTTGAACAGCTCTGCTGCGTTGTGTTCTGGTCCACGGCACCGGCCGTATTGGCTCATGGTGCGCTTCTCCAGCATGGAGACCGTCTGCTCCAGCAAGCAGAAGGCAAAAACCAGGTGGTGCTCCTGGAAGAATGCCTTGCTGCTGTTTTCCGCCAGATAGCCTCGATAGAAAGGTTTCGCATCCTCCCGCCTGGAATGCGTGAAGCTCCATGCCAGGTAGGTGTAGAACATATAGAAGCGCGGTCGGGGCTGAATGTGCCAGCCGACTATGGCGAAATTGTGGTCGGGGCATAGTACCAGATGTTCCGGGGTGAGTGCCGCATGGGATAGATTATTTCCTGTGATCGGCATATGGATGCAGAACTTGCTGCGCATTTTATTTCGGAAAGCCTCCAGTGCGGCTCCAGACCACAAAGGTCGCGTTCCAAGCTGCCTGACACAGGTTTCCAGCCGTTTTTCAGCCCACTGATAGGATTGCGCCATTTCTTTGTGGCGTGTAGATTTTTGCTGATCGTCCATTCTTTGCACTCTTTCCAGAGCAAAACGATTCAGCCCACCGGCCACATACATCATTGATACTTTGGATTTTAAGGTTTCCTGGTAAAACGGAACCAGGACAAGTGAGCGAAAAAGCGCCTGGAGTCTCGCGGTTAGTTCGGTGACCCGTTCAATGGTGGCGGCGTCCTCGAATGGCCTATCGGCCAGCCTCTCTCCCTCCAGGTACGGGTACAGGTAGAATTCTTCGCTATCTTCCGATACGGGCTGTGGATAGTGAAAGCAGGGGTGCAGCAGTGCAAAGTTCTTGAGCAGTTGGACGGTTTGATCGCGGGGCGTTTGCTCTTTTGCCACCCATTTTTTCCCCTCCACATCGTGGATGATCCAGGCGCGGGATGGAGATGCAAGCATCCGCGGTTCACCGTCATAGACTACCCGGCAACGTCGGCAAAAGTTTTGCAAATTGCGGTTCACGGGGATCTCCTCCTGCATTTACTGCACTACCGATCGTAGCCAATGTTTCAGGATTATGCTAAGATTTTTTTAATTTCGCAGGACGCCAGGTGAGGATTGAGCGATGTTCTTTTTTATTGGCGGAGTTCAGCCCAAGACCGTTATTCTTGATGAAACTCCCGGACTTTGCCCCGTTTGTGGTTTGGCTCAGGCCCGCTTGAAAAGAACGGACCATTATATCAGCCTATTTTTCATACCCCTGATTCGTGTAAAGAGAGGAGACCCTGTTCTCATGTGCGAGCGCTGTGGCGCGGCTGTTTCCGCGGATCAATCGCGCGAGTCGCCCGGCGTGCTGCCCCACGCTGCTCGGTGTCGTGCATGCGGCGCTTCGCTCGACCCAGCATTTCGCTATTGCCCGCAATGCGGAAGCCGGATATAAGGGGTCTTAAATTTTTTTAGAAGAACCGCGCAGGTGATGAAAGATGAAAAGCAGAAGCAATGTGCTGAATTTCCCGACGATAGCTACGCCCAATCTTGAGGATGTTTTCGCACGATTTCTAAGGGACCAACAGAGGCGGTTGAAGCCCCGGACATATCGCCACTATGAAGAAGTGATCGATCTACTTCGACATTGCTTGAATGGCTATGGGTACCATGAACTGGATAATTCTTCGGACGTGGCCCTATATGAGAAACTGTATTTCCACAAGAACTTGGAATTTTGTGTCATCTTTGGCCCGGACAAGATTTTACCGTCACTTTCCAATTTTTTGAATTACTTTATGATTCGTAAGGTTATGGCGTCCGAAGCGCTGCTGCAGGCGGCCGGCACCGTCACCAAAAAATTTATAAAATGGCTGGAGGAATCTCACCTCATCGACAGAGAACAGGCCGTCAAAGGCACCCGGATCGCCGCCGAAGCCGCGCGGGAACTGCCTGCGGCGGAGCGGCTGGCGCGACTCCTGTATGATTACGCGCAGAACCACGCGCCGCGCTATTGGACCTCGGAACTGGATGATTATTTCACCGTGGAAGAGATCCAGCCGGGAGTATTGATCCTTTCGGGAACTGCCACTACGGAGATGGTCGAAGTAAAAGTCCCCAAGGATATCACCGATCACTGCAGAGTGGGCTGGCAACTCAATTTTCTGCTGGGTAAAACGCGCAACGGCTGGTGCATCATCGAGACCGGAAACGTTTATCCCAATTAGCTCCTGCCCGCAACCGGCCGACGGGCAGGGAGCGCGTGTTTCCCAAGGCCTTCAACGGTATCGAACAAAAATCGTCACGGTCCTCATTGGGTGCCGGAAGTTTCTTGCAGTTTTGCCAGGCGTTCCCTGGCAATGCGCGTGTAGGTCTCCATTACATGTCGCGGGGGTTCGCGGCGCATATCCTCAGGTTTTTCCACGAGCTTTATTGCGGTGTCCGGACAAGTGGGTACACAGAGGCCACACCCGATGCATCTTTCCCGGCTGATTACGGCGCTGCCCTGCTGCATCGAAATGGCATCCATTTGGCAACGTTCCAGGCAGGTTTCACAGCCCGCACAGCGTTCCGCATTGACCACGGCGAAGAAGTTGCTTGCAACGAATTCGGCCGGTCTGGGCAATCTCTTGAGATTCTTCAGTATCTGACAGCAGCAGCCGCAACAGGTGCAGATATTCACGGCTTTCTGGGCATTGGATGGTTGCAGCACCAAGCCCGCCTGCTCAGCGCGCTGCAGAATGCGCAGGGCTTCGTCGTGATCGATGGGGCGGCCCAATTGGTTTTCTTCATAGTAAGCGGCACCCGCCCCAAACACCAGACAGCTCTCCAGGGGCTTGTCGCAGCCGTTTCCGGCCATCTGATGCTCTTTGCGGCAGATACAGGGGGCGACCACGATTTTGTCCTGGTCCCTGATGATTTGCCGCGCCGCTTCATAGGGCATGACTGTCTGCTCGACGGCTATGGCGGCGGGAATAGGAATGGTGCGCAGTTGCGGAGTGCGCACATGATAGGCTTGATCAAAGAAATGGGGGATGTATTCATTCATATCCCTGATCAGTTCTGCATCGAGGTCATTCACATGGTATTCCCAGATGCCGATCACGAACTGAGCGGCCATATACCTGGTTTCAGAGCCCTTGCGAAGCCTGAAAATGAGTCCCTTGCGGGCCATTTCCTCGAGTTGCCCGGCGACGTGCTCGGCCGTTTTGGCCGTCCGGGATGCGATGTCCTCAGGGGCTTCCGGCTTCATGGACAGGAAAACGGCCAGAGCGGCTTCCTGCGGTGTGAACAGACGACGCAAAATGCGCATTTCCACTCCCGAAGCAGTGCGCGGAAAACCGGCCGGTAGACGATTCAAATGATCTGCAAGCTTCTCATAGACATCCTTGTATTCCATATGGTGACCTCTTTCCTTTGATGGTTGCAGCCGAGTAACGACCCATTTTGCCTGTTTTCCAGTTTTTTTTCGATTTCCTGAGGCAGTTCTGCCTGTGCCTTTGCATCTCGCAGGTTAGCAACATCCCGGGAAAACATAAAGTCCATTGCATTGAAATGGTTGAGGCGATCTGATAGAAGAAGGACATTTGCTGGATCGACAAGGTTGGGAGCGTATTGCTTTGGGAGCATATCGATGGCTGAAAGGTACGAGATTAATCGACTGCGTGAGTGGATTACGCTGGGAGATTGGGATGCTCTATTGCAGATTTTTACTGACCTTCATCCGGCTGATTCGGCGGAGCTCCTGGCGGGTCTCAGCCCCCAAGAGGTAGCCAAATTTATAGAACTGGTCGGAGTTGCTGACGCGTTGACCGTGTTCGAATTTGTGCCCTTCGAAATCCAAAAGGAGACCCTGCTGCAGCTGCCTCGATCGACCGTGGCGGAGCTCATCAGTTTGATGAGCCCGGACGATCGTGCTGACCTGGTCGAAGAGCTTGATGAGAAGACCCAGGAAAAGCTCCTGGCGCTCATTATCAAAGCCGAGAGGCAGAACATCCTCAAGCTCATTACCTATCCGGAGGACAGTGCCGGCGCGTACATGACGACCGACTATGCATTGCTCCGGCCGGATGCCACCATACGGGCCGCGTTGGATCAGCTCCGTTTTCAGGCGACGACGAAGGAGACCATCTACTATGTTTATGTAGTGGATCAGGCCCGTCGGTTGATCGGTTTTGTGTCACTGCGGGATCTGATCATGGCCCGCCCCGACATCCAGGTGAGAGACATCATGAATCGCAACGTGATTTCCGTACGTTTCGATGAGGATATCGAGGATGTGGCCAAAGAGATGTCTCACTACGATTTTCTCGCCATGCCCGTGGTGGACGCCGATGACCGCCTGATCGGTATCATCACCTACGATGATGTCTTTGACATCATGAACGAGGAAGCGACCGAAGACATGTATCTGCTGGCAAACCTGGACACCGATGAAAAGGTTTTTTCCCCTTTGCCCCGTTCGGTTAAACTGCGTGTTCCCTGGTTACTGGTCAACTTATGCACCGCTCTGGTGGCTTCCTACACGGTCAGCCTTTTTTCCGAAACCATCAGCAGCTTCGTAGTATTGGCGTCCTTGATGCCCATTGTGGCGGGTATCGGCGGTAACGCGGGGACGCAGTCATTGACGGTGGTGGTGAGGGCCTTGGCACTGGGAGAGATCAAAGTTGAGGGGAACTGGCCGGTGTTGTTGAAACAGGTTGGAGTAGGGTTGTTCAGTGGGCTTATTTGTGGACTGGTGCTGGCGGCTATCGCCTATTACTGGCATAAAAATCTGTGGCTTTCGGTGATCTTGTGGATGGCCATGACGTCAAATCTCATCATTGCCGGACTGGTTGGGTCCATGGTGCCGATAGCTCTGCGCAAACTCAAATTGGATCCGGCGCTGGGATCGAGCATTTTTGTCACCATGGCCACGGATACCGGTGGATTTTTCATATTCTTGGGTCTCTCAACCTTGCTTCTGCATCATCTTGTGGGAGGTTAAGCAACCCGTTTGTTGTGCTTCGTCCGAAATATTTCTGCGCAGTTCGTCAACGGAAGGCGCGACATCATGCATGATCTTTTCTACAGGAATTTCAAGGAGACCATTTGATCGCCGTTAATCAAACACGTGTAACGAAACAGATTCACCTGGGCAATGTCCCCATCGGCGGAGGAGCGCCGGTGGTGGTGCAGTCCATGACCAACACCGATACCCGGGATTGGCAGGCCACAGTAGCGCAGATCATTCGCCTGCAGGAGGTGGGGTGTGAAATGGTGCGGGTTGCAGTGTTGGACCAGCAGGCCGTCCAGCAGCTCTCCAGAATCAAACAGGCCATTGACATTCCGCTCATTGCCGACATCCATTTCGATCATCGTCTGGCACTGGGAGCTCTAGCAGCCGGGGTGGATGGCCTGCGGTTAAACCCGGGCAATATCGGCGGTGGACAAAGTGTGGCCAAGGTGGTTAAGAGCGCCCTGGAAAGGCAGGTACCCATTCGCATCGGCGTCAACAGCGGTTCGGTGGAAAAAGAATTACTGTCCAGATACGGTCGCCCGAGTCCTGAGGCTATGGTGGAAAGTGCACTGCGACACATCAGGATGTTGGAGGATGAAGGATTTGACCTGATCAAGGTTTCGCTCAAGTCATCCGACGTGTTGGACACTATTCGGGCCTATCAATTGCTGGCCGATCGAGTCGACTATCCGCTGCACCTGGGCGTTACGGAAGCCGGAACTCTGGTTGACGGTGCCATCAAGTCGTCCCTCGGCATCGGCGTGCTGCTCTATCAAGGCATCGGGGACACCATTCGAGTCTCCTTAACGCGCCCTCCGGAAGATGAAATTCCTGTAGCTTACAGTATCCTCAGAGCTTTGAAGTTGCGCCGGAGAGGAGTAGAATTGATCAGCTGTCCCACCTGCGGAAGGACTGAATTGGATTTGATTCCGCTGGTCGAGAAGGCGGAGCGGTTACTCAGAAAGGTGCGCAGCCCGTTGAAAGTGGCCATTATGGGATGTGTGGTGAACGGACCGGGTGAGGCGCGCGAGGCCGATGTCGGTATTGCTGGAGGGCGCGGCAAAGGGATTTTGTTTAAGAAGGGGGTACGCACGCAAACCATAGCGGAGGAAGAGCTGCTTCAAAGGCTGCTGATGGAAGTCCAGGAGATCACTGGAGAGGTGATTATAGATTAAGCCGGAAGAAGTTGATTCGGGCATCCGCACGAAGATTTGCGGCAGCATCCTATGCCATCAAGAAGTTGATTCCTTATTGCGGAAATAGATTCAGTGCGATTCTTCGAGATCATCGATCAAATACTCAGCTATTATCCCAAAGCCGATATATCCTTTATCGAAAAGGCATATGTTTTTGCCGCCAAATTTCACAAAGGGCAAGTCCGGCTCAAGGGTGAACCCTATTTAAACCACCCGCTGGAGGTAGCGAGCATTCTCGCAGGGATGCGCCTGGATGAGGCCAGCATTGCGGCTGGACTGTTGCACGATTGCCTGGAAGAAAAGCTCCTCACTGCGCGTGATTTGGAGGAAGGCTTCGGCCCATCAACGGCTCGAATCGTTGAGGGAGTGACCAAGCTGGGTCAGCTCGACTTCAGCCAGCGGGAAGAGCGGCAAGCGGAATACATGCGCAAAATGGTCCTCACCATGTCGGAGGACATCCGCGTTGTGCTGGTCAAGTTGGCCGATCGACTTCAGGAAATGCGCGGCTTCAGGCGACACCCCTCGATGATGCAGGAGGTGCTGGCTGAAGAGACCCTGCACATCTATGCCCCGCTCGCCGCGCGACTGGGCATCGACTGGATGAAGCAGGAACTGGAAGACCTGAGCTTCCAATGCCTTTATCCGGACGCCTACCGGGAGATCTTTCAGGGCCTTGCCAAGACCGAAAAGGACCGTAAGCGCTATGTGGAAGAAGTCAAGCAGATCATCCTGGCGAAGCTTCGCGAAAATAACTTGACGGGACGTATCAGTGGTCGATCCAAGCACTTATACAGCATTTACCAAAAAATGATGCGGCAAAATCTGGACCTGCAGAAAGTCTATGATGTCATCGCTTTCCGCATCATCGTTGACTCGATTAAGTCCTGCTATGAGACTCTCGGTATCGTGCATTCGGTTTGGGAGCCGGTCGAGGGGCGTTACAAGGACTACATTGTTAAGCCTAAAGCCAACATGTATCAATCGCTGCACACAACGGTCATCGGTCCCTATGGAGAGCGGATGGAGGTCCAGATTCGAACCGAGGAAATGGACATGGTGGCCAACGAAGGCATTGCCGCTCACTGGCTTTACAAGGAGGGGAAACCGACTGCAGGTCAGACGGAGGAGGAGACCCGCCGATTTTCATGGCTGCGTGAGCTGCTCGAATGGAACCGGGAATGGCGCGACCCTAAAGGGATCTTTGAAGCCGTCAAGGTCAACCTGTATCCGGACGAGGTCTATGTATTCACTCCGCAGGGGGAAGTGAAGGCCCTCCCCAAAGGGTCAACGCCCGTCGACTTCGCCTATGAAGTGCACAGCGAAGTGGGCCATCGCTGTGTCGGGGCAAGAGTCAACGGCAAACTGGTGCCTTTGCGCTATGAGCTGCAAAATGGCGACACCATTGAAATTTTGACTGCGGCCAATCATCATCCCAGTAAAGATTGGTTGAAGTTCATCAAGTCGACCAAGGCGCGCAACCGTATTCGCCATTGGATTAAAGCCCAGGAACGGGAGAACAGCATCGCCGTTGGAAGGGAGCTTTGTGAGAAGGAATTCCGTAAGAGGGGACTGAGCTTTAACAATTACATCAATTCCCTGGAACTGCAGGAAGTGGCCAAGAGTTTTTCCCTGCGCAGCATAGACGATCTACTGGCGAGCGTCGGGTACTACAAAGTTTCCGCGGCTCAGGTTTTCGGCAAAATGCCCTTTGCCCTCGTCGAAGAACAGCCAGCCAAAGAAGAGACGATCCCCATCGAAAAACGCAAGCCGAGCAGAAGCGATGAGGGGGTCCGCGTTCGCGGAGTGGATGACGTGCTCATGCGCATGGCTAAATGCTGCAATCCAATTCCCGGGGAGCCCATTGTGGGATTCATCACGCGCGGAAGGGGAATTACCGTTCACAGAGAATCGTGCAAGAACATTGAAGACATCGAACC
>FWPV01001200.1_pt1 | contig 74055 bp, 65 predicted proteins | sample 2228371 | NCBI WGS metagenome assembly FWPV01 (sample SAMEA103939776, study PRJEB20133) | metagenome
CACTTTGTTCACATTTCGCCTATTTTCCCTTCGCCTCAAGGCGAGGGGTTTCCACCTTCCCCGATGTTGAAACTAAAAAAGAAGCCTTGGGCAGTAAAATCCCTCCTTGTCGAGTCAAACAAATGGGGTTGCATCTTGAATTGTTAAGAACGTGACTCGTTGACTGGATCCGAGGAGTGGGTCCGTATCTAAAAACTTATGAGATTGCCACGGCCTTTGGCCTCGCAATGACAATGAGGATCCAAACCAATGGGTCGCATCTTAAATTGTGAATTAGCGTTCAACTTACCCTCCATTTTTCTTGAAGAACGTGACTGTGACTGTGGAGAGCCCCAGACCGAGAAGCACAAATCGTGAATCAAATCATTTAGTGCTTCTTCTATTGCCTCGTACAATGGGATAGGCGTCAATGGAGGGGGTTAATGTCTTTGAGCAAATTTTTGAAAGTGACCACCCGTATTTTTTATCTAATGTGAGGCGTAAGGAGTTCCAAACTCATTGAGAGCGCATGGTAGAAAAATACAAGCCCTCTTCCCTTATGGTCCTCAAATCTTCGATTGTTGTAATCACTGGCATAATTCCCTCATTACTCCGAACTAAATCATCCATAGCTTAGAGAACCTGCCGTAAAAACAAATAGCTCCCTCTTTCTTTAGAACAGGTTTTCTATGTAAAACCTGTTATGGAAATCAACGTCCCCATCCACCTAACTTGCTCCCAATATACCAAAGTTAGGGATTTTTTTAAATAGGTAACTACTCGGACTTTTTCTAAAGGGGTTAGGAAAAAGGGGGTAGGGCGAATGACTCAATCCATCTGTTCCAAAGAAAAGATTGTTCCGGTTTCAAAGAAGATCTCCCGCGGGGCATCCGGCCCTTTTTCTCTTAATTGAATGAGCCGTTCAAGGTTGGACTCCTTGTCTCCGTGCGTCACCTCCGGGTGATCGAACACCCATCTGGGAAAACCGGCGAAGCTCGTCACCTCCATGCTGTTCAGATTCACCACCTGGACCACGATGGTGCCTGTTTCTTCATACCAACCAACCATAAAAACATTGGGCGCCACCTCTTTGCTGTGGGTGACCTGGCAGGCCCTTCGACTCCCGAACGGCCCGCTTATCACCTCATAAGCAACCCGGTCTTCGCCTTCATAATGAACGTGATATTCCCAGCCGTTCTCATACCTGTATTTGATCTTTTTCCCAACCAACGCATGCGACATCTCATACTCCTCTCCTAAACAATTTTTTCTTAAGCCCTAATGCATAACCCTCACACGCCATCACCCGTCCAAGACCTTATTTGATCAATCCCCCTCGCCGCTCTTTAATAAAGGAAAGATCAACTGGTCTTATGACCCCATTTATAATAGCATAATAGAAACCCAGATGAACCCTTATTTTATTTTTAAAGAATTGCAATATTGCAAGCCTGACCCGATACCCCTTCTTTTCTTCAGCGGTTAACCAACTTTTTTATGGATGATCCCGCCCCTTCTCTTCCGTAACATTGAAGGTCTTAAAACTTGACAAAATCAAATTAATTTGTATATATTGATAATATACAAATAGGACTCCTGAAATGGATATATTGTCTCGCCTTGAGGGTTTTGACTGGGATAAAAGTAATATTGAAAAGAATTGGGAAAGGCATAGAGTTACCCATATTGAATGTGAGGAGGTCTTCTTTAATAACCCTCTTGTTGTCGAGGAGGATGAGCCTCACTCTATAGGAGAATGTCGGTATTATGTATTAGGTCGAACCGATAAGGGGCGATTACTTTTTGTAGTTTTTACTATAAGGGATAATAAAATAAGGGTCATCTCAGCAAGGGATATGAATCGGAAAGAAAGGAGACTTTATTATGAGGAAATTGAAAAGGGTGCCAAAATTTAAGAGCGAGAAAGAGGAGTTTGAATTCTGGTCAAGGCATAATTCAACAGAATACGTAGATTATTCAAAGGCAAAAAGGGTATTATTCCCAAACCTGAAACCCTCCACCAAGGCCATCTCTCTCAGGTTGCCTGAATCCCTTATTGAGAATCTTAAGGTTTTAGCGAATAAAAGGGATATCCCTTATCAATCTTTGTTAAAGATGTTTTTAATAGAAAAAGTAGAGGAAGAGTTACGTGTGTCAAAGTAAGGGAGTTTTAGCCAATAATTAATAGCCTCAAACCTGGTTTTCCTGGCCTCTTTTGATAGGACTATCAAATCCATTCCGAGTAATTCTACATTTTATATATCCAAAACCTAGCCTTATGACTCACTTATAATAGCATCCTTAAAAACCAGATGTCTATTGATTTATTTTTTAAAGAATTGCAACATTGCAAGCCTGACCCCACTTTTTCATTAGAGATTCTGAACCAAAGTCAGAATGATAGTTTAAAAGTTCTTCTACTCTAAGAGTTAGAAGTCCCGATTTATCAGAATTCTTCTGGATTCCTGCTTTCGCAGGAATGACGGTTAAGATTTAAAATAATGGCTCTTCGCGTAATAGAAGAGGAGATTTGATTCAATCATAGGGGGAAGTAACGAACCTCCTCTAAATAATTTTGTTATCGGTTGAGATCGTAATCTCCTATGAAAAGAACACCCGATCTCTAAAAAAAAAGAAAACCAGATGTCCCGGGGTATGTCCAGGGGTGTGAATGAGTTCTACAACTTCTGAATTAGGGAGGATCCAGGAGATGACCGAGACAGGATGGATAGTCGGGCAAGGGGCCATAAGTGGGCTCTTCTTCCCATCCGGGAATCCTAACTGCCTTTTTCGCAGCGGCTTTATATCTTTCCCAATCAGCCCCCATATAGAGGAACATTCGCTGGGCTGCCAGGGAGCCTTCTCCATGGATACTTCCCACCTGAAAATGGGGATGGGTGAGGTCCTTCAGGAGTCTGATGACTCGAAGTCGATGCTCGGTGGGGACTTCGGCCTTCCCACCAAGATATTTCTCCAGTAAAGGATGGGTTTCTTGATTCACCCAATCCCGATAGGTGGGAATCGTTGCTGCAATCCCGCCACAGATGTCATGGACTATCTTCATGGCTTGATGATAATTATCGGCAAACAGATATTTCGCCGTATTGATATAAACGAGGTTGGGGTAGACGAGTTCTGAATCAGGCTCCTTTTCACAATAGAGACAGGAGGCTTTACCGATCACATCCACCGCCTCTGTATACATAGCCAACCAGGCCAGTTTATCCCTTACATGAGAATAGGTTTCGATGCCATTATATTCAGCCATCAGGGCACCAACTCCTGTAAGGAGTTCCAGTTCCGAAGTCATCCGGCAAACCCCAAAGAGACGATGAAAGATGGCAAAAAGGTAGGTGAAATCTCTTGAAAACTCCCATTCCCCGCATAGAAATACCCTCTCCCAGGGGACAAATACATCCTCAAAGACAATCATACATTCAGAGGCAAGATGTCCTGTGACCGCACTTAATGGATAATCCCAGAGGGCTTCCTCTCCTTCCTCTCGCATGGTAGGCTCCATGGTGATGAGCGTGATCCCTTTAGCATTCAAGGGGAGAGCAAAGACCACGGCATAATCCTTGTCCTCCTCCCCATGGGCTCGACAGGGCATGACGATCACCTCATTGGCCCCTGGAGTAGAACTGATATGCATCTTTGCCCCTCTCACGAGGATTCCATCCTTTTGTCGGTCCACCACCCTGACATAATAGTCTTGATGTTTTTTCTGTTTGGAGGGACGGAGGCTTCTATCCCCTTTCACATCGGTCATGGCCCCAATGAGTCCGAGATCCTCCTTCTGAAGATATTTTCGATAGGCCTCAACCCGTTCTACATAATGGGTCCCCAATCTCTTATCCATTCTTCCCGCCACCACCCTTGAGGCCTCCAAAGCATCTACCCCAACGGAGTGAAGATTGGTTCCTCCTCCACTCCTCCAGGAGGTCAGGAAAATCTCCCTTCGCTTCAATAAATCCTCCGGGCTTTTCGGGGACAAAAAGAGGGAATGGACCTCTTCTCCCTCCTCATTCTTGGCAACAAATAAAGAGCGATACTTAGGATCGTTTGTAAAGAAATAATCCATTGCGGAATTCTGGATCACCCTTTTCAAAATAGGATGACTCGTCACATCCCCTACCCTCTCACCAAGACAGTAAATTACCCTTCCATCTTTCAGGCTCTCCACATACTGTTCAATCGATCGAATCATGATTCCTCTCCTCCTGAAACTCAACTATTCGATTCAATGATTAACCTCACATTCCCATTCCGCCATCCACCCGGATCACGGCTCCAGTGATATAAGACCCCTTAAAGGCCAAAAAACTCACCAGTTCAGCAACCTCTTCCAGACTTCCAGGCCTCCCCATTGGAATTCTCATCAGTTCCTTCTGGATCTTCTCCTCTGTGTCAAAAAGAGGGGCGGTCATATCGGTACGAAAAAAACCAGGAATCACCACATTGACGGTTATATTTTTTTGGGCCACCTCCCTGGCCAACGATTTACTGAACCCGATCAAACCTGCCTTAGCCGCCCCATAGGCTGTATCTCCAGGGTAGCCATGAAGAGCAACCGTAGAGGAGATATTGATAATCCTTCCCCAACCCTTTTCCAACATGAGTGGAACAATGTATCGACAGCAATTAAATGTCCCTTTCAAAACAGAATTGATCACTGTATCCCAGTCCTCTGTGCCCAGTTTCTGAATCCTTCCCCCTCGATGCAGGGCCGCATTATTGATCAGGATATCAATCCCTCCCATCTTTTCCACTGCCATCTCGACCATCGCCCTTACCTCATCTTCCTCAGCCACATCTGCCTGGATTGATAGGGCCTCCTGACCCATCCTCCTGATCTCTTCAACCACCTCTTGGGCAGACTCTGGTTTTGATCGAAAATTGACAATGACCTTAGCCCCCTCTTGGGCAAGACCGATGGCAATGGCTCTGCCAATCCCTCTTGATCCACCCGTCACTAAGGCAACCTTCTCATATCTCACCATGGGTTTACTCGATAAAAATATTATTTTTTAAGTTCACCCTTGATCACTTTGCCCGCAGGGTTACGGGGAAGATTGCTTCTATACTCAACAAACTTTGGAATCTTGAACTTAGCCAGATAACGGCTACAGAATTCCTGGATCTCTTCCGGAGTGGCTTCTTCCCCTGGTCTAAGCACAATCACGGCCTTGACCTCTTCTCCAAAAATAGGGTCTGGAACTCCTACCACCGCAGCCTCCAAGACCTTGGGGTTCCGATAGAGGACGTTTTCCACCTCAAGGCTCCAGATCTTCTCTCCTCCCCGGTTGATCATATCTTTGATTCGATCCAAGACATAGATGTAGCCCTCTTCGTCCATGGTGGCGACATCTCCTGTATGAACCCAACCTTCAACGATGGCCTTTCTGGTGGCCTCGGGATTATTCCAGTATCCTTTAAAAGTGGTGCACCCTCTGACGACCAGTTCTCCTGGCTCCCCGTGGGGAAGATCCTTTCCAAAATTGTCAATCACCTTGGCCTCTATCAAAGGGATGGAGCGTCCAACAGAGCCTTTATGACGCAAGGCCTCATCCAGACTGAGGGTAGTGGCGGTCATGCCACAGGCTTCGGTGAGCCCATAGCCAGGACACATTTCAGCCCCGGGGAGTTTTACGGAAAGCGTGTTTAACAACTCTTCAGGAGTGGCTGACCCCCCTCCTGCAAAACAGCGAAGGGAGGACAAGTTATATTGATCAAATTCTTGGGCATTGAGAATAAGCCAAAGGATGGTGGGAACCCCAATAATGGTGGTGATCTTCTCTCCGTCAATGATTTTGATTGCATCAACGGCATTGAATCTTTTCATAAAGACAATGGGAATCCCGGCATAGATAGACCCACATAAATTCATCACCAACCCGGTTACGTGGAATAAAGGCACTGGACAGAGGTTTTTATCTTTTTTTGCCTGCCACCCCAAAGTCTCTGCCACACAGATTGCTTCATTGATGATCCCCCTATGGGAGAGCACCGCCCCTTTGGGCCGACCCGTGGTTCCCGAGGTATACATGATGACCGCGCTATCCATCTCGTCCACCTGAAGGCTGACCTCTGGATGTTCTCTCTTTTCGACCAATTCTCTAAATTCATCCGACCCTACTATACATAGGTGTTTTACCTCTCGCAACTCTTCTCGGATCTCTGCGATGACCTCATAAAATTCTGAATCCACCATCACCATCTTGGAACCTGAATCATTGATTTGGAAGGTCACCTCTTCTCCCTTATAGGCGATATTCAAAGGAACTGCGATCGCTCCTAATTTGACCAAGGCAAAAAAACAGATGGCGAATTCCCATCCATTCCTGAGCATCAGGGCAACCCGGTCTCCCTTTCGAATCCCATATCGATGGTAGAGATTTGATGAGGCATTCTCGACCCACGATCCCACTTGCTTATAAGTGAGGCGTTGATCCGCACAGAGGATAGCCTCCAACTCCCCGTAGGAAGCAACCGTGTTGGAGAGAAGTTCAGAGAGGCTCTTGGGTCTATCCGCATATACAAGTTCATTATATCCCCATGGAGTAGGGACTTCTGATATTTTCTGTTTGCTCTGAATTCTTTTCATAAACCCTCCACCTATTTCATTGTCTTGGGCAGGAAGAGACTGATTTCTGGAAAGGCAACGATCAATCCAATGCCTATGAGAAAAACAAGGACAAAGGGGACGATTCCCCGGAAGATCTCTTCCATGGGGACTTTGGTCACCCCTTGAACGATGTAGACATTGATGGCCACAGGGGGAGTGATCATGCCCAGTTCTGTCATCATACAGATCAATACGCCAAACCATATCGGGTTAAAGCCCAATTGATGGATAACCGGAAAAAAGATAGGCACCGTGAGCAGAATCATGCCCAACGTATCCAGAAACATGCCAAGCGGGATATATAAGAGAAGCATGCAGATTACAATCCCGATAGGGGGAATACGGAGGCCCGCGATCCAATTGCTCACCCAGGCAGGGACTCCTGCAACCCCGAGGAAGATATTAAAAATGCTTGCTCCGATGAGAATGAATAGCATGTAACAGGTAATTTGAGCCGAACCCTTCAAGGCATCCAAAAAATTGGAAAAGGAGATGCGTTTAAACAAGGCCAGAATAAAGGCGCCAAAGGCACCAATACTGCCTGCTTCAGATGGGGAAAAGACCCCAAAGTATAGGCCTCCAATGACCAGGACGAAAAGCCCTAACATTCCCCAAACCCCTGTGAGGGAGCGAAATCGCTCTTTCCAAGAAAAGGACTCCCCAGGAGGACCCAATTCAGGATTTCTTCTACACATCACGAAGATCAGCAGAATAAAGAGCCCGGAAAGGAGGAGTCCAGGAAAGATTCCAGCAATAAACAGGGCCCCGATGTTGGTCTCTGTGATGATCCCTAAGATGATAAAGATCGTACTGGGTGGGATGAGAATACCTAAGGTCCCTCCTGCGGCAATGGTGCCGGTTGCCAGCCGTGAACTGTAATGGTATCGTTTCATTTCAGGGAAGGTGATGGTTCCCATGGTGGCGGCTGAAGCAAGGCTTGAACCTGTACAGGCTGCAAAAGCCGTGCAGGCGGCCATGGTGGCCATGGCCAGCCCCCCTGGAAGCTTGGCCATGATCTTATAGGCTGCGTCAAAAAGATTTCTGCTAATCCCTGAATAAAAGGCAAACTGCCCCATAAGCACAAATAGTGGGATGGAACAGAGAACGAAAGAGGAGACTTGGGCATAAGGGTTTCCGCCAAGGAGATTTAATGCTGGAATTAATCCTTTTAAGAAGACCATCCCTCCAAATCCTACCAGAGCGAATGAGAAACCAAGCGGTAAACCCAAGAAGGCGAGAAACAGGAAGGCCCCTATGGCTATAAATCCAATAAGGACAGGATTCATTTCATCCCCTCCTTTCTCTCCCCCTTTTTCTTTTGACCAAAATACTGGAGCATCTGAACAGCGAGGATAAGGCTCAACAGAAAGGCTCCAATTGGAACCAGCAGTTGAGGGAGAAACATCGGCACTTCGATAGTAGGAATCGTTCTTCCCATTCGCCAATAGGCAACCGTCAAGACCCAACCTCGCCATAGAATTAGGATTGAAATCAGGAGGGCAAAACCATTGGTAATAAAATTGAGGAAGGTCTGTGTCCTGTAAGAGAGCCTTGAGATCAAGATCTCCACCCTCACATGGGCTCGACTCTCCTGAGTATAGCCTAACCCAAGAAGCACAATCGCTGGAAGAAGGATCTCGAAGGTCTCAAAGGTTCCAAGGATAGGCCTATTGAACAGGTATCGACCCATCACGTCTATTGTGCCCAGAACCATCATAAAGAACAGTAAGCCTGCGCAAAAATATCTCAATCCAAGGTTGATTCCCTGAACCCCTTTGCTTAGTTTATTAACCCATTTTGTCATAATTATCCTTCGTCACTCTTATTTTCATAGTGAAACAGAACCCCATAGCCTCACCCACTGAGTGAGGCTATGGGGTCAATGAAGATGAGATTCTGTTTCTTAGATTCCTCTTCATGGTAGAATGAAGGGGTCCTTTGCCCCAAGTTTTTGAAGAATTTGATGGAGGTCTGTCAGCGCTTTTTTCCCTGGAATCCCTTTGGCCTCTACCTTGCTTACCCAGGCGCTAAAAACAGGGACAATCATCCTGTCCATCTTCTTCAGTTCGGCCTCGCTCCAGTGAATGGTCTCCACCTTGTTTTTATGAGCAAATTCAAAACCCCTTTGATTTCCAATATCGAAGGTGCGGCCTCCAAACAGGGAATGCTTTTCCCAATTCTCTTCGATATATTTTTTAGCGACCTCAGGAAGGGTTTTATAAGGATTTTTGTTCATCCCATAGGTTTGGGTTGTAGTTCCAATGTTAGTCATAATCAGATATTTCGCAATCTCCCCAATTTTGAAGGCAATGGCCATTTCTCCGCAGGCCCAGGTTCCATCAATGATCCCCTTCTGAAAAGAGGTATAGATTTCCCCTGCCGGCATGCTCACGGGTATTGCCCCTAAGGCCTTTGTGACTTCTACAAAAGTTGGAGAGGGGCATCTCAGCTTTTTCCCAACCAAGCCCTCTACTCCAGTGATCTTCGCATTGGTCCAAAGCTGATAGGGACCGATGCAATGATAAAAGATGAATTTGATATCCCCATATTCTTTATCGCAATAACCCTTCTTATAAATCTCAATCATTGCTTTGGTCAGGATTTCTGCCGAAGGAAATCGAATGGGGAGCTCAAACATCTCTGTGATCGGAAATACCCCGGGGGTGTACCCGATGTTAAACTGGCCAAAATCGATGACCCCTTGAACCAGACGGGTGTAGAGCTCGGGCACTGGACCCAAGGCGGATGCCGTATTCCAATTGATCTTTACCGCCCCCCCCGTGGCCTTCTCAAATTCCTTGATGAACTCCGGGCCAATGATCCTGGCTGGGGGACTCATGGTGGGAGTCCAGGTCTCTCCCGTAAGAGTGATCACCTTTGCTGTCTGTGCCTCTGCCTTCCCTAATGGCCATCCGGTCAATCCAAGGCAGAAGGCCAAAATTAATACCATGAACTTCCATTTTCTTTGAGATGATCTCCTGATCATTTTCCTCCTCCTTTCGTTATGGGTTTTTTGGTTTGTTTAAAAAAATAATCTCTGTAACCCTATTTCTTCCTTTAACGAGTCTTATCACCCCCTTTCAATCACCATGGCAAAGCCCAGACCTCCACCCACACATAAGGTGGCAAGCCCGAGGGTCAGATCCCTCTTTGCCATTTCATGGAGGAGCGTCACCACAAGGCGACATCCTGTGGCTCCAACAGGGTGTCCCAAAGCAATCCCACTCCCATTGACGTTGACAATCTCCCTGTTTAACCCCAACTCCCTCTCACAGGCCAGATACTGCGCAGCAAAGGCCTCATTGATCTCAATGAGCTGGATATCCTTTAGGGTAAGACCCAATTTCTTTAAAACCTTCCTTGTGGCAGGAACAGGACCAATTCCCATATAGGAGGGATCTACCCCAACGATGGCATAACCTAAAATCTTAGCCAGTGGCTTTAGCCCAACCTCTTTCGCCTTCTCACGGGACATCAAAATCGTTATAGCCGCTGCGTCATTGAGCCCTGAGGAATTCCCAGCAGTGACCGTTCCGTTTTTCTTAAAAGCAGGAGGCAATTTGGCCAGTCTCTCAAGGGTGGTATCAGGTCTTGGATGTTCATCCGTATCCACCACCTTCGGCTCCCCTTTTTTCTGAGGAACAAGAACAGGAGTAATCTCATCCTTAAACCTTCCCTCTTGAATCGCCTTACACGCCCTTTGATGACTTAAGAGTGAAAATTGATCCTGTTCCTCCCTTGAAATTCCGTACTTTTCTGCAAGATTCTCTGCAGTCAACCCCATTCCTGCTCCAATCGGGTATTCCTGCATGGCCCTCCAGAGCATATCGATCAACTGACCGTGTTGAAGGCGCTGTCCCCAGCGGGTCGTGGTGAGGATATAGGGGGCATTGCTCATGCTCTCCACCCCTCCAGCAATGACCACTTCCATATCGCCATCTCGAATCGCCTGAACCCCACAGATGATCGCCTGCATGGCAGAGGCACAATTCACAACGATTGTAAAGGCAGGGATTTCGATGGGAAGACCGCATTTCACAGAGGCGATTCGTGCCACGTTCTGATCCAATGGCTCAAAACAGTTTCCCATGATCACCTGGCCTACCAACGCCTTTTCTAACCCCACCCTCTCCAATGAGGATTCGATCACTCTCATGGCTAAAGAAGTGGCAGAGACATCCTTCAACGACCCCCCAAAATCCCCAATGGGGGTGCGTGTGGCACTGACAATCACAACCTCTCGTTCCATTTTCTTTTCATCCCCTTCCCAAGATCTCTCGAGCAATCGTGTTCTTTTCAATCTCTTTTGTGCCCTCATAGATCTCAACAATCTTTGCATCCCTGTAAAGTCGCTCCACATCGTAATCCGCAATATATCCATAACCTCCATGGAGTTGAAGCGCCTCGTTGGTCACTTTAACCCCCACTTCTCCAGCAAGGTACTTGGCAATGGAGATGAGTTTGGGGTCAACCTTCCCATGGTCAATCATCCAACCTGCCTGATAGGTTAAGGCCCGTGCCGCCTCCACCCAGGTGGCCATCTCTGCAATCTTAAATTGGATACCCTGAAAAGAACTAAGGGCTTGGCCGAATTGTTTCCTTCGCTTCACATATTGGATGGCCCTGTCTAGAGCCCCCTGAGCAACTCCCACTCCTTGGGAGGCAGCGATCACCCGATTGATATTGAACAGTTGCATGATCTGTGAAAACCCTTGGCCTTCTTCCATCCCGATTAGGTTCTCCTTTGGAACCCTCACATTGTTGAACCTGATCTCAGCGGTATCTGAGGCCCTGATTCCCATCTTTCCAGTAATCTTCAAAGCCCCAAATCCTGGCCGGTTGGTTTCGACCAGAAGGATTCCAAACCTCTTGAGCCTCGATTCGGCCTCGGGATGGGTGAGGCAGAATACAGCAAGATAGTTCGCGATGCTTCCGTTAGTGATAAACTGTTTTGAACCATTGATGAGATAGGAATCTCCATCCCTTTGGGCCAGAGTCATGATGGAGAGAATATCACTTCCTGCGTCGGGTTCAGTAATGGCGGTCCCCATGATGGCCTCTCCACGAGGAAGTGGGGGAAGGAACTTCTTCTTCTGCTCCTCCGTTCCGAAGAGTTGAATCAGTTCGGACCCAAACGCGGTAAGTAAGATGTTTCCGCACCCGGGATCCACCCTCCAGAACTCTTCCATCACCATGGCAAATTCAAGAAATCCTAACCCAAGCCCTCCATACTCTTTTTTGAGAAAGAGACCAATAAACCCTAACCCACAGGCCTTTTTCCAAAGTTCTCTTGGAAACTCTTCCTTTCGGTCATACTCTCGAGCCACGCTGGGGAACTCCCCTTCTGCAAATTCTCTGGCAGAGATTCGGATCTGCTTCTGCCGAGAGGTCAATTCAAAATCCACTTTCTTCTCCTTTCATTCAGGCCATTAACCCCTGAAGCATAATCCTCTTAAAGGTATTTACAAACGCCTCTCCATCTATTTCCTCCCTGTTTCTTGACCAATGGACCAACACTCCATAGTGAAAAGCCATTAAGGCCAGAGACGTAAGATCAGGATGAAGTTCTCTCTTAAAGACCTTCTCTCTTTTTCCCTGGAGGATTAAATCGGAGAGAAATTTTTGGTATTTTTTGTAGATTCTCCTAAACTCGGACTCGATCCGATGATGGGCACCTGTCAATTCACCTGCCAGGGTCTCGAAAGAGACACAGAGTTCCCGGTGATAATAGGCGAACGCAGAATTGAAGCGAATATACTTCTCAAATTTATCAAGGGCACTCCCCTTCACGTCACCCACCGTCCTGATGAGAGCATTCAAAAATCTCTCTTCAAACTCTTTTATGATCCTCTTCAGGAGGTCTTCTTTGCTTCTGAAATGCCAGTAGAGGGCTCCCTTGGTTAACCCTGCGGCTTGGGTGATATCATCGATGGAGGTGCCATGGTAACCCCTCTCTAAGAATAGCCTCATGGCCTCCTGAAGAATCCGTTCCTCTGTATTGGGGGGTTGGGGTTTTTGGTTAGCCTTCGATTTTCCCATCGGTCTTTCTAAGAAAAGTGGGATTAAATAAACGGTTAGTATGTTAACGAAGACAAAAATTTTTGTCAATAAAAAATTTTCGCAAATGTAATCCCTTAATTATTTCTTTAGGTTATTATCCCTTGTAAATCACCTCGTTAAGGCTAAAGCCCTAAGTTCCCTATTTCAGAGAAATTTCATTCCACTCAGTGCGGGGATCCAAAAATTTTTTAGAGAGAGCTGGTCAAACTTGGGAAGGAAATTGAATAGATTGCGGATGAGGTGAATCAATGAGGGATAAATGCCATCGCTTAGACCTTCTCCCTCTCGATCTCCTTTTTAATAAAATCGTGAAGAAAGTTCAGGGCCAGGTGGGTGGATTTCTGCTTGATCTTTCTTCGATGACCTTTTAAATTTAATCTCAATACGCTAGTCTTTCTTCCTTTTGCCAATCCAATAAAGACAAGACCAATCGGCTTCTCTCGAGACCCGCCTTTGGGGCCTGCGATGCCTGTGGTGGATAAACCAAAAGTTGTCCAAAAGGCTCTCCGGACACCCTGGGCCATCTTTCTTGCAACCTCGGGGCTTACAGCTCCATACCTTTCAATCTCCTTCCTTGGAACCCCCAAGTGTTTTGCCTTCGATTCGTTACTGTAGTTCACCATTCCCCCCATGAAGTAATCTGAGGCTCCAGGGACATCGGTGATCCGATCACAGATCAAGCCTCCAGTACAGGATTCTGCGATTGAAAGTGTCCACTTCCTTCTCCTTAAGAGGTCTCCTATGGCCTTTTCTATTTTCATAAAAGGATTCTCCCTAAGAGATATAAAAGGATGTTGGCATAGATTCCTGCCACCACATCATCCAATACCACCCCATATCCCCCCCTCCATCTCTTCTCAAGGCGTCGGATGGGAAAGGGTTTAAGAATATCGAAGAAACGAAAAAGAATAAATCCCGATACAATCATATAGAAAGACTTTTTTAGCCAGAGCATGGTTAGGAAAAACCCCATCATCTCATCGACCACAATCCTTCGATCATCCTTTTTGCCAAACATCTGCTCGGCTCTCTCCGAAATCCAAACCGAAAGAAAGAAGTAGCCCACCAAAGTGAGTTCGTAGAGGGGAGAGGGAATCTCTGAAAGGAAGAGATAGATGGGAATGGCAAGGATCGTTCCAAGGGTTCCAGGGAGAATCGGAGAATAGCCGACGCCAAAACCGGTGGCCAGTACAAGGATGAGACGATTCATCTTCTTCTGAGGATTAAAGGGGTCAGGGGTTCCTGTAAAAAATTTAATCTCCTTCAACCTTTGAGCCCAGAATCCCTGGGAACCTAGGGTTAAAGCCTAACAATGACCCCCTTCTCCTTTAAATAGGATTTGACCTGGGCAATCGTATACTCCCGATAATGAAAGATAGAGGCAGCAAGCACTGCGTCGGCCTTTCCAAGGGTGAGCCCTTCATAGAGATGTTCAAGTTTGCCCACCCCTCCAGAGGCAATTACAGGGATCCCCACGTTCTCTGAAATGGTGCGGGTCAGTTCAATATCATAGCCATCCTTTGTCCCATCTCGATCCATACTGGTGAGCAGAATCTCCCCTGCTCCCAACTCTTCCATCCTTTTTGCCCACTGGATGGCATCGATGCCGGTTGGAACCCTTCCTCCGTGGGTATAAACCTCCCACCCCTCTGCCTTCCTCTTTGCATCAATGGCAAGGACAATGCATTGGCTCCCGAAACGCTTCGATGCCCTCTGGACAAAATTTGGATCCTTCACCGCAGCGGTATTGATTGAAACCTTATCCGCCCCTGCCTTAAGCAGTCTTCGAATATCCTCGAGACTCTTCACACCTCCTCCTACTGTCAGAGGGATGAAGATCTGCTCCGCTGTTCGCCGGACGATATCAATCAGGATCTCCCTCTTCTCATAGGAGGCGGTAATATCTAAGAAGGCAATCTCATCGGCCCCCTGTTGATCATAAACCTTTGCATTCTCCACAGGATCTCCAGCATCCTTCAGGTTCACAAACTGAGTTCCCTTAACCACCCTTCCTTCCTTTACATCGAGGCAAGGAATAATCCGTTTGGCCAGCATGGGTTAGGACTCCATATTTTTCTTGGTTATTCGGATGGCCTCTTCCAAATCGAGGGCCCCTGTATAGAGTGCCCGACCAATAATCACTCCTATTACCCCGTAGGGCTCCAACTCCATCAGGGACTCAATGTCTTCCTTTCGAGAAACGCCTCCAGAGGCAATCACAGGAATGGAGGTGGATTGGGCTAATCTCTTTGTCATTTCCAAATTGAGTCCTGTTGCCATTCCGTCCCTTTCAATATCTGTAAAGATAATAGAGGAGAGGCCCATTCCCTCGAATCGTCTTGCTAGGTCAATCGCTTCAACCTGAGCCAATTCATTCCAACCCTCAATCGCTACCTTCCCTCTTCTTGAATCAATGGCAAGGATCACCTGATCAGGAAATTGGAGCAGGGCCTCTTCGATGAGCAAGGGATTCCTCAGGGCCGATGTCCCGAGGATGACCCAACGGACTCCCAAGGAGAGGTAATCTTCAATAGTCTTTCTCTCACGGATCCCTCCGCCTACCTGGACTGGAATCTGGATGGATCGAACCATCCTTTCTATAAGAGAACGATGATAGGGTCTTCCTGTAAAAGCCCCGTTGAGGTCCACCAGATGGAGTCTCTCCGCCCCTTTCCCCTCCCAGTGCTTTGCCATCTGAACTGGATCTTCGGAGTAAACCGACTCCTGATCCATCCTGCCTTGAGTGAGCCTCACGCACCTGCCTTCTTTTAGGTCGATCGCAGGAATGACGATCATCTTCTTGCCTCCAGTTCCTGAAGGGAAGGAAAATGGGTCAAGAGTTCATCCATCCCCACGCTGGAGAGTTCCTCAGCAGTTAACCACTGGCCTTTTCTCCGGATGAAGGAGCCTATTTTTAAAAGGTTTTCGCTGAGGGGTCTCTGGGTCTCATTAAATTTCCCCCTCCATACTTCCACTCCATCCTTTAAACGGTAGAGATGGATGTCAAACCCCACAGAGGCTGGTCTATCCACTCCCAGAGAGGAGCCAATCCTCTCTTCAAAACGAAAGAGGAATCCTGTAAAAATGTAATCGGCCCCTAACTCCTTTCCAATCTGAAGGGAAGAGGAGAGAGGATTTTCTCTTAATCCTCTCCGATCGAACTTTAAAAAAGCCTCCTCTACCTTTTCCAAGGGAAGAGGAGAGAGGATTTTCTCTTAATCCTCTCCGATCGAACTTTAAAAAAGCCTCCTCTACCTTTTCCATGGGAAGAGGCCTAAAATCTCTTAGCCCTTCTATCTTCTGGTGGAGAAGCCTCATCAGGGTATTCTGTGCACCAGGGAGAATTTCACCTCCCCTGTAGATTCCTTTACAAAAGGGACAGACGACTCCCTTCTCCAATCCCTTCGGCCTCTCCATAAAAAAAGGAAGGACAGCGACTCTTGGATTCTCCTCCGCCCCTGCCTCCATTTCACAAAGAACGATTAAGCCTGGAAGCAAGGCTAACATTGAACCCACCACCAACCCTATCCTAAGCATTCCCTTCATCTCATTCCTCACTTTCTTGTCCCAATCTTTTTGGCATCCTCCAAGAATAGGGCAATCCCTCGATCTGTCAACGGATGCTTCATCATCTGTTCAAGGATGGCTGGAGGCACGGTCACAATCTCAGCCCCCATCAACCCGGCCTGGACCACGTGAATGGGATGTCTGACGCTGGCTACGATGATTTTGGTCCGGATCTCATCATATTGCTGGTAGATTTCTCTGATCTGCCGGATCAACTCGAGGCCATTGAAGCTGATGTCATCCAGTCTTCCTAAAAAAGGACAGAGGTACGTGGCTCCAGCCTTGGCAGCAAGAATGGCCTGACTGGCCGAGAAGACCAGGGTGACATTGGTCTGGATGCCCTCTTCTGAAAGAATCTTTACTGCCTTAAGCCCTTCAGGGTTGATGGGGATTTTGATCACAATCTCATTCCCCCAGCCCGCCATCTGCTCGGCTTCCTTAACGATGGCCTCCCAAGTGGTGGAGGTCACCTCCACATTTACAGGACCTTTGACCTCCTCTGAAATCTTTCGAATCAAGGCCTCGGTCTCTTCTCCTTCTTTGGCAATGAGGGTGGGATTGGTGGTCACCCCATCCACCAGACCCAGTGCCTGGGCTTTTCGGATCTCATTGAGATTGGCTGTATCAATAAAGATTTTCACGTCCGTCTCCTCCTTCCTATTAAACGAATCCCCATCCCTTCACCATATCATGAATCGCCTTGGCCTGTCTCAAAAGCCCCTCCATCTCTTTAAGGGGAATCATGCTTGAGGCATCACAAAGGGCCTTCTCTGGCTCGGGGTGGGTCTCGAGGAATAAGCCATTACAGCCCACGGCCACTGCCGCCCGTGTGAGATAGGGAACATAACGAGGGCTTCCTCCTCTGGGGTCCTCACTCGGGATTCCATAATTTCTGACAATGTGAGTGGCATCAAAGATTACCGGACATCCAATCTCCTGCATGATGGGAATGGAGCAGAGGTCTGAGATCAGCTTATTATACCCGAAGCAGGTCCCACGCTCCGTAAGAAGAACCTGGTGATTTCCCGTGCTGTAAACCTTCTTTACCGCCCCTGCCATATTTTCTGGCGCGAGAAACTGGCCTTTTTTGATGTTGACGACCCTCCCTGACTCACCTACCTTGAGAAGGAGGCTTGTCTGCTGGCATAGAAAGGCAGGGACCTGAATGATATCTAAAACCTCCTTGGCCTGGGATACGTCCTCTGCCCGATGGACATCCGAAAGAACAGGAACCCCAACCTCCTCCTTTACCCTTCCAAGAATCCTTAATCCCTCTTGAAGCAAAGGACCCTTGTAGGATCTCTCTGAACTTCTGTTGTCCTTCTCATAGGAGGCCTTAAAGATAAAAGGGATGTTGAGGCGAGAGCAGATTTCCTTTAATTCTCTGGCCACCTCCAGGGCCATAGCTTCCCCCTCTAAGACACAGGGCCCCGCAATGAGCACCAATGGATTCCCCTTCCCGATTCGAATCTCACCCACTTTCACTTCATTCATGATGACTCCTTTACCGTTATAGACGTCTTCCTGAGCCGTGAACCCTAAGAGTTCAGGCTATGGACTCCGCAAAATTTCTTAGGATCCTCAATCCCTTCCTCTGGCTCTTTTCAGGATGGAACTGCGTTGCAAAGAGATTCTCCTTCCAGATGCTTGAGACAAAGGGTTTCCCGTAATCAGTCACCGAGGAAATCCACTTCTTCTCCTCTGGGACGACATAATAGGAATGGACGAAGTAGAAAAAATCCCCGCTCTCGATTCCTGCAAAAGCCGGGGCCCTTCTTACAATCTCAATAGTGTTCCAACCCATGTGGGGAACCTTATGCTCCTGATCAGGAATAAACTTGATCACCTTTCCTTTGATCAGGCCCAATCCCTGAGAGCAACCAAACTCCTCGCTCTCGGTGAAAAGGATTTGGAGTCCAAGACAGATGCCCAGGTAGGGCTTTCCTTTCTCCAAGGACCGAATCAGAGGGTCGATGAGTCCATATCTTTCCAGATTGTTCATGCAATCTCTAAAAGCCCCCACCCCTGGTAGGATGAGGGCTGAGGCCTGATCGATTGCTCTCTTGCTCCTGGTCACTGTGGCCTCAAAACCCACCTGTTCAAACCCTTTCTGAATATTTCTGAGGTTTCCCATCCCGTAGTCGATAATGACGATCCTGGGTCTCATCCTTCCCTATTTTATTGAAAGCCTGAAATCTAAAATACAAAATATGAAATTAAAGGATGCCTTTTGTCGATGGAACCCCTTGGGCTCGCTCATCCAAGGAGAGGGCCTCTCTCATCGCCCTCCCCAATCCCTTGAACACTGCCTCGATCATGTGATGGGTGTTTCTTCCATAAAGGAGATTGATGTGAAGGGTGATCCTTCCATGGTTGCAGAGGGCCCTCAAGAATTCCTCCACCAACTCCGGGTCAAATGTTCCGATTTTTGACTTTCGAAGTTTCATGTGAAAGACCAAAAAGGGCCTCATCGACATATCCAGTGAAACAGAGACCAGCGTTTCGTCCATGGGGATGAGGGCTGATCCGTATCTCCCAATTCCCTTCCCTTCTCCAACCGCCTTCCGGATAGCCTCTCCGAGAGAGATGCCCACATCCTCAACCGTATGGTGGGCATCGACCCCGATATCCCCCTTTGCCTTTAAAGAAAGATCGATCCGACTATGATAGGCAAAAAGACGAAGCATATGGTCAAAAAAGGGGAGGCCTGTAGAAATGGAATGTTTCCCAACTCCATCCAGATTGAGTTTCAAATAGACCTCAGTCTCCTTGGTCCTTCGTCCTACTTCTGCCTTCCGATCTCTTTTCATCCTCCACCCCTCATCTGAATCGCTTTAAAGTGGCCCTCCAATCCTTCCAGGGCTGTAAATCTCTGGAGGTCCTTCTCAAATCGTCTCAATGCCTTTTGATTAAACCTTATCACATTGGTCCACTTGACAAAATCCTCTACACTTAAAGGAGAAAAGAACCTTGCGGTTCCTCCAGTGGGAAGGACGTGATTGGGACCTGCCAGATAGTCTCCAATGGCCTCCGGGCTGTAGGAGCCAAGAAAGAGGGCGCCGGCATGCCGGATGGCCTTTAAATATTTAGAGGGATTCTGAATACAGAGTTCCAAATGCTCAGGCGCCACTCGGTTGGCAAGATCAATGGCTCTCCCAAGGTCATGGACCACAAGAATTGCTCCTCTTTGATAAAGACTCTTTCTGGCGATGGCCTTCCGATTCAACAGAGAGAGTTGCCTCTCTATCTCCCTCTCCACTTCTCTCCCATGGGCCTCTGAGGTGGTGATCAGAATGGCCAGAGCCCTCTCGTCATGCTCTGCCTGAGAGATCAAGTCTGCTGCAATGAAGCGGGCAGGGGTCCTTCCATCCGAAAGGATCAAGATCTCACTTGGCCCAGCCACCATATCCACATCCACGATCCCATAGACCAGTCTTTTAGCAGTGGCCACATACTGATTTCCAGGTCCAACAATCTTATCCACTTTGGGAATCGATTCCGTGCCATAGGCCATTGCCGCAATCGCGTAAGCCCCTCCGATCTGGTAGATCTGATCAACACCCGCCAAATCCGCTGCCACTAAGACCGCTGGGCTAACCCCTCCTTGGCGGGGAGGAGTCGCCATAATAAGGGTGGAAACTCCTGCCACTTTGGCAGGGATGGCACACATCAGAACCGTGGAAGGATAGGAGGCCTTTCCTCCGGGGACATAGATTCCAACCCTCTCCAGTGGCCTCATTATCCTGCCAAGAAGAATCCCCTTTTCTCTCATGGAGTCAGACCACTGCTTGAATGTAAATTGATGAAATCTCCGGATCCGATGGGCAGACTTTTTTAAGGTTTTTAAAAATGCCTGAGGGATCTTTTGGTAGGCCCTCTGGATCTCTGATCTTTTTACTCGAAGTTGGTCAATGGAAAGACGAAGGCCATCAAATCGCTTGATATAATAGAGCAGGGCCTTATCCCCTCTTCGCTGAATATCGAGGAGAATCGATCGCACCTCTTTTTCAAAAGGAAGGCTCTCCTGAACGACCCTCCCTTCCACTTCTGCAAGGTAACGATCAAATCCTAATTCACCTTCCGTTAAGAATCTCAATCTTCCCCTTCCTTCACCCTTTGAATATTTGCCCCAAGTTTAGACAGCTTTCTATCCAACGCTTCATAGCCTCGATCCAAGTGATAAACCCTTGAGACCTCGGTTCGACCCTCTGCGGCCAGCCCGGCCAGCACCAGGGAGGCGCTTGCCCTCAAATCAGTGGCCATCACAGGAGCCCCACTTAAACTCTCAACGCCCTGGATGATGGCGGTATCGCCTTGGAGGCGAATGTCCGCTCCCATCCTTCTGAGCTCGCTCACATGGATGAACCGATTCTCGAAGATGGTTTCTGTAATCACGCTCAATCCCCTTGCCAGGCACATCAACACCATAAACTGCGCCTGCATATCCGTAGGAAATCCTGGATAGGGTTGAGTCTTCACGTCTGCACTTCGAATCCGTCGTGTTCCCACCACCCTGGTCCCTTCTCCATCGGATTCAATCTCCATCCCCGTCTCCCTCAATTTATTGACGACTGCATCCATGTGTTGAATAGGACAATTGAGAATCTTAATATTCCCCTGGGTCAACCCTGCTGCAATCATGAGCGTTCCTGCCTCAATCCGATCCGGGATGATCGTATGTTCAATGGCGTGGAGGGAATCAACTCCTTCTATTTCGATGACCGGGGTCCCTGCTCCGCTGATTCTTCCTCCCATTTTATTCAGGACATTGGCCAGTTCAACGACCTCGGGCTCCATGGCTGCATTATAGAGGATCGTCTTCCCTCTGGCCAGGGTTGCGGCCATCATCAGATTCTCTGTCCCGGTGACAGTGACCGTGTTAAAGGTAATTGTTGCACCTTTTAATTGTTCCGCCTTCGCATCGATATACCCATGGTGGAGCTCAATCTTTGCTCCCATGGCTTCCAATCCCATGAGATGGAGATTGATCGGCCTGGCGCCAATGGCACACCCTCCTGGAAGGGAAACATAGGCCCTCTTCATTCGAGCCAACAAGGGGCCAAGCACTAAGATCGAGGCCCTCATTGTCTTCACTAACTCATAGGGGGCTTCAGCGTTTAAGATTTCCTTAGCCTGGATGCGAAAGACATCTCCTTCCTTTTCGACCTTCACACCCATATGGGTGAGCACTTTTAGGATCGTATCAACATCCCTCAGGTTTGGAACCTGATGAATGAGATTCTCTCCTTCTGTAAGAAGCGTGGCTGTAAAGATAGGAAGAGTTGCATTTTTCGAACCACTGACCTCTACCTCTCCGATTAGCCTCTCTCCACCCTGAATGATGATCTTATCCATCCTTCACTCCGGTTTATGGGTCCGTCGCTTCGCTGGGCCTTCACCACCCGCTCGATTCCAGAAAGGTCCTTGACGCATTGGGGCTTTTGAAAACATCCTTGAGCCTCCATCATCCTAAACACGCTTTCCGCCTGGGTGTTCCCTACTTCCAAAAGGAGCCATCCTCCTGGCCTCAGATAATGGGAGGCCTGTGAGATGATCTTTCGATAATAGTCCAAACCATCCTCCCCTCCATCCAGTGCAAGGATGGGCTCAAAATCTCTCACCTCCCGAGAAAGCCCCTCGATCTCCGGCCGAGCAATGTAGGGAGGGTTGGAAAGGATGATCGAAAAAGGCCCTCTTCCTTTTGAGTGAGAGAAGGGATCAAAGAGATTTGCTTGAAGAAACCTGATCTTTGAAAGAAGGTCCAATGAAGTCGCATTTTCCTTGGCTAATGAGAGGGCTTCCCTTGAGATATCAGTGGCAATGACAAGGACCTCCTTCACCTCCTTTGCCAAAGCAATGGCAATGGCTCCACTTCCTGTCCCGATTTCCAATATCATCGGTATCTCAGAGAAGGGAAAACGAGAAAGAATGGAGAGGGTCTCCTCCACCAGAATCTCTGTCTCCGGTCTCGGGATAAGGCACGAACGGTCCACTTTAAATTCGATCGACCAGAATTCCTGCCTCCCTATGATATACTGAATCGGTTCTCCTGAAACCCTCCTTTGAACAAGCCTCTCAAGGGTATGCCTCTGCTCCTCTCCCAGAGGCTCCTTCAACCGCGTATAGAGGGATTCTCTATTCCCTTGAAGAGAATGGGCCATCAGAAGCTCTGCATTTAGCCGGGGATTCTCGATATGGTGTTCTTTCAAATATTGGGTCGCCCAATTTAGAATTTCAAGGACGGTCATCCTTAGAGCCCTTTCTTTGAGACCCGAAATTCATCTGAGTTACCCGCCTCATATTTAAAATTAGTGAACTCGACCAATGCCTCAGCCTGATAATGAGTAGTCAGGGCGTCGATGAGTTCGTCCAAATCGCCTTCAAGGATTTCATCCAGGCGGTATAGGGTCAATCCAATCCGATGGTCGGTCACCCTTCCCTGAGGAAAGTTATAGGTCCGGATTCTTTCGCTTCGCTCCCCGGTCCCGACCTGATTTCTTCGCTTCTGGGAGATTTCCATCTGTCTCTCCTGTCGGGCTTTGTCCAACAGTCTGGCCCTTAGGATCTTAAGGGCCTTGGCCTTATTTTTGTGCTGGGATTTCTCATCCTGACAGGAGACCACTATTCCAGTGGGGAGGTGGGTGATCCGGACCGCTGAATCCGTCGTGTTCACACTCTGCCCCCCTGGCCCTGAGGAACGAAAGATATCAATCCTAAGATCATTGGGGTCGATCTCAACCTCCACCTCTTCGGCCTCTGGAAGGATGGCCACGGTGACCGTCGAGGTATGGATACGACCCTGGGCCTCTGTGATGGGGACCCGTTGAACACGATGGACCCCGCTCTCAAACTTCAGTTGACTGTAGACCCCTTTGCCTTCGATCAAGGCAATGATCTCCTTAAACCCGCCCACTCCCGTAAAATGACGGCTGAGGACTTCAATCTTCCAGTTCTTCCGCTCTGCGAATTTTGAATACATCCTGAAAAGATCGGCAGCAAAGAGCCCTGCCTCCTCTCCTCCTGTCCCTGCACGGATTTCAAGAAGGATATTCTTCTCGTCGTTGGGATCTTTAGGAAGGAGAGCCAGTTTCAATTCCCTCTCGACCTCCTCCTTTTCTTCCGTGAGTCGATGGAGTTCCTCTTTAGCCAATCGCTTCATCTCCTCATCTTCCTCACTCAGGTAGAGATGCTGACTCTCTTTAAGTTCTTCTTGAATCTTTTTATATTTCCGATAGCGCTCTACAACCTTTCCCAACTCCGAATACTCCTTGGCCAGCCTCTGAAGTTCCTCTTGGTTTTGCAACACTTCAGGTTTTCCCAAGAGATGAAAGAGGGTTTCGTATCGACGTTCAACCTCTTCTAATTTCTCAAACATTATTTCTCCCTGATCTTTCCACCCTCCAGTTCCAAAACCGCATGGAGGGCGCAGAGGGCTACCTCGATCTGAGGGTCAGAGGGCTCGCGAGCAGTAAGCCTCTGGAGCCATAAGCCTGGTTTGATAAAAATCTGTGTAGCTCGAGCCTTCCTCTTTTGATCAGAAAATCGGATAATCTCATACGAAATCCCTGCGATGAGGGGAAGAAAGGCCATCCTTGAAGCCACCTTATATTGAAAGGGGAGATGGTGGGGAAGAAGCGAAAAGACCAAGAGGCTTACCACCATCACCATGAGTAAAAAACTTGTCCCGCATCGGGGGTGAAGGTAACCAAACCGTTTGACCCGATCGATTCGCAAGGTCTCTCCCGACTCAAAGGCATAGATTGATTTATGCTCAGCCCCATGATATTGAAAGACCCGTTTGATCTCCTGGATCAAAGAGATGGTCCAGAGATAAGCAAGGAAAATGGCCATTCGAAGGAGTCCATCGGTCAAATTGAATAGGAACCCGTTTTCTGCCAAGAGGGGAACGACCTCCCGCAACCATTTAGTCATAAAAAGAGGAACTAAAAAAAAGAGGAAAAGCCCAAGGCCAAGGGCAAAAGAAATGGTAAGCCCAATTGTCCAGGGACTGAGCTCCTTCTCCTCTTCTGCCTCTGAGAGGGCCTGTTGGGCAGAGAAATGAAGAGCCCGAATCCCTAAGACCAGGGCGGACACCAATATCCATACCCCTCGAATCAAGGGAATTTTATTGATCCAACTCTTTTCTGAAAAGTATTTCAACCCTTCCTTTTTCACTACGATTTCCCCATTGGGTTTACGTACCGCAACGGCCATGGAATGAGGAGATTTCATCATGACTCCCTCGATGACCGCCTGTCCTCCGACTCGAAGGGGACGCTCCTCTTGAGCGAGAATGGATTTAGATAAAGGACCTCCCTGATGGGGATCTATCCCTTTAAAAAACATGGAGCCTCTCCAAAAACTAATGTTGAAAATGGATTGCTAAAAGAAGGGAAATCGAGTGGATCGGGGCCACCCTTCGTCGTGGATTATTGGAAAACGATAACGGATGGGTTGCGTTCAATGGAATGAAACCCTCCACGAATAAATTTAAATTAATCTTTGGCCTCGACCTTTTTGCCATACTTCTTCTGAAATCGCTCTATCCTTCCTGCGGTGTCTAAAAATTTCTGTTTTCCTGTAAAATAGGGATGACAGTTGGAGCAAATCTCTACATGAATCTCCTTCTGCGTGCTCTTGGTCTCGAAGGTTGCCCCACAAGCACATTTGATCACCGTATCAAATAATTTAGGATGGATATCCTTTTTCATCACTCACACCTCCACCTACCTATTTTACCGATTTCTTCCCCTTTTTCAACTATTTTATCCATCAGTGCTGGTGTGATCCCCCTTAGGGCTACTGATTCATGGAATCAAGGAATTCCCGATTATTCTTAGTTGCTTGCATCTTTTCCAAAAGGAACTCCATGCTCTCAACCGTGTTCATGGGCTGAAGCACCTTTCTTAAAAGCCAGATCCGGTTGAGATCTTGGGGAGGAATGAGCAGCTCTTCCTTTCTCGTACCCGAGCGTTGAATATCAATCGAGGGGAAGACCCTTCGGTCTACCAATCTCCGGTCTAAATGAATCTCCATATTTCCCGTTCCCTTGAACTCCTCAAAAATGACTTCGTCCATCCGACTTCCCGTATCAATCAGGGCGGTTCCTATGATGGTAAGGCTTCCTCCCTCCTCAATATTTCGGGCTGCCCCGAAAAAGCGCTTCGGTCTTTGGAGGGCATTTGCATCTATCCCCCCTGAGAGGACCTTCCCACTGGGGGGAACAACCGTATTATAAGCACGGGCCAAGCGGGTGATACTATCCAACAGAATGACCACATCCTTTTGATGTTCCACCAATCGTTTCGCTTTCTCGATCACCATCTCCGCTACCTGAACATGTCTTTGTGCAGGCTCATCGAAGGTGGAACTGATCACCTCCGCCTCAACGGACCGTTCCATATCCGTCACCTCTTCAGGTCTTTCATCGATCAGGAGCACGATAAGGGTAATCTCCTTGTGGTTGGTCGTAATGCTATGGGCAATATTCTGAAGGAGCATGGTTTTCCCAGTCCTCGGTGCCGCCACGATAAGACCCCTTTGGCCTTTACCGATCGGGGTAAGGAGGTCCATGACCCTGGCTGAGTAATTCTTTGAATCTCCATCAATTTCCAAATGAATCCTTTCCTGGGGGTAAAGGGGGGTTAAGTTATCAAAGAGGATCTTATCCCGGACGACTTCGGGGTCCTCATAGTTGACCATCTCCACTTTTAACATGGCAAAGTATCTCTCTGTATCTTTGGGGGGCCGAATTTGACCGGAGACCGTATCTCCTGTTCGAAGGTTGAACCTCCGAATCTGAGAGGGGGAGATGTAGATATCATCCGGGCCTGGCAGATAATTGTAATCGGGCGCCCGTAAGAATCCAAACCCATCGGGTAAGATTTCCAGGACCCCTTCCCCGAAAATCAACCCGTTCTTCTCGGTCTGGGCCTGAAGGATGGCGAAGATGAGTTCTTGCTTCCTCATCCCACTGGCCCCTTCGACATTGAGTTCCTTAGCGATCTTATACAGTTCGTTAATCTTCATTTTCTTTAGGTCTTTGACATTCATCCTCTCTCTTTTCCTCCTTTACCTAATGGAATTCTTATCGTCTTAAGCCAAGTGCCATTCGTTTTAACTCTTGAAAAACCTCTCTGGCCTTCTCTTTCGTCTCCTCCAGGGTTCCCTCATTTCGAATCACAAAGTCAGCTACCCTTAATTTCTCCTCCTGAGGCATCTGAGAGGAGATCACCTTCTGTGCCTCTTCTCGACTCATCCCATCCCTTCGATTAAGCCTCTGGATCCTTTGTTCATCAGGAGCAAAGACCACAATCAGCTTATCCATCTCCCGATGGTCTCCAAGTTCAATGAGCAGGGCTGCATCAATGATGATAATGGCCTCAGGATCCTTTTGGAGGATCTCTTCTTTTCTCCGGTTGATCTCTTCCCGGATTCGGGGATGAATCATCTGATTTAAGAGCTCTCGCTCCTTTGGGTTGGAGAAGACCCTCTGTCCCAATCTCTTCCTATCAATAGACCCATCCTCATTCAGGATCTCTTTCCCAAATACCTGGATCAGTTCATTCCAGGTGGGAGTGTGGGGTTGTGCCAGTTCCCTGGCGATTTGGTCAGCATCAATGAGATAAGCGCCCTCTTCTCTTAGGGTTTGGGAGACCACAGTTTTACCACTTCCGACCCCCCCGGTCAACCCGACAATGAGCATTTGTCTGAAGCTCTCCTAAATATCGAGGCGATGGACAAAGAGGGCATTCTCCTCGATAAAATGGCGTCTCTGCTCTACCTCATCCCCCATGAGGATACTGAAGATCTCATCGGCTTCGATCGCATCCTCCACCTTGACCTTGAGAAGGGTACGGGTAGCCGGATTCATCGTGGTCTCCCAAAGTTGTTCGGGATTCATCTCTCCCAAACCCTTATATCTTTGAATGGTCAAGCCTTCTCTTCCCAATAGGGTTAACGATTGGAGGAGGTCTTCTTGCCGATCGACCCTTACCTGTTTCCCTTTCTCCACCAGAAGGTAGGGAGGGGGGGCGGTCTCTTGAATTTCCTGGTATAGTTGATACAAGTTTTTATATTCAACGGAAGAGATGAGGTCCCAGTGAACCTTCGTTCTCATTTCCTTCCCATTGGATTCCTGGACCTCGAAGCCATAGAGGTTATGTTCTTCATCCCAGGTGAGGTCAAAAACCAAAAACCCATTCTTCCTCAATTGTTTCTGGAGATCCGCAATTTCCCCTTTTTCCTCAAAGGTCTTTTTATTCCGGACCCCTTGTTTCAGGAGGAAATGAATGATGGACTCTGGATATCCTTTATGCTGGATGCGTTGCATGAAGTCATGATAGAGGGACATCCTTTCGAAAAGATGACTGAGTTTCTTATCGGTGAGTTTCCTGCCGGACTTTTCGACAATCAACTCGCTTTTGGAGATGGCCCGATCCATTAAGAAACGATTGAAGGAAGTTTCGTCTTTGATATATTTTTCGGTCTTCCCCTCAACCACCTTAAACAGGGGGGGTTGGGCAATATAGAGATATCCCCGTTCGATCACCTCGGGCATATGGCGATAGAAGAAGGTGAGGAGCAAGGTTCGAATATGAGATCCATCCACATCCGCATCCGTCATGATGATGATCCGGTGATAACGCAGTTTATGAATATCGTATTCCTCCCCGATCCCTGTCCCCAAGGCTGAGATCAGAAGTCGGATCTCTTCGTTGGCCAACATCTTATCAAAGCGGGCCTTTTCCACATTAAGAATTTTCCCTTTAATTGGAAGGATGGCTTGAAAGCTTCGATCCCGACCCTGTTTCGCAGATCCACCTGCGGAATCTCCTTCAACGATGAAGATCTCACTGAGGGCTGGATCCCTTTCTTGGCAATCGGCCAATTTTCCTGGGAGGTTGTCCACTTCCAGGGCTCCTTTTCTTCGGCTCAATTCACGGGCCTTTCGAGCCGCCTCCCTGGCCCTGGCTGCTTCTATCACTTTGGAGATGATCTTTCGAGCCACCGCGGGGTTTTCTTCAAAGTAACTTCCCAATTTCTCATTGACCAACGTTTCGACCAACCCTTTGACCTCGCTATTGCCCAATTTCATCTTGGTCTGGCCTTCAAATTGAGGTTCAGGAAGTTTGACGCTAATGACCCCCACCAAACCCTCCCGAATATCCTCTCCCGTAAGGTTTTCTTTGACCCCTTTCAGGAGATTGTTGCTGGTTGCATATTGATTGATCGTTCGGGTCAGGGCTGTTTTAAACCCGATGAGGTGTGTTCCCCCTTCGTGTGTATTGATATTATTGGCAAAGGAGAAAAGATTTTCGCTATATCCATCATTATATTGGAAGGCAATCTCCACTTCGATCTGGTTCTTGATCCCATGGATGTAAATCGGTTTAGAATGGATACAGTTCTTATTCTTATTCAGGTATTCTATGAAGGAGATGATCCCCCCTTTGTAGAAGAAATCATGCCTCTTTTCCGTACGTTCATCTTCGATGCTGATCGAGAGCCCTTTATTTAAGAAGGCCAATTCCCTCAGTCTTTGAGAGAGAAGTTCGAAGCTAAATTGGGTGGTTTCAAAAATGGTACTATCTGGCTTAAAACGAATCTGGGTTCCTGTATGTTTGGTCTTTCCAATCACCTCCAATTGGGTTTTGGCCTCTCCTTTTTCGTATACCTGGTGATAGACCTTCCCATCTCGCCGAATCTCTAAGTCTACAAATTCAGAGAGGGCGTTTACGACCGAAAGGCCAACTCCATGAAGGCCCCCTGAAATTTTATAACTTCGATTATCGAATTTCCCTCCGGAGTGGAGTTTTGTCATCACCACCTCGACTGCCGGTCGCTTCTCTTTCTCATGGATATCCACAGGAATTCCTCGGCCATCGTCTCGGACTGTCACACTGTTGTCCAAATGGAGGATGACCTCGATCTTTTGACAATAACCAGCCAAAGCCTCATCAATACTATTATCGACCAATTCATGAACCAAATGGTGGAGACCTTCGACCCCTGTATTCCCAATATACATGGCAGGACGTTTTCTTACAGCCGCCAAACCATCCAAGATCTTTATTTGCTCCGCGGTATATAGTTCCATTGACTCAATCATCCTCTCTCTCTTAAGGTTGAAGTTAATCAAGATTTCTAAATTCTCATCGGCATGATAATGCAAAGTTGATTAGCAATCGTAGTAAGGGTGGAGGGTTTGATAATCCCCGGGCTCCCTTCATCTTTAAGTTCCATAATAACCTCTTGAGTATCCATGGAATGGAGGGCTTCCATCAAATATCGAACATTAAATCCTATCTGGAAGGGCGTCTCATTATAAAGGATTTCTACCTCCTCCCTTGCATCTCCATATTCTTGATGATAGGAAGTCACCTCCAACAGATTTTTTTGAATAGACAGTTTTACCCCTTCCCCTTTTTCGGTCGTCATGGTTGAAACCCGCTTTAAACAACTAAATATTTTCTCCTTCTCTAAGATTAACCTTTTATCATTGGTTTTGGGAATGACCGGTTCATATTCTGGAAATTCTCCCTCGATGAGGCGAATGACCATCAAGGACTTTCCCATCTTAAAAAAACCATGGGTGGTATTGAAATAAATTTCTATTTCATCTTGGTCATCTTTATCTCCCATCATCTTCCTTAATTCCATAATTCCTTTTTTGGGAAGGATGACTCCTTTCTCAATCCCACGAATACTTGGGCTTTCCCCTTCTACCATGGAAAGTCGGTGTCCATCGGTCGCCACCACCCTCAACAGATCCTTTCCCCCTTGTTTCATCTGGACAAAGAGGACTCCATTCAAATGATAACGAGACTCTTCATTGGATGCCGCATAGACCGTTTTTTCAACCATCTCCTTAAGAAGAAGGAGAGAAAGTTTTGAAAAATTCTTTTCTTGATAAGTCGGTAAAGATGGAAATTCCTCCGGGTCCATTCCAGCAAGATTAAAGGTTGACTTTCCGCATTGAATCGTAATCCAGTGGTTCTCCTTCTTTTGGATCTTAATGGTTTCCTCGGGTAATTCCCTAACAATTTCATATAATTTCTTTGAGGAAACGGAGGCCTTTCCACTTTGTTCAGAGGAAGCCGTTAACTCTTCACGGATTCCTGTCTCTAAATCTGTTCCTGTAAGGAACAGAGAGTGTTTATCCCATTCCAGGAGGATGTGGTTCAAAATGGGGAGAGTTGTTTTTCTTCCAGCAACACTTTGCATGAGGCTTAGTCCTTTTAAAAACTCTTTTTTATCAATATTAAGGTTCATATGAAGACCTCCTTAAGTAATCTTTCTTCATCATCAACATCATAGATTTCTGTTTAAATGATGAAAAAGAGTCTAAGTAGAAAAAAGAAAAAGAGTTTTGGTGTTGAATTTTTTGGGGCCTCCTGAGGAAATCCTATTATTTTATTAAAAAATCTTTTTCAGATCTTTTTAATCCCAACCCCTTCACAATATTTCCACATGGTTTAGGATTTAATTTTACTAATGAGATTTTCAATCATTTCTTTAAAAGAGGGTTCTTTATCCATTCTCTCTTCTACTTTTTTGATCGAATGGATTACGGTGGAATGATCTTTGCCTCCAAACTTTTCTCCAATTTCAAGGAGGGAAGCAGAGGTTAGTTTCCTGGAAAGATACATGGCCACTTGTCTGGGTAACACGTACCCTTTAAATTTCCTTTTTAACTTTAAGTCAGATATTTTCATATTATAGAAATTTGACACCACTTTCTGAATGGCCTCAATGGAGACAAACTCCTCCTTGGGCTTGATGATATTTTTTAGGACCTCTTTAGCCATTTGGATATCTATGGGCGTTTGGGTTAAGGAAGCAAAGGCCCCGATTCGGATGAGGGACCCTTCTAAGACTCGAATATTTGAATCGATTTGAGAAGCAAGGAAGAAAGCTACATCATTTGGGAGGGGAATGGATTCAATTTCTGCTTTCTTTTTTAAGATGGCTACTTTTGTTTCAATATCAGGAGGTTGGATATCTGCAATCAGTCCCCATTCGAATCTGGAGCGAAGCCTTTCTTCAAAATTGGGAATATCCTTTGGGAACTTATCGCTGGTCACCACAATCTGTTTACGGGCTTCGTAAAGGGAATTGAAGGTATGAAAAAATTCGGCTTGGGTCCTCTCTTTCCCCGCAATGAATTGAATATCATCGATCAAGAGGATATCCATTCTTCTAAATTTATTTCTAAACTCATCCATTTTTTCATATTTTAGGCAATTGATCAGTTCATTGGTAAATTCCTCGGAGGAGAGGTAACAGACTTTTTTAACATCGGGGAGAATACGATTTTGAATGATATGGTTCCCAATGGCATGGAGCAGATGAGTCTTTCCTAATCCCACTCCACCGTAGAGGAAAAGGGGATTATAGTTTTTGGCAGGGAGGTTGGCCACAGCCAAACAAGCCGCATTTGCAAACTGGTTGCCTGCTCCTACCACAAAATTATCAAAGGTGTATTTTGGATTAAAAAGGGTCTGGAAAGGTTGATTCATCGGGATCTCCTGATAAGTGGGGACAGGCCGGTTCAAATCCCTTTCATGGGGGTGATCATTTTTTATTCGAAATTGGAGGTGACAGGGCTTTTGAATAATGGAGTTGAGCGCCTCCCTAATCTGTAAAGAATAGTGTTCGCTAACCCACTCTTTGAAGAAACGATTGGGGACTTCAAGTTCAACAAACTCATCTCGAATCGAGACGAGGTGAATTGGCTTAATCCAGATTTCAAAATTCTGATGGCCGACTCTTTCTTTTAAAGAATCGAGGACCTTAGACCACAACTCTTCCATGAACCAAACCATGGTGAATCAGGAAGTTAAAAAAAGGTATTTTAGGAAATTGGAAGGACAGTTTCCAATAAGAAATCGTTTTCATTTTCAATAAGTTAGATATCTCTTTTCACAATATTTCCACAAATGTGGATAAATGAATTAAGCGATCAAGAGGGGAAAAATTGAGGATTTTTACAATTCAATTTAAATATTAAATCTCTTTTTTAAAAAATTCAAGTATTTTTTTATTAGCATGAAGGGTAGGCTTAGGCAAGTTAATCCTTTTCTGCTAATCTCGCAACGGCCACAACCTTTTCCCCTTCTTCCAGATTAATCAATCTGACCCCTTGGGTACTTCTTCCCTGAACCGGAATATTAGAGGTTCTTAGCCTAATAATTTTCCCTTTGTCAGAAATGACCATCAGTTCATCTTCTTCGACCACACTCTTTATTCCAATCACATCTCCAGTCTTAGAAGTCCTTTTTACCGTGAAGATACCAGAGCCGCCCCGATTCTGAACCCGATATTCAGATACAGGGGTTCTCTTCCCAAACCCATATTGAGTGACCGTCAAAATCTGAGTATGAGGCGCAACGACCTCCATCCCTACCACCTCATCCCCTTTACCAAGACGAATCCCACGAATCCCTCTTGCGGTACGACCTATCTCACGAACCTGAGTTTCAGGGAAGTGAACGGCTTTTCCCAACTTTGTTCCAATAAAAAGATGCTGGTGTCCGTCGGTCAATTTTGTGGAGATAAGTTCATCTCCTTCATCCAAACTGATGGCGATGATCCCTCCTGTCCGAGGATTGCTATAGGCCTCAAGGGCTGTCTTTTTAATCACCCCACGCTTCGTGATAAAGGTGATGAACTTCCCAGGGGTGAATTCTTTTAGGGTTAGAATGGTCGTTACCTTCTCCCGAGGGCTGAGATTGAGGAGATTCACAATGGCCTTCCCCCGAGAGAGGCGTCCTGCCTGAGGAACTTCGTGAACCTTCATCCAGTGAATCTTCCCTGCATCCGTAAAGAAAAGGAGGTAGTCATGGGTGGAGGCAATAAAGAGATCTTCAACAAAGTCTTCCTCTTTCACATGGATGCCGACCTTCCCTTTTCCTCCCCGATGTTGGCTTCGATAGAGGCTGATAGGATTTCTTTTAATATATCCAGTATGGGTGATCGTGACGACCATATCCTCTTCAGCGATAAGGTCTTCGATCTTAATCTCCGGGGTCACCTCAACAATTTCGGTATGCCGTTCATCTCCATACGTGTCGCGGATGGAAAGGAGTTCTTCCTTAATAAGATTAAGGATTAATTTTTCGCTTCCCAATAGGGTTTTTAATCGGTTGATCAATTTGATGGTTTCTTCATATTCTTCGATGATCTTTCTCTGCTCTAAATTGGTGAGACGTTGAAGCCTCATTTCCAAAATGGCTTGGGCTTGTTCCTCCGAAAGGGAGAACTTTTCCATCAGGCGATCTTTGGCTTCTTTAGGAGTTTTGGAACTTTTGATGGTTGAAATGATGGCATCGATATGATCGAGGGCTATTTTCAGACCCTCAAGAATATGAGCCTTGGCCTCTGCCTTTCCCAATTCAAAGCGTGATCTTCGGGTGACCACCTCTTGACGGTGTTGGAGAAAGAGCTGGAGCATCTCTTTGAGCGAGAGGAGTTTGGGTTGATTCTGATGGATGGCCAGAAGAATGATTCCAAAGGAAGTCTGCATCTGGGTATGTTTATACAGCTGATTTAGAATCACCTCCCCCACCTCATTCCGCTTCAGTTCTAAGACCACCCGCATCCCTTCACGGTCTGATTCGTCTCGAATATTGGCAATCCCTTCAATCACCTTTTCCTGAACCAGCTCGGCGATTCGTTCGATGAGCTTGGCCTTATTGGTCTGATAAGGAAGTTCTGTAATGATAATATTTTCCCTTTCCCCCTTTCGGTCCCTTTCGATGAAGGCCCTGGCCCTTAGTTGAATCACTCCCTTTCCTGTCTCATAAGCTTGTTGGATGCCCTCCACCCCATGGATAAATCCTCCTGTGGGAAAGTCCGGACCAGGGAGATGGGCCATCAATTCTTTCACCGATATCTCTGGGTTTTCGATGAGAGCCACCAACGCATTGATGGTCTCGACTAAATTATGAGGAGGGATGTTGGTGGCCATTCCTACCGCAATCCCAGAGGAACCATTGATAAGGAGGTTAGGAAATTTGCACGGAAGGACAGAAGGTTCCTTTAGGGTTTCGTCATAATTCGGAACAAAATCGACTGTCTCCTTGTCAATATCCGCCAATAGTTCACTGGCAAGTTTTGCCATCCGGATCTCTGTATATCGCATGGCAGCGGGGGGGTCGCCATCAATCGATCCGAAATTTCCTTGTCCATCTATGATGGGATAACGAAGCGAGAAATCTTGGGCCATTCTGACAATGGCATCATATACAGCCATATCGCCATGGGGGTGATATTTACCGATGACGTCCCCAACAATTCTTGCTGATTTCTTATAAGGTTTATCCCAATCGTTATTGAGCTCATTCATCGCATAAAGAATTCGGCGATGAACAGGTTTAAGACCATCCCTCACATCGGGGAGCGCCCTCCCAATGATGACACTCATGGCATAGTCCATATAGGACCTTTTCATTTCATCTTCGATAGTTATGGGGATAGACTCTCGAGCAATCTCCATCTTCATCCTCAGAATAATTTTATTATGAAACTTAATATAAAATTCTTATCCCTGTCAAACAAAATTTAAACGGATATATAACCATTGATTTTATTAAAGAAAAAATTTAAGATTTTTAATTATATAATAATTTCAATAAATTAAATTGATAAATTCTTTTAAGGATATAAAATTATCAATTTATAGATAAAAAGATTATGATTTTTACAAAAAGTCCACAAATGATTTTTCCGTAACGGGTAGAAAAAATTATTGTTAGCTAAAATTGAAAAGTGCACACTTTAAAGTTCAAAAGTGCACACCTTTGAGATTCGAACTTTTGACTTTTTGGACATCGATTAACTTCCCCTCACACCAGAATCGGATTTCAGAGATTTCATCATCGAGGGGGTAGATACGAAGATTGACCTGTTTTCTTGGGTCAGCATGGACCTTGAATTGGAGATTGTGAATAGAGATTTTTCTATGAGGGTCTACCACTCTATTTATTCTTAGGCAGAAGATATCTTTAGGGGATTGGAAAGGGGGTTTGACTTTGAATTCTCTAAAGAGAGACCGTTTCTCCTTTAATGCTCTTTGGAATCGGAGATAGGGGATTTCCTGGGTAGTGGAATGAACTTGCTGGTGGTTATATCTATGGAGTTCTTGGTTCAGGATCATTTGGGCCTGATGAATATCGGCGACATCTTCTCGGACACAGGTTCGGACCAATCGGTCCTGGAGCCAGCCATAGGGTCTCTCAATCTTGCCTCTGGCTTGAGGCGAGAGGGAATGGATGATCTTCACATTGCAATCCTGAAGGACCTGCTTCCACTGAGGGGTAGCCTCATCGGTCAGAAGATGGTGTTTCCGCCAGAAAGAATCCCTTTCCTGGACGAATCGGAAGATGCGATGGGAGTCCACATAATAGGCGTAGGGGAGTCCATAGTGGAGGGATTACCGTTTAGAGGGCCAGGATATGAGTCCAGCTGGTCTCTGTTTTAACGAGGACGGCATAGAGCATAAATCGGCTATAATCATCGAGGGAGGTGATGAGATACCATTTCTCCTGGGCTGCTGGTGCCCATAGATGGTGAGAGGCGTCATGTTGGATCAGTTCTCCGACATAATGGGTTAAGACTTCTCGGTCATGGAGGGTCCTTTTGGGTTTTTTGAGATAGAAGCCATGCTTTTTGGCACAATCGATGATTGTTGGAAGGGAGACCTTCTGATGGTATTCTGTCTTTAAGCGGTCTTTGATATAGCTATAATTATAGGATTTCAGGGGGATCTCCTTATTCTGAATGATCTTCTTTTCGATCGAAAATTCCTTAAGGATGTTTTCTTCAATCTCTTGTGAGATTCGAGGAGGTGTGGGTCTCTGGTATTGAATCGTAAAAATGCTGAGGGTTGTCTTTCTACTGTTTGAGGAGCATGAAAAATCTCCTTTTATGGATCCCCAGAATTTCTTGAATATACTTTCGTTCAATTTCGTTCTTTAAATAACGTTCAAGAAGCTCTTTGACTTGTTCTGAGGTAAATCGTTTATGTAGTTGGGACATAGTTTGGACCTCCTTTTTGGGTTTTAGACTATATCCCTCAAAATAAGCTTTGTGGAAATGCCATCATTGTGGAAAGGATGGAAAAGTCTTACGACTTTACCACACTCCCCCAATGATTTGGATTCCGCTTTGTGGAACTCACATTCCCACAAAGCCGCCGTCGTACTTTGAAGATGGGTGCCAAAATATCAAAAACCGAGGTGTGCAATTTTCAACTTTAAATCTATTAAAAACGGTGCACTTTTCAATTTTAAATGACAGGTAGAAAAAATTATTTGACAAAATAAAAAAAATCTGATAAATTATAAAAGTTTTTGTTTTTATTTGTTTATAAAAAACATTTGGTATTTAACTTATTGAAATAATTAATTTTAAAAGAAGAACCTATGCCAACGATTAATCAACTTGTTAGACTTGGAAGAAAGCCTGTAAAAAGTAAAACCTCTGCCCCTGCCCTTACTGGGTCACCTCAAAAAAGGGGGGTTTGTATTCGAGTATATACCACCACCCCCAAAAAACCCAATTCTGCCCTCCGAAAAGTGGCTCGAGTGAGGTTGACCAATGGCATTGAAGTCACCACCTATATTCCAGGAATTGGCCATAATCTCCAAGAACATTCGGTGGTCCTCATTCGGGGGGGAAGGGTGAAAGACCTGCCTGGAGTCCGATATCATATTATCCGGGGGACCTTGGATTCCGTAGGGGTTCAAGACCGGAAACAGGGTCGTTCCAAATACGGGGCAAAGAAACCCAAATAAGACTTCTCTAAAGACTGATTTAAAGAATAGGCCAAGGAGCTATCATGCCCAGAAAAAGAGAAGTGAGAAAAAGAGAGATATTACCTGATCCGAAATATCATGATAAGTTGGTCGCTAAATTTATCAATGGCCTCATGCGCCGGGGAAAAAAGAGTGTGGCTGAGCGTATTTTTTACCGCGCCTTAGACCTTATTAAGGATAAGATCCATTCTGACCCTCTCAAAATTTTTCAACAGGCCATGGAAAATGTGAAACCCTTAATTGAAGTAAGACCTCGAAGGGTTGGGGGGGCTACCTATCAAGTGCCGGTAGAGGTCAGACCCGAGAGGAAGACCTCTTTAGCGATACGATGGCTTATCAGTTATGCGAAGCAACGTCCTGAAAAGACCATGGAAGAAAAGCTTTCAGCAGAACTCATAGATGCAGCCAACAATCGCGGAGGTGCAATTAAAAAGAGAGAGGATACCCATAAAATGGCCGAGGCAAATAAGGCCTTTGCGCATTACCGCTGGTAAGGAAGTAACGCAATATTTGGAAAAAAGAAATGGATATAAGTTGAGGGATAGGGTGTCAAATTTAGGATTAAAAGAACAGACAAGAAATATTGGCCTAATGGCTCATATCGATGCAGGGAAGACAACCACGACAGAGAGAATCCTCTACTATACCGGTGTCACCTATCGGATGGGAGAAGTGGATGAGGGGTCTGCCATAATGGACTGGATGGAGCAGGAAAAAGAGAGGGGGATTACGATCACCTCTGCTGCCACCACCTGCTTCTGGAAGGGCCATCGAATCAACATCATTGATACCCCTGGGCATGTGGACTTTACCATAGAGGTGGAACGATCCTTAAGGGTATTGGATGGTGCAGTGGCCATCTTCTGCTCGGTGGGAGGGGTGGAACCCCAATCCGAGACGGTTTGGAAACAAGCCGATAAGTATGGAATTCCAAGAATTGCTTTTATCAATAAGATGGATCGGACTGGGGCTGACTTTCATGGGTGTCTTCAAATGATGGTAGAACGTTTGAAAACCACACCCTTGCCCATTCAACTGCCGATGGGGAGGGAAGAAGAGTTTCAGGGGATCATCGACCTTATTTCCATGAAGGCGATCCTTTATGATCCCCATAGCCTCGGAACAAGATTTGAGACCATTGAAATTCCAGAAGATTATCTGAAAGAAGCCCTCCAGGCAAGAGATCATCTTATTGAAAGATTGGCAGAGCGAAATGATTATATTATGGAGAAGTTTATTGATGGACAGGAGATTTCAGAACAGGAGATTAAGCAAGCCCTTCGAACGGTTACCCTTCAGCAGAAAGGAACTCCTGTCCTCTGTGGGGCAGCCTTTCGTAACAAAGGGGTTCAGCCCTTACTTGATGCGATCATTGATTACTTACCCTCTCCCTTAGATATCCCACCTGTGAAAGGAGTGGACCTTCAAGGTCAAGAGTTGACCTTTTCAGCCAATAATGGCCATCCCCTCTCTGCCTTAGCCTTCAAAATTATGAATGATCCCTATACTGGACAACTCACCTTTTTCCGAATCTATTCGGGTACCCTCAAGTCAGGAGATCTTGTATACAATCCTGTCAAAGGGAAACGGGAGAAGATCGGGCGTCTTCTGAAAATGCATGCCAACAAACGGGAGGAGATTAAGGAAGTCTCTGCCGGGGATATCTTTGCAGCCGTTGGCCTGAAATATACTACCACCGGAGATACCATCTGCAGTGAAAAACAGCCCATCGTTCTTGAATCCATCCCCTTTCCTGAACCGGTCATCTCGATTGCTATCGAACCCAAGACCAAAGCGGACCTTGAAAAATTAGGAACGGCACTCTATAAATTGGCCCTTGAAGACCCTTCCTTTAAGGTCAAACAGGATGAAGAGACCGGGCAGACTATCCTTTCTGGAATGGGGGAACTGCACCTGGAAATCATCGTCGATCGACTTTTAAGGGAGTTTAACGTTGAGGCAAAGGTTGGAAGACCCCAGGTCGCCTATCGGGAAACTATTACAAAGTCGGTTAAGGCAGAAGGTCGGTTTATTCGCCAGTCAGGAGGAAGGGGTCAGTATGGTCATGTCTGGCTCAATCTTGAACCCAATAGCCCAGGAAAGGGTTTTGAGTTTTTGAATAAGATTGTGGGAGGGGTGATCCCCCGAGAATATATCCCCGCCATTGAAAAGGGAATACAAGAGGCCATGGAGAAAGGGATTCTTGCTGGGTTCCCAATGGTGGACGTGAAGGTGACCCTGGTGGACGGTTCATTTCACGAGGTCGACTCTTCGGAAATGGCCTTTAAGTTAGCTGCCTCTATTGGATTTAAGGAGGGAGCCCGAAAGGCCAACCCCATCCTTCTTGAACCGATGATGTCCATCGAAATCATCACTCCAGAAGAGTTTATGGGTCAGGTCCTAAGCGATCTTAATTCCAGAAGAGGCAAGACTACAAAAATGGAATATCGAGGGGGAACCAATGTCATCATGGGGGAAGTCCCTCTCTCCCATATGTTTGGGTATGCCACGGATCTTCGATCCCTCACCCAAGGAAGGGCGACCTTTACTTTACAATTCTCCCATTACAGCCCTGTTCCGCCTTCTGTGAGTGAGGAGATCCTTGCTGACATGAAAAAGGTTGCCTGAGGACAACCTAAAATCAAAGGAGGGTTTGAGCCATGTCGAAGCCGAAGTTTGAGAGGACGAAGCCTCATGTGAATGTGGGGACGATTGGGCATGTGGATCATGGGAAGACGACGTTGACCTCAGCGATCACCAAGGTGTTAGCGACACGTGGGTTGGCGCAATATATGGCGTTTGATCAGATTGACAAGGCGCCAGAGGAGAAGGAGCGGGGGTTGACGATAGCGATTGCGCATGTGGAGTATGAGACTCAGAAGCGGCATTATGCGCATATTGATTGTCCGGGTCATGCGGATTATATCAAGAATATGATCACGGGGGCGGCGCAGATGGATGGGACGATTTTGGTGGTTTCGGCGGCGGATGGGCCGATGCCGCAGACTCGGGAGCATGTGTTATTGGCGAAGCAGGTGAGGGTGCCATATATTGTGGTATTTCTCAACAAGGTGGACATGGTGGATGATCCGGAGTTATTGGATTTGGTGGAGTTGGAGGTTCGGGAGTTGCTTAGTGGGTATGATTTTCCTGGGGATGAGACGCCGGTGGTTCGGGGCAGTGCGCTTCGGGCGTTGGAGTGTGGGTGTGGGAAGGAGGAGTGTCAGTGGTGTAGTGGGATATGGAGGTTGATGGAGGCGGTGGATACGTTTATACCGGAGCCGGTGAGGGATGTGGACAAGCCGTTTTTGATGCCGATAGAGGATGTGTTTTCGATATCGGGGCGTGGGACGGTGGTGACGGGGAGAGTGGAGCGTGGGGTGATTAAGGTAGGGGATGAGGTGGAGGTGGTGGGGATAAGGCCGACGCTAAGGACGGTGTGTACGGGGGTGGAGATGTTTCGGAAGACGTTGGATCAGGGGCAGGCTGGGGACAATATAGGGATATTGTTGCGGGGGGTGAAGCGTGAGGAGGTGGAGCGAGGTCAGGTGGTATCGAAGCCTGGGACGATCACGCCGCATCGGAAGTTTAGGGCGGAGACGTATATTTTGACGAAGGAGGAGGGGGGTCGGCATACGCCGTTTTTTAATGGGTATCGGCCTCAGTTTTATTTTCGGACGACGGATGTGACGGGGGTGGCGGTATTGCCGGAGGGGGTGGAGATGGTGATGCCTGGGGATAATGTGCAGTTGACGGTGGAGTTGATTACGCCGATCGCATTGGAGAAGGAGTTGAGGTTTGCGATTCGGGAGGGAGGACGGACGGTTGGGGCAGGCGTCATCAGTGAAATCCTTGAATAGGGAAGGAATGAAGCATCCTTAGGAGAAGAGAATGAGGAATATTATTACTCTGGCCTGTACGGAATGTAAACGAAGAAACTATTCAACGACCAAAAATAAAAGAACCACTCCCGATAAATTGGAGTTAAAAAAGTATTGTCGCTTCTGTAGAAAACATACGGTTCATAAGGAAACGAAGTAAGGATGAAACGCCATCGAGGGGAATTGGGAGGTAACAAAATATAACTATTCTGGGAGATAAGGCAAATTTAACATCCTGGTATCTACACTTTGAATACAGGCCAGTAGCTCTAACGGATAGAGCACCGGACTCCAAATCCGGGTGATGGGGGTTCGAATCCCTCCTGGCCTGCCATTTGTATAACCCTCCGTGGGGTTGGTCAATTGAAATCTTTTGGAAGGTTTTATCGACCCCAACTGCAATGAGGAATGAGGATGTTTTCAATCAAGGAAAAGGTTGATGTGGCCATCCAATTTTTGAGAGAGGTCAGAACAGAATTGAAAAAGGTAACCTGGCCTTCAAGGAAAGACACCCTTGCTGGAACTGCGGTCGTCTTGATCGCTGTGTTTATTATAGCTATCTTTTTAGGCATCGTTGATTCAGGCCTTTCTAGTCTTATCCGAGAGTTATTGAAGAGGGCCACAAGTTAATGAAAAGAGATTAATCTCGCTTTGAATCAAAGGGTGGATGTATGGCTCATCAGTGGTATGTTGTTCATACTTACTCAGGGTTTGAAAATAGAGCAAAACAGAACTTAGAGGAACGGATAAAAAACCTTGGGAAGAAAGATTTGTTCTCGGAGGTATTGGTTCCCACTGAGACCGTCGTGGAGTTGGTAAAGGGGAAGAAAAAGACTTCTCAACGAAAAATCTTCCCTGGATATTTATTGGTGAAAATGGAATTAAATGAAGAGACTTGGCATATCGTGAGGAATACCCCAAAGATCACAGGGTTTGCTGGAGATGGAACAAAACCTATTCCTATTTCTGAGGCAGAAGTCCAGGAAATCCTCTCCCAGATGAAAGAAGGAGTTTCAAAAGCAAAACCCAAAGTCTCTTTTAATATTGGAGATAGTGTCCGAGTCATTGATGGGCCCTTTGTTAACTTTATTGGAACCATTGAGGAGATCAAGCCAGAGAAGAGGAAGTTGAAGGTATTGGTTTCTATCTTTGGGAGGGCAACCCCCGTTGAATTAGATTTCATTCAAGTGGAGAAGAACTGAAGTCGTGGATTGAGGAGAAAGGGCTATGGCGAAAAAAGTAGTGGCAATGGTGAAACTTCAAATTCAAGCCGGACAGGCAAATCCGTCCCCTCCTGTGGGCCCTGCACTTGGTCAACATGGGGTGAACATTATGGAATTTTGCAAGGCCTTTAACGCACGAACCCAAGGGCAAGAGGGGATGATTATTCCTGTGGTTATCACCATCTTTTCCGATCGTTCGTTCACCTTTGTGACCAAGACGCCGCCCGCTTCAGTTCTTCTTAAAAAGGCTGCAAAAATTGTGAAAGGTTCAGGGGAGCCCAACCGAACCAAAGTCGGGAAAGTCACTAAAGAACAGATACGGGAAATAGCCCAGATCAAATTTAAGGACCTCAATGCGACGGATCTGAATGCAGCCATCCGAACCATCGAGGGAACTGCTCGAAGTATGGGGCTGGAGATTGTGTGAGAAGATAAAATGGGACATCGAGGGAAAAAGTACTTAGAGGTTAAGAATAAGGTTGATCGGAATAAGCGATATCCCCTGGAGGAGGGTATCAAACTGGTTTTAGAGACGGCTCGAGCCAAATTTGATGAAAGCGTGGACCTTGCCATCCGTCTCGGAGTTGACCCCAAAAAAGCAGATCAGATGGTCCGTGGAACGGTGGTTCTTCCTAATGGGACGGGAAAGAAGGTGAGAGTACTCGTCTTTGCAAAAGGTCAAAAAGAGAAGGAGGCCTTAGAAGCGGGCGCCGATTACGTGGGTGGAGAAGAGTTGATAGAGAAGATTTCAAAAGGATGGCTCGAATTTGATAAGGCAATTGCTACCCCCGATATGATGGGTTCGGTGAGTAAACTTGGAAAGATTTTAGGCCCCAGAGGGTTGATGCCCAATCCCAAAGTCGGAACCGTCACCTTTGACTTGGAGAAGGCGATCAAGGAGATTAAGGCAGGAAAGGTGGAGTTCAAGGTGGAAAAAGCCGGGGTTGTTCATGTTCCTGTCGGAAAGGCCTCTTTCGGGTTTGACCGGCTGTTGGAAAATATCAAGGCCTTACTTGAAGTGATTATTCGCTCCAAACCCCCTACGAGTAAGGGAATCTATTTAAAAAGCATTGCCCTATCCACGACGATGGGGCCAGGGATTAAAATTGATCCTCTCGATGTTCGGAATGTGTTAAAGTCATAAGTTGAGGGAGGAGGTTTTCACCGTTGAATCGCAGAGAAAAAGAACTGATTGTTTCAGAATTGAATAAAAAGATAGAAGGGTACCAGGCCGCCATTCTTACTCATTATCGGGGCCTCAATGTAGAGCAGATGAATCAGCTGAGGCGACGGCTGAGAGAGGAAAAGATTTATTATCAAGTGGTCAAAAATACCTTGATAAAATTGGCTTCAAAGGGAACCGATCTTGAAAAACTAAACCCATATTTTGAAGGTCCAACCGCTCTGGCGATCTCCTATGGAGACCCAGCACTTTTAGTCAAGATTTTAACTGAATTCGTGAAAACTCAACCTGCTCTTGAGATTAAAGTTGGTCTCATCCAGGGGGAGGTGATCGGCACAGAGGAGATAAAGGCACTGGCTACGCTTCCTCCGCGAAATGTTCTTCTTGCCCAAATCCTGGGGGGGATTCAAACCCCTGGAGGACAGATCGTAGGGGCCATCATGGTTGCTCTTCAACAAGTGCTTGGGGTTCTTCAAGCTCGTGTTGACCAACTTTCCCAATCAGAGAGTGGAACATCGGAGGCAGAGAGTAGAGAGTAGAAAGTAGAAAATTTAAAACCAACGATGAGTCTGAACTTTTTTCAACCTTCAACCTCTACCTTCTACGATCAAATTTTTAAAATAGGAGGGTTTTTCCAATGGCAGATGTTCAGAGAATTGCAGAAGAGATTAGTAATCTCACCTTAATGGAAGCACGTGATTTGGTAAAAGTTCTTGAAGAAAAATTGGGGATAAAGGCAGCGGCACCCATCTCAGTGGCTGCCATGCCTTCCCCTGGAGTTGCTCCTGGGGCAGAGGCGGCCCCTGTTGAGGAGAAGACCGAATTTGATGTCATCCTAACTGGTTTTGGTGACAAGAAGATTCAGGTGATCAAAGTGGTGAGGGAGTTAACTGGACTGGGATTGAAAGAGGCCAAAGACCTGGTGGAAGGTGTCCCCAAGCCTGTGAAAGAGGGGGTTTCTAAAGAGGAAGCCGCCACGATCAAAAAGAAGCTTGAAGAGGCTGGGGGAACGGTAGAAGTAAAGTAGAGTTTTAAAGTAAAGTTAAAGAAAAAGTCTTTTTGAGGCATTGAAGGACATTGTTGTCTCTTCCCAGAAGGGCAGTACGATGTTTAAAAGGGAGTCCAAAAGGGAGGGGACTTTTTATTTAAAGGAGAGGAGTCCTTATGGCCAGTATCGTTCCAGTCTATAGAAGGTATCGAAAGAACTTTTCAAAAATCAAGGAAGTCTTAGAAATATCCAACCTGATCGAGGTTCAAAAGAGATCCTACGAACAATTCTTACAAGCCAATGTTGATCCTGATAAAAGGGAGAACGTTGGGCTTCAAGCCGTTTTTAAAACGGTTTTTCCGATCAAAGATTTTTATGAAACGGCTTCCCTTGAATTTGTGAGTTATCGTCTTACCGAGCCCAAATATGATGTAGAAGAGTGTTTGTTAAGAGGGATGACCTATGCCGCTCCGATCAAGGTCACCGTACGTTTGGTGGTCTGGGATGTCAACGAAGAGACCAAGGCTCGAAGCATTAAAGCGGTGAAGGAGCAAGAGGTCTATTTTGGTGAAATCCCATTGATGACAGACAATGGAACCTTTATCATCAATGGAACTGAGCGGGTTATTGTCAGCCAACTCCATCGCTCCCCAGGCGTCTTTTTTGACCAAGATCAGGTGAAGCCCCATATGGGGGGTAAGATTTTCTATTATGCCCGAATTATCCCCTACCGTGGATCCTGGATCGATTTTGAATTTGACCAAAAAGACCTTCTTTATGTGAGAATCGATCGGCGGAGGAAGATCCCTGTGACGGTCCTTCTCCGAGCCCTTAAATATACGGGAGAAGAACTCCTCAACTACTTCTATCAGAAGGAGAAAATTCTCTTCCGGAAAGGAAGATTCCTTAAAGAGGTATCGAAAGAAGTCCTGGTGGGGCAGAAGGCCACTTCGGATATCTATGACCCTGAAACCCATAAACTTGTCCTTAAGAAGCATCGGCGAATTACCGAAGGGGATATCAAGAAACTGGAATCTGCCAAGATCAATACCATTTCGGTAGAACCCCAAGAACTGCTCGGTAAGTTTTTAGCCAAGGAGGTCGTTGATCCCGAGACTGGAGAGGTCATTGCGGAATGCAACGAAGAGATTACGGAAAAACTTCTTGAGGAATTTAAAGAAAGAAAGATTGAAGCCTTTGAGATTCTATTTATTGACAATATCAATGTCAGCTCTTCCCTCAGAGATACCTTGGTGATGGATAAAATAGAATTGACCAAGGAGGAGAAGGAGAAATTGCCTATCCAAGAACCTGGGAAATCTCTAAGAGAAAAGGAGTCCGAGCGGGCGTTGATTGATATCTATAAAAGACTTCGCCCCGGAGATCCCCCTACCATCGAAACTGCGATCGGTCTTTTCTACAATTTGTTTTTTAATCCGGACCGATATGACCTCTCCAAGGTTGGTCGAATGAAATTGAATCACAAGCTTGGGTTAAAGGCCCATCCTCCCAAAGTCCTGGTATTTACTGAAAAATGGAGAAGGGAGGCTCTGGAGGCTGGAGCGACCTATGTGGGAGGAAAAGAGTTGATTGATCGGATTCTGGAAGGATGGTTAGATTTTGATGAGGCCATTGCCACTCCAGAGATGGCAGATGAAATTCAACGGGTTTCAAAAATTCTTTTCCCGATCGGGTTAATGCCTTCCATCAAGGATGGAACGATTACCGATGAGGTGAAGGGGAAAATAAAGAAAATCTTAGAGGATGAGAAGACAACCCTTCGCCGCCGGGATATCTTAGAGGTCGTGAAATATTTGATTAAACTGAAAGATGGGCAGGGAACTGTGGATGATATTGACCATCTGGGAAACCGGCGGGTCAGAACGGTTGGAGAGCTCCTCGAGAATCAATATCACATTGGATTGGTAAGGCTGGAGAGGGCGATTAAAGAACGAATGAGCCTCCAAGATGTGGAGACCTTGATGCCTCACGACCTTATCAATTCAAAACCACTCTCTGCGGTTATCAAAGAATTTTTTGGTTCAAGCCAGCTCTCTCAATTTATGGACCAAACCAATCCCCTCTCTGAAATCACACATAAACGTCGTCTCTCTGCCTTAGGCCCAGGAGGTCTTACCCGTGAAAGGGCTGGGTTTGAGGTGAGGGATGTCCATCCTACCCATTATGGTCGAATCTGTCCCATTGAGACCCCTGAGGGTCCAAACATTGGTTTGATCACCTCTCTTAGCACCTATGCCCGTGTCAATGATTATGGATTTATTGAAACCCCTTATCGCGAGGTGGTGAACGGAAAAGCAACCAACCATATTCGATATCTCTTTGCTCTGGATGAGGAGGAGGAAATAGAAGGACAGAAACCCGCGATTGCTCAAGCCAATGCGCCTTTGGATCGGGAAGGGAGGTTCATCTCCCCCCTCATTTCTGCCCGAAGGGGTGGGGAGTTTGTGATGGTGAAGCCAGAGGAAGTCCGATATATGGATGTCTCTCCCAAACAGTTGGTAAGCGTTGCCACCTCCCTGATCCCCTTTTTGGAAAACGACGATGCAAACCGTGCCCTCATGGGATCGAATATGCAACGACAGGCAGTTCCCCTTTTAAAGACGGATGCGCCGTTAATTGGAACAGGGATGGAGGCCATTGTCGCAAGGGATTCAGGGGTGACGGTGGTCGCCAAAAGGGATGGCGTTGTTGAAGATGTGGATGCTTCCCGAATTGTCGTTCGGGTCGAGGAGGAGGTTCAAAGGGAGGATGACCCTGGGGTAGATATTTATACGTTAATCAAATATAAGCGGTCCAATCAGAATACCTGCATCAATCAGAGGCCTATTGTCCGAGTGGGTGAGAGGGTGAAGAAAGGAATGGTCATTGCGGATGGTCCTGCTACCGATATGGGAGAGTTGGCCTTAGGAAGAAATGTTTTGGTGGCTTTCATGCCCTGGGGAGGATATAACTTTGAAGATTCCATTCTCATCAGTGAGAAGTTACTGAAAGAGGATACCTACACGTCCATCCATATTGAAGAATTTGAGTGTGTGGCCCGAGACACTAAACTTGGGAAAGAGGAGATCACTTGTGACATCCCTAATGTGGGAGAGGAGGCCTTAAAGAATTTGGATGAAAGTGGAATCATCCGGATTGGAGCAGAGGTTAAACCTGGCGACATTCTGGTAGGAAAAGTGACCCCGAAGGGTGAGACTCAACTCTCTCCAGAGGAAAAGCTGCTCCGCGCCATCTTTGGCGAGAAGGCAGGAGATGTCAGGGATACCTCTCTTAGAGTTCCTCATGGGATTGAAGGGATTGTCATTGATGCCAAAGTTTTCTCCAGAAAGGGCCAGGAGAAGGATGAAAGGACTAAGGCAATTGAGGAACAGGAGAAGGCCAGGTTATTGAAAAATCAAGCAGACGAGATTCGGATCATTCAAAACAGTACTCGGCGAAAGATTGGAAAGTATCTGATTGGGAAACGAGCGGCCCAACGGATTGCCGACGAAAAGAGGAACCGCGTCTATCTGGAGTCGAAAGAAAGAATTCGAGAAGAACACCTTCTCAACATCCCCTTTGACCGACTCAAGGAGATCGATGTCCTCGAAGGGAAAAGAATCCTTCCAGAAGTTCACCGAATCCTTGACCAGGCGGAGTTGCAAATCAATCTGGTCAAAGGAGTCTTTTCGGAAAAATTGGCTAAACTGAAGAGGGGAGATGAATTGGCCCCTGGAGTGATCAAAACCGTCAAGGTCTATATCGCTATGAAACGAAAGCTCTCGGTAGGGGATAAGATGTCGGGCCGACATGGAAATAAAGGGATCATCTCTCGAATTCTCCCTGAAGAAGATATGCCCTTCTTGGAAGATGGGACACCTGTCGAGATTATTCTTAACCCCCTAGGTGTTCCTTCAAGAATGAATGTAGGTCAGATTCTGGAAACCCATCTGGGGTGGGCGGCCAAAGGACTGGGATGGATGATTCAAGATTATCTGCAGAAACATTTCAATCCCAAATTGCTTCGGAGGAGAATTAAGGAAATCTACTCATCCAGGGAGATCAACGAGTATTTAGACCAGGCCTCCGATGAGGAGATCCTTGATCTTGCAAAGAAATTAGGTCAAGGGATCTTCATGTCCGTTCCTGTTTTCGACGGTGCCTCAGAAGAGGAGATCAAAGACCATTTAAAGAGAGCAGGGCTACCCATGAGCGGTCAAACCACGCTCTATGACGGGAGAACCGGTGAACCCTTCCATCAAAAAGTGACCGTGGGTTACATGTATCTTCTTAAACTCCATCATTTGGTGGACGATAAGATCCATGCACGTTCCATTGGTCCATACTCTTTGGTCACCCAACAGCCCTTAGGAGGAAAAGCCCAGTTTGGAGGTCAACGGTTAGGGGAGATGGAGGTGTGGGCGCTGGAGGCATACGGCGCAGCCTATTCCCTTCAAGAATTTTTAACGGTAAAATCGGATGATGTAGCCGGGAGGACCCGAGTCTATGAGGCGATCGTGAAAGGGGAGCATGCCTTCGAGCCTGGCCTTCCAGAATCCTTTAATGTATTGGTGAAGGAGTTACAAAGCCTCTGTCTGGATACAGAATTGTTGGAGGAGAAAAGGGAAGAATTCTAAGACCATAAACGATGAACCACAACCCATCGGTGGGTCAGAGGCCATTGTTCACGGTTCATCGTTACTAAAGGAGGAAACCTTGGAAGACTACTTGTCATTTATTGAAAAGGGAAAGGGTCCTATTAATTTTAATGCCATTCGTATCTCTATTGCTTCGCCGGAGAAGATTGAATCGTGGTCCCACGGAGAGGTGAAGAAACCCGAGACCATCAACTATCGGACCTTCAAACCCGAGAAGGATGGGCTCTTCTGCGCAAAGATCTTTGGTCCCACGAAGGATTATGAATGCAATTGTGGAAAGTATAAACGGATGAAGCATCGGGGGATTGTATGTGAAAAGTGTGGGGTAGAGGTCATCCAATCGAAGGTACGAAGGGAAAGGATGGGCCATATCCGATTGGCGACCCCGGTGGCCCATATCTGGTTTCTGAAAAGCATTCCGAGTAAGATCGGGATTCTGGCCGATATGACCTTAAGGGAGTTGGAACGAATCCTCTATTTTGAGGCCTATCTCGTCTTGGATGGGAAAAAGACCCCTTTAAAGAAAGGAGAGATTCTCTCTGAAGACCGGTATCGAGAGGCAAGAGAAAAATATGGAGATGAATTTGTGGCCGGTCAAGGGGCAGAGGCGATTCGAGACTTATTAAGAAATACAGATGTGAATGAACTCTCCCAGAAACTCAGAGCCGAGATGAAGGAGACGACCTCGGAGGCGAAGAGACGGAGGCTCGCTAAAAGGCTGAAGATTATTGAGGCCTTTTTAGAATCCGGGAATAAACCCGAATGGATGATCTTGGAGGTCATTCCGGTCATCCCTCCTGATCTACGACCCCTTGTCCCCTTGGATGGAGGTCGATTTGCTACCTCAGACCTTAATGATCTTTACCGAAGGGTGATTAATCGTAACAACCGCCTCAAACGACTGCTTGAACTGAACGCTCCTGAGATCATCATCCGAAACGAGAAACGCATGCTTCAAGAGGCCGTGGACGCCCTTTTTGATAATGGAAAGAGAGGCAGAACCATCTTAGGGGCAAATAAGAAACCCCTCAAGTCCTTGAGTGATATGCTGAGGGGGAAACAGGGTCGGTTCAGACAGAACCTCTTAGGGAAAAGAGTGGATTATTCAGGCCGTTCGGTGATTGTGGTGGGGCCGGAGTTGAAACTCCATCAATGCGGACTTCCCAAAAAGATGGCCCTTGAACTGTTTAAGCCTTTTATCTACCAACGCCTGGAAGAGAAGGGGTTAGCCACCACGATTAAGAGTGCCAAGAAGATGTTAGAGAAGGAGCGGCCTGAGGTTTGGGATGTTCTTGACGAGGTGATCCGAGAACACCCTGTGCTCCTCAACCGGGCGCCCACGCTTCATCGATTGGGGATTCAAGCCTTTGAACCTGTTTTGATAGAGGGAAAAGCCATTCAGCTTCACCCTCTGGTCTGCTCGGCCTTCAATGCGGATTTTGATGGGGACCAAATGGCGGTTCACATTCCGCTCTCTGTGGAAGCCCAGGCAGAAGCGAGAGTGCTAATGATGTCTACCAATAACATCCTCTCTCCTGCCAATGGGAAACCTATCATTGTTCCAACCCAAGATATTGTTCTTGGGATCTATTACATGACCCGAGAGCGCCCCTTTGTTAAAGGAGAGGGGAAGAGATTTTCAAATCCTGAAGAGGTCCGGATGGCTTATGATGCCAAGGAAGTTGACCTCCATGCCAAAATCAAAGTCCGAATTAATGGCGAACCTGTGGAGACAACTGTGGGAAGGGTCCTCCTCAGGGAAATTCTTCCTGAGGAGATTCCTTTCAGTTTGATCAATAAGGTGATGAAGAAAGGGGAACTAGCCCATCTCATTGACTACTGTTATCGTTTCTGTGGGGAAAAGAAGACGGTGATTCTCTCTGACCGTCTGAAAGACTTAGGTTATCGTTATGCGACCCTAGCTGGGCTTTCCATCTCGATTGAGGATATGATGATCCCTTCCAATAAGGAGGCCCTCCTCCAGGAAGCTCAGAAGGAGATTGAAAAGGTTCAAGAACAGTATACTGAGGGTCTGATCACCGATGGAGAACGATATAATAAGGTCATTGACATTTGGGCTCAGGTCACCGAGAGCATTGCAAGCGTCATGCTTAAGGAATTGGGAACAGAGCAGGTAGAGTCTCCTACAGGGGAGAAGAGGTCTACCCAAAGTTTTAACCCTATCTTTATGATGGCTGACTCAGGAGCCCGAGGGAGTGCCCAACAGGTGAGACAGTTGGCAGGCATGCGTGGGCTCATGGCCAAACCTTCAGGGGAGATTATTGAAACCCCCATCACCGCAAACTTCCGGGAAGGCCTCACCGTGTTGCAGTACTTTATCTCCACCCACGGAGCCCGGAAGGGACTGGCCGATACCGCTCTGAAAACCGCCAATGCTGGATATCTTACTCGGAGATTGGTCGATGTCGCCCAGGATGTTGTGATCACGGAATATGATTGTGGGACCATGGATGGAATTGATGTAGCCTCTCTTGTCGAGGGGGGAGAGATCATTGAATCGATGAAGGATCGAATTCTTGGGCGAGTGGCGTTGGAAGACATTCGAGATCCCTTTACCGATGAGATTATTGTTAAAGGAAATCAGGAGATCGACGAAACCCTTTCCGAACGGATTGAGGATGCGGGCATTGAGAAGGTGAAGATTCGGTCCGTGCTCACCTGCAAGGCAAAACGAGGAGTCTGTGCGCTCTGTTATGGAAGGGATTTGGCTCGAGGCCGACTGGTCAATGTCGGAGAGGCGATCGGGATTATTGCAGCCCAATCGATTGGAGAGCCGGGGACCCAGTTGACCATGAGAACCTTCCACATCGGTGGGACGGCAAGCCGTCGTGCTGAGCAAACTACCTTAGAGGCAAGAATTGATGGAAAGGTAAAATTTCATAGCCTCAAGACGGTTAAGAACCGGGAGGGAAATCTTATTGTGATGAATCGAAACGGTGAGATTGCTATTATAGATGAAGAGGGAAGGGAACGGCGCCGTTATTCAGTGATCTATGGAGCCAAACTGAAGGTCAAGGATGGGCAGAAAGTGAAGGAAGGGGATATTTTGGCAGAGTGGGATCCTTACTCCATTCCTGTGTTGACCGAGGTGACAGGCCGAGTTAAATTCGGCGATATCATTGAAGGCGTGACCATGCAGGAGCAGGTAGATGAGTTTACAGGACTTTCTCGGAAGGTGATCATTGAGTCGAAAGATCCTGAACTTCGTCCAAGGATTTCAATCAAGGATGAGAAAGGAAAAACCATGAACCTTCCGGGGTCTACCTCGCAGGCACGATACCTCCTTCCAGTGGGAGCGAACATCTTTGTCTCGGAAGGTGATATGGTTGAGGCAGGAGATATCATTGTGAAGATCCCCCGTGAGACCACCAAAACCAAGGATATCACAGGTGGGCTTCCCCGAGTGGCTGAACTTTTTGAAGCGAGAAGGCCCAAAGAGTATGCACTGATCAGCGATATCAATGGGGTGATTGAGTTTGGGAAAGATCTTAAAGGCAAAAGGAAGGTGATTGTCCGACCGGATGTAGGGGAACCCAAAGAGTATATCATCCCCAGAGGAAAACATGTCAGTGTCCATGAGGGCGATTTTGTCAAAGCAGGGGAGGCCCTGATGGATGGCCCCTCCAACCCCCATGATATCTTGAGGGTGTTAGGGGATAAGGCTTTGGCCCGATACCTGGTTGATGAGATTCAAGAAGTTTATAAACTTCAAGGGGTGAAGATCAACGATAAACATATTGAGGTGATTGTACGTCAGATGCTCAAACGAGTGAAGATTAAGGAGGTGGGAGATACCCGCTTCTTAGTGGACGACCAGGTGGAAAGACATGTATTTGAAGAAGAGAATGCTCGGGTTTTGAGAGAGGGAGGAAAGCCTGCAGTCGCAGAGCCCCTCTTTCTGGGGATTACCAAAGCCTCTCTAATCACAGATAGTTTTATTTCTGCGGCCTCTTTCCAGGAGACCACCAAAGTCCTCACCCAGGCCGCTGTCGCAGGGAAGGTGGATTATTTAAAGGGTTTAAAAGAGAATGTCATCATGGGACGCCTTATTCCTGCAGGAACTGGCCTCCCTAAATACAAACAGTTAGAATTATGGGTCGAAGGCTATAGTGGTGAGGAGGGGCCAACAGGGGGTGAGGAAGAAACGATGGAGAAGAGCGCTGCATAGAAAAAAAGTATCAAAACCCTTTTCGGATAAAAAGGCCCCTTCCGACTCTCAAGGGGCCTTTTTATTTCACGGATGTTATTTGATCGTTCCTAATTTCTTTTTGGCCATTTCCGCTTGGTCGGAATGGGGATATTTTTCAAGGACCCGTTTCAGTAGATTTCTGGCATTGCTCTTATCTCCAAGTTCTAAGAAGGCGAGAGCCTGTTTAAACAAAGCAGCGGGGATTTTATCTCCCTCTGGATATTTCACAATAGCCTTTTCATACTCCAAGATGGCCTTTTCAAAATCCTTTTTCAGATAGTAAGTCTCTCCAATCCAGAATTGCGCATTATCGGAAAGTTCGGTGTTGGGATACTGTTTAAGAAAAGCCTCAAATTTCCTTCTCGCCCCTTCGAGGTTTCCTTTCTGAAGAGTTTCATAGGCATCCTTATAAAGATCTCCTGCCCCTGCAGAGACCCCCTTCCACTCTCCAAGGGTTTCCGTTTCTATGGGTTTAGAGGTGGGTTCAGAAGCCTTTACCTCCTTGGACTCCAATCCTTTTAAACGAGCCTCTAATTCCTTAAATCTTTCTTCATTGCCTTTAATTCGATCCTCATAAGTTTTATTTCGATCGTCAAGGATTTTTAACCGAAACTCCAAGTCCTCTCTCATTCGGTCCATCTCTTTGGAAGGCCTTTTTAGAAATTCCTTGTACTCTTCGACCCCTGTTGAAAGGACTCGCACATCGGATTGGAGGGTTTCGAGCCTAAGAAGAAGGTCCGCCTTTAACTTCTGATTTTCAGCCGCCTGTTGAGATAACTCTTCCTTGAGGGCTTCTTTCTCCTTGCTAAGTTGATTTACCTGTTGCTGAAGTTTGTAGATTTCTTCGTCAAGGATTTTGACATCCTTGGTCGTGGCACATCCAGAAAAAAGAAAGAAGAGATAAAAATATATCCCCACTTGATACCAATGGTTTTTTTTCAAGTTTACCTCCAACATGAGAAATCCCGCAGAACGATGGATTCCCGTTCCAGGGGGTAAGATTTTTATTTCGCGATGATGATAAAGTGGGCTCTTCGGTTCTTTGCCCAAGCCTCTTCATTATGACCAGGGTCAACCGGCCTCTCCTCGCCATAACTGATGGTGGTCATTCTCTCTGCCGGGATGCCAAGGGAGATGAGATAATTTTTCGTGCTGTTGGCCCGCCTCTCTCCAAGAGCCATATTATACTCATTCGTCCCCCTTTCGTCGCAGTGGCCTTCAATCTGAATCTTCACCTTAGGATATTTTTTTAGGAGCGCTGCATTCTCTTTTAAAATCTCTGCATCCTGAGGACGAATATCATATTTATCGAAATCAAAGTGAATATCCTTCAACAAACTGCTTTCGAAGATAACCCCTTCGATCCCAGGCTCTTTTTTTGCTACAAGGCTTTTTTCAAATTTTTCCAGTTCTCGTTTCGCCTCTTCTTCTTTCGCCTTTGCCTCTCGTTCGATCCTTGCGGCTTCTTCCCTTTCTTTCTTAACCGAGGGCTCTTCCTTCATCACGGTCTTCTTCGGGCACCCCCAGACCATCAGTCCAAAGCATAGAACCAAAACAAATAACCAAAGACTTTTTTTACTCATCTTAAACCTCCTCTAAAAATTTATTTTGAATAAACCATTAATCAAAATACCTGGACCAGGCTGGACTGGTTTCACCTCCTTTCGATGGAGTTAATGGTCGTATATTATAACCATTTATATTCGTGATGTAAATCTTTGATGCTCCGGTGTGATTCGAACTAAAAGCGAGATATCGCCCATCGGGGGACCAGCAAGGGCTTTCGCTATTCCCGGAAAGGGAGGTGACTTTTTGGAGCCCTGTCCCATCCACCCCAATGGTAAAGATATGGTATCTCCCCCCTGCCCTCCCACAGTACGCAATCCGATCCCCCTTTGGAGACCAAGCAGGGTTGGTATTGTAATTCCCTTCGAAAGTTAATCGACGGACCTTCGTTCCGTCCGAGGACATGATATAGATTTGAGGGGTTCCTGATCGGTCGGAGACAAAGGCAATCCATTGGCTATCAGGAGACCAGGTGGGCGAGGCCTCATTTCCATGTCCTTTGGTCAATCGTTTTAGATTTCCGCCATCGGCATCCATGACATAGATGTCTGATTTTCCCTCAAATCCCATCATCAGAGCAATCCTTTTCCCATCGGGAGACCAGGAGGCGGCGAGGTTCAGGCCTGGATGGGAGGAGAACCGCTGTAAATTTTTTCCATCGATATCCATGAGGTAAAGATCTGGGTTTCGTCGAAGATAGGAGGTGAAAGCAATCTTTTTATTATCCGGAGACCAAGAGGGGTTAAGATTGAGGGATTGATTCTGGGTAATCTGATTGACATTGAATCCATCAAAATCTGCAAGGAAGATTTCTTTGCTTTTTCCCTGCTGAACCACATAAGCAATCTTTGTGTTGTGAACCCCCTTCTCCCCTGTTAATTGGAGAACAACTTCATCCGAGATCCTGTGAACCATCTTGCGGAAATTTTTGGGATGGCCTTCGTACTGTTTCCCAATAAGGTGTTTCTGTTCCACTAAATCGAAAAGATAGAACTTTAATTGGAAGAGATTTTCGGAAACCTGAGCAGTTTCCCCGACCAAAAGGATTTCCCCACCTGATGAAGCCCATTCCAGCCATCCCTGTGGGCCCGGAATTCCCTCTTTATTCTGCAGTTGAGGAGGGAGATGATGATAATCGATCACTTTAAAAAAGCCTGAAAGGGTGAGGTCATTGCTGAGGATTTCATAGACCTTGGTTGGGAGGGAGGAAGGGGTCTTGTCCACAGATTTCCACTTTGGCATCACGATGGGGATGGGGACAAAGGCAGGAGCATTGATATCCAAATAGACCCTGGCCTCTCCGATGAAAGGGAGGATCATAAAAAAGAAAAGAGGAAGAATTAAAATAATATGTCTCCTCATCTCTTTATTCAGGGTAAAACCGGATTCCAATCTCAAGCATAGAGTCACTTAACTCTTTCGGAATGGGAGGAAGGGGATCCGCCTTCTTAATGGCTCTTGTTACGGATTGATCATAGAGGTCATTCCCGGACTTCTTCTCAAACCACCATGTTTGGATCTTCCCATCCCGTCCTATTATTAAGACGATAATGGATTCCAAGTCAACCATTTCTTTAATCAGATTTTCAGGAAGGGTCCAGCTCTCTTTAATCTTTAGCCAGACCAACCCATAATATTCGTTAAGTTTTGATTCCAACTCCGACGGTGGGATGAGGGGAGTGACAGAAATGTGGGAAGAGGGGGCTTCAATCCTCTCCCTTCGGGCAATCCTTTTTTGGATCTGATCGAGAGCCGCTTTTTTTCGAATCTCTTCAAGGGCCTCATTGAGCCTATGAAGGTCTTTTTTAGGAGGGGGCTTTTTTACTTTTTCGATAAGGTCATCTTTTTTCGGTTTTTCTTCAATAGGCTTAGGAGGTTTAGGCCATTCTTCCTTAATCACCGGCAGGGGTTCTGGAAGGGAGACAGACATTAGGGTGACAGTGTAAGCCCTTGGCTGGACCTTCATAAAAGTCGGCCAGGGGTTAAGCGTGAGGAGAGCCGCGAACAGGATATGGAGAAGCAAAGAGAACCCCCCTGTCATAAATAGAATAGACCTTTTTGCTCTTCTCAAGGGTTTCACTTTTAATCGTCTTCCATTCTATTTCTTCTCAGGAATCTGAGAAATTCCATTCCCATAGGAGAAAGTGTTCTTCCCCGATGCTGGACAATGTAAATTTGACGAGTGATAGGCTCCATCCCTTCTATCTCTATTTGGAAAAGAGTCCCCTGTTTCAATTCTTCTTTTACAGCTTTTTTAGAGACAAAGGCCATGCCCAACCCTGCCTTCACCCCCTCCTTCACGGAAGAGGTACTTCCCATCTCCATGACCACATGAAATTGTTTTAAACTGAGTCCCCTCTTTCTCAATGCCTTTTCAACAGCCATCTGAGTCCCAGATCCCTCCTCCCGAATGATCCAGGGTTCCTTGATCAACATTTCGAGAGCCATCCTTCTCTTATGGAGAGGAAAATGGTCGGGGGAGGCAATCCCAATGATTTCATCCCTTTCAAACTTCTCATAAGAAAGAGAGGGATGATTTAGTTTTGCCCCGATGATCCCGAATTCTACTTGGCCTTGTAAAACATATTGAATAACTTCCTGGGTATCCGCAATTTTAAGGGAAAGGGTAAAAAAGGGATGTTCTCTTTTGAAATTCCCCATCCATTTGGGAAGAATATATTCCCCTGGAATCGTGCTTGCACCGAGAGAGAGTTCCCCCCGGATTCCCTCAGAGAATTCACTTAATGCGTTCAATAATTCTTTCCGAAGAGAAAGAATTTTTATTGTATACTGGAGTAAGACTTGTCCTGCCTTGGTTAAGCGGACCTTTCTTCCAGCCCGATCAAAGAGGCGAAGAGATAGGGATTGTTCGAGAGAGAGGATATGGCCACTGATGGTGGGTTGGGTAAGGCATAGATCCTCGGCTGCCTTTGTAAAGCTCTTTAATTCTGCCACTCGGCAAAAGGTTTCAAGATGTTTAAAATCGATTAGATATGGGCTTTCTTTCACTTTAAAAATTATATTATTCCCCTCGAGGGTAAATTTCAAGAGGAGAATTAAATTTCACTATAAACGTCAGATAAAATAAAAAGCCCGGGAAAATAAATGGATATACTTTCCCAGGCTTCTCATTGGAAGATTAAAAGGGTTCTCCCGATTTTTAATACATATCACCCATTCCGCCCATTCCTCCACCTGGAGGCATGCCTGGATAGGGAGGCTTCTTCTCGGGTTTTTCTGCCACAAGGGCTTCAGTCGTAATCATCAAAGAAGCCACAGAGGCAGCATTCTGAAGGGCCAGCCTGACCACTTTGGTCGGGTCGATAATACCGGCTTTGATCATATCGGTATATTCATCTTTAGCTGCATCGAACCCAAAAGCCCCTTTTTCAGATTTTACTTTCTCACAGACGACAGAGCCTTCCTGTCCTGCATTGTTAGCGATCTGACGAATGGGTTCTTCCAGAGCCCTCTTCACAATGTCCACGCCTATCTTTCTGTCTCCCTCCACTTTCAATTTCTCTAAGGCAGGAAGACAGCGGAGATAAGCGACCCCACCTCCGGGAACGATTCCTTCTTCCACGGCTGCTCGGGTGGCATTGAGGGCATCTTCGACTCGGGCCTTCTTCTCTTTCATTTCGGTCTCTGTCGCTGCTCCCACATTGATGACCGCCACTCCCCCGATGATTTTAGCCAACCGTTCCTGTAATTTTTCACGGTCATAATCAGAGGTAGTTTCTTCGATCTGGACCCGAATCTGTTTGACCCTTGCCTCGATATCATCTTTATCTCCAGCCCCATCGACGATGGTGGTATTATCTTTGTCAACCGTAATTCTTTTGGCCCTTCCTAAATCGTTCAGTTTCACATTTTCCAATTTGATCCCGAGATCTTCGGAGATGACCTTTCCTCCAGTGAGAATCGCAATGTCTTCCAACATGGCCTTTCTCCGGTCTCCAAAACCAGGGGCTTTCACTGCACAGCATTTCAGAGTTCCCCGAAGTTTATTGACCACCAAGGTGGCGAGGGCCTCCCCCTCCACATCCTCTGCAACAACCAGAAGGGGTTTTCCCATTTTGGCAATCTGTTCAAGAATGGGAAGCATGTCCTTCATATTGGAGATTTTCTTTTCGCAAAGAAGGAGATAAGGATCTTCAAGGACCGCCTCCATTTTTTCAGGATCTGTCACGAAGTAAGGAGAGAGATAACCCCGATCAAATTGCATCCCCTCAACCACATCCAGGGTCGTTTCCATTCCCTTTGCTTCTTCTACCGTGATCACCCCTTCTTTTCCCACTTTATTCATGGCCTCGGCAATAATATTTCCGATCGTTTCGTCATTGTTAGCAGAAATGGTTCCGACCTGGGAGATCTCTTTTTGATCCTTTGTGGGTTTGCTCAGTTTCTTTAATTCCTTCACTACTTCTTCCACCGCAAGGTCAATACCCCGTTTCACATCCATTGGATTTGCCCCTGCGGCCACAACCTTCGACCCTTCTCGGTAAATGGCCTGGGCTAAAACGGTGGCAGTAGTCGTCCCATCTCCAGCTGTGTCAGAAGTTTTGCTGGCCACCTCTCTTACCATCTGGGCACCCATATTCTCAAACTTATCCTCCAATTCAATCTCTTTCGCCACCGTGACCCCATCTTTCGTTACAGTCGGTGAGCCAAAGGATTTTTCTAAAATCACATTCCTGCCTTTAGGACCAAGGGTCACCTTGACAGCGTCGGCTAAGATATTGACTCCCCGTAATATGGAATTACGGGCTTCCTGATCAAACCTAAGTTCCTTTGCCATTGTCATCTACCTCCATTTCTTTAAAGTAGTGGGTTTTATTTTCCTTCAATCACCCCTAAGATATCCTCTTCTCTCATAATGAGATGTTCCTCCCCCTCGATCTTCACCTCTGTGCCTGCATATTTAGCAAAGAGGATCCTATCGCCAACCTTCACATCGAGAGGAATCACTTTACCGTCTTCGGTGACCTTCCCCTTTCCAACAGCGATCACCTTTCCCTCCTGGGGTTTCTCCTTTGCCGTGTCTGGGATGATAATTCCACCTTTCGTCTTCTCTTCCTCTTCCAATCTCTTTACAATCACTCTGTCTTGTAATGGCCTGATCTTCATCTTTTACATCTCCTTTCTTTAAGAAATATAGGAATTAGGAAAAGTCAAATTATATAAACTCTAACTCATCACCTCCTTAAAATCAAAAAGATTATTAAAATTAAATGGTTACCTTTCCATCGGAAGGCCAAAAGATGATAAGATACGATAATTTAAGCAAAATTTAACAAATAAATAATCATCCTCACTCCCATTGTCAAGGTCTGCTGTAAAATTCCTCTTTGAGGAAAGCCTTTTATTTATCCATTTAAACGGATTACGGATATTGAAAAACATGGTAAGGTTTGACATAATTGAGCCAAAGTTTAGTTGATGAAAAAAGCGATGGATAAGAAAAAGTCTATTATTTTATCTTGGCTTATTATAGTTACAGCCCTTTCTTACTCTGAAGGGGCCCCCTTAAAGAGGCCTGTCGTTTTTCAACCTTTTACCCCCAAGGAAGGGTTATCCAGCGAGATGGTCTATACGATCGCTGTTCAGGGAGAGGATGTGTGGTTTGGAACCTATGCAGGAGGAGCCACTCTTTATAACCGGTCCAAGAAATTGATTAAAGCCTATACGACTAAAGGGGAACCTTTGGATCCGGTGGATGATGGGGTAAGCATCAATTGGAAGAATCTCCTTCCCTATAACCATGTCACTGTGATCCTTCCTGATACAGACCGGATCTGGTTTGGAACCCATTTTTATGGGTTTAAAGGAGGAGGGATCTCGTATTATCAACCTCAAAGGCAGCCTCCCTGGAGGGTTTTTAATACTCATAATGGTCGAGCCAAGAAAATCATCTCTATGGCCCTGGATGGAGATACTTTATGGGTGGGTTCAGAAAAAGGATTAAATTCCCTGGATAAAAAGAGTGAGGCGTGGAAACAGTTTTTTTCAACCCACGAAGGTCTTTCAGGAAATTTTATCAATACCCTTTTAGTTCAACCTGACTCCCTCTGGATTGGGACGAACGGAGGGATCAGTCGGCTTTTAAAAGAGAAGAAGGGATGGAAAAATTACTCTCTGGGCGAAAGGTCAGGGGAGACAGAAATAAAATCATTGATAAAGGTAGAGAATCGACTCTGGGCAGGTGAAAGCAGCGGAAGCCTCTTTGAGTATGAACCTCAGGGAGACCGCTGGAGGAAATTCGAATCCAAAGATCCGTTAAAAAAGGGGGGAATCAATTCCATGACGGTGATAAAAGGGAGGATTTTTATCTGTCGGGAAAATGGGGTGAGCGTCTTTGATCTTCAAACCCGACAATGGGAATCATTGACCACCGCGGATGGTCTCCTGAGCAATATGGTTCTTTGCGCCGCAGAGGATAGAGATGGAATCTGGTTTGGGACAGATCGAGGTGCTTCTAAGTTGGTTTTAAACCCTTAGAGAGAAGAGAGGAGATTCGTTGATGGGCATGTTTAAAAGGGCCATGAATCGAAGAGAATTTATTAAGAGGGCTACATGGGGAATAGCCCTTCCTCTCCTTGCAAATAAACTTCCCCCCTATGGGACCCTTGCCCATGCAGAAGAAGAACCCTCTCTCGTGATTGCAAAAAATGGTACCCCAGAACAACTTCTTCGGGCGGCGATGGCTCCTTTAGGGGGAATGGGCCGTTTTATAAAGAAGGGGCAGAGGGTCGTGATTAAAGCCAATATCGCATGGGCGAGAACCCCAGAGCAGGCCTGTACCAATAATCCTGAGCTCCTCTACGCCTTGGTAAGAATGTGTTATGGGGCAGGCGCTGAACGGGTAGCGGTTTGGGACCACACCTGTGACAATCATCAATTCACCTTCGTTCGAACAGGGCTGAAAGAGGCAGGACAGAAGGCCGGGGCTGAGGTTCTCTCAGGCCATGGGAGAAATGTCTATAAAAAGGTGGAGATTCCTAAAGGGAAGAAACTCAAAACTGCCGAAGTGCTTAAAGAGGTTCTTGAAGCGGATGTCTTCATCAATTTTCCCATTCCAAAGCACCACTTTGCCTCAGAATTGACCCTCGGGATGAAGAACCTCATTGGGATTGTATGGGATATGGAACTTCTCCATAAGATTGATCTCCATCAATCGATTGCGGATCTCAATACCCTTCGAAAACCGGATCTGGTGGTGATGGATGCAATCAACATCCTGACCACCAATGGTCCTAAGGGACCAGGAAAAGTAGAATCCCCGGGAGAGGTCATTGCCTCCACCGATATTGTGGCGGTCGATGCCTATGCGACAAGTTTCTTCAAAAATCCCAGAACTGGAAAATCCTTTCGACCTGAAGAGATTAGATTTATCAAAAACGCCTATGAGTTGGGACTTGGAAAGATGGACCTAACCCAGGTAAGGATGAAAAAGGTCTCAGCCACCTAATGGGCAAATCATCTCCTCTCTTTTCTCTCCAACCTTTTTTATTTTAAAATGATTTCATGAACCGATTTAAATTGGTTTCAGAGTTTCAACCTAAGGGCGACCAACCCCGAGCCATCGATCAATTGAGCGAGGCCATCCTTAAAGGAGTCAAGCACCAGGTCCTCCTTGGAGTGACCGGTTCGGGAAAGACCTTTACCATGGCCAATGTGATCGAACGGGTTCAAAAACCTACGCTGGTCATCTCCCATAATAAGACCTTGGCCGCCCAGCTCTATGGGGAGTTTAAAGAACTTTTTCCAGAGAATGCGGTTGAATTCTTTGTCAGTTATTACGACTATTATCAACCTGAGGCTTACATCCCCTCCACAGATACCTACATTGAGAAGGATACCCAGATCAATGAGAACATCGATAAGATGCGTCATTCAGCCACCCGCTCCCTTCTTGAGAGAAACGATGTGATCATTGTCGCCAGCGTCTCCTGTATCTATGGTCTGGGTTCTCCAGAGGCCTACCATGGGATGCTTCTCTATCTTGAAAAGGGGATGAAGATTTCGAGGGAGGAGATTCTCTCAAAACTGGTAGAGATTCAATATGAACGGAATGATGTGGATTTTCATCGAGGGACATTTCGGGTTAGAGGGGATGTGCTCGAAGTCTTTCCTGCCCATGAGGAGAGCCGTGCTATTCGCATCCAGCTCTTTGGGGATGAGGTGGAAGCCATTCATGAAGTTGATCCTCTAAGAGGAAGGGTTCTCCAATCCTTGGAAAAAATCCCTATCTATCCGAATAGCCATTATGTCACCTTCCCCGAACGAATGGAGATAGCCATTCAGAATATCCGAAAGGAATTGAAGGAGAGGGTTGAGTGGTTTAAGTCCCAGAACCGCCTGGTTGAAGCCCAGCGACTTGAACAGAGAACCAATTTCGACCTCGAGATGCTTCAGGAGTTAGGATATTGTCAGGGGATTGAGAACTACTCTCGCCATCTTACAGGCAGGAGGCCTGGGGAACCTCCTCCTGTCCTTATAGACTATTATCCAAGGGATTATCTCCTGTTTATCGATGAAAGCCATGTGACCATCCCCCAACTTATCGGGATGTATCGGGGAGATCGGTCACGAAAAGAGACACTGGTGGAGTATGGATTTCGGCTTCCCTCCGCCCTGGACAATCGGCCTCTCAGATTTGATGAGTTTGAGGAACGGGTCTATCAGGTGGTCTATGTCTCCGCCACCCCCGGGGATTACGAGATGGAAAAGAGTCGGGGGAGGGTGGTGGAACAGATCATTCGCCCCACAGGGCTGAGTGATCCTTCCCTTGAAGTGAGACCAGCCAAGAATCAAGTGGATGATTTATTAAAGGAGATTCAAAAAAAAGTGGAGAAAAAAGAAAGGGTCCTTGTCACCACCCTTACCAAACGAATGGCCGAAGATCTTACGGAATACTACAACGATCTTGGAATCCGAGTCAAGTATCTTCATTCGGATATCGATACCCTTGACCGGGTGGAGATCATCCGGGACCTTCGGTTAGGAAAATTCGATGTGCTTATTGGAATTAATCTCCTCAGAGAGGGCCTTGATCTTCCAGAGGTCTCCCTGGTGGCTATTCTCGATGCGGATAAGGAGGGATTTCTTCGGTCTGAGAAATCCCTTATCCAGACCTTCGGCCGCGCCGCCCGAAATATAAATGGGCAGGTGATTCTCTATGCCGATAAAATGACAGAGGCGATGAACCAGGCGATTCTGGAGACAAACCGGCGAAGAAAAATTCAGGAGGAATATAATAAAAAACATCGAATCACCCCACAGACCATTAAGAAGTCGATCCGGAATATTCTCTCCTCCATCTATGAGGCGGATTATTTCACCGTTCCTATCGTTTCGGAACTGAGAGAAGAATATGGGTCAATAATAGAGATCCCCAAGAGAATTCAGGAGTTGACCGTGGAGATGAAAGAGGCTGCCCGCAGATTGGAATTTGAACGGGCGGCTGAACTCAGGGACAAGATTCAAAGACTAAAAGAGATCGAATTAAAAATGAAATAATTCGTTTTTTAAAGATTTTAAAATTAAAGGGATGAATGTTTTAGAGCAGAAAATCTCAAAACTTCCAACGAGCCCAGGGGTCTACCTTTTTAAAGATAGAACAGGGAAGGTTCTTTATGTGGGCAAGGCAGGAAACCTCAGGCATCGGGTGGCCTCCTATTTCCAGAAGGGAGAGGAGAAGGGAACAAAAACCCTCGCCCTTTTAGAAAAGATCGAAGACATCGAAACGATCGTGACTGACACGGACAAGGAGGCCCTCATCCTTGAGAATCATCTGATCAAGACCCATCATCCTCGCTATAACGTGAAATTGAGAGATGATAAAACCTATCCCTATCTTCGACTCTCTGCGCAGGATGAGTTTCCCACTCTTTCGATCGTGAGGCGAATCAAAAAAGATGGCTCTTTCTATTTTGGTCCTTACACCTCTTCAACCTCTCTGAGGGAAACATTGAGATTCGTTCGGAAACAGTTTCCCATCCGGACCTGTCGGGATAAAAAATTTTCCAATCGAACGAGACCCTGCATCAATTATGAGATGAGGCGGTGCTTAGGCCCATGTAGTCACAAGGTCGATCCCTCCCAATATCAAAGGGTCGTCCACCAGGTAAAGATGTTTCTTGAAGGGAAGAACGAAGACTTGATTGAGAGCCTGAGGAAGAGAATGGAGGAGGAGGCAGAACAACTCCACTTTGAAACGGCAGCAAAAATTCGGGATCAGATCGCTTCTATCGAACATGTAACCGAGAAACAGAAGGTGGTCTCTCAGGACCTTTTTGACCAGGATGTGATTGGATTTCATCGCCAGGATAACACCTTTGCCATCTACTCCTTTTTCGTCAGGGCAGGGAAGCTCCTTGGAGGTAGAGGGTTTAGTCTCTCCTCCCATGGACTTCCGGACGAAGAGGTTCTCTCTTCCTTCCTCCGACAATATTATCGAGAAGGAAGATTTATCCCAGGGAGGATTCTTGTCCCAATAGAGATCCCTGACCATCCTTGGACAGAAGAATGGTTGACGGAATTGAAAGGGGAAAGGGTTCAGATCTTGGTTCCTTTAAAAGGGGATAAAAAGGGTCTGATCAAGATGGCCTCTGAAAATGCCGAAAAATTTCTCCTTCGGGAAACCAAGAGTGAAGAAGATCGGGAATGGATTTTAAACACCTTGAAGGAGAGACTCCATTTAAGGAAGATTCCGAGGATCATTGAGGCCTTTGATATCTCCAACCTTCAGGGGGGATATGCAGTGGGTTCGATGGTCTGTTTCGAAAATGGATCTCCCTCTAAAGACCGATATCGCCGGTTTAAGATTCGAACCATTGAAGGGGTGGATGATTACGGAATGATGTATGAAGTGCTTTTTCGGCGTTACCAAAAGGAAGAGGGTCTCCCGGACCTAGTCCTTGTGGATGGAGGCAGGGGTCAATTGAATGTGGCTCAGGAGGTGTTTAAAGACCTCAAGATAAGAGAGGTGGACCTTCTTGGGATTGCCAAGGAGAGGGTTAAAAAGTTAGGATATCGTTCACCGGTTGAAAAGACGGAGGAAAAAATTTTTCATCCTCAATTTAAAGAACCGTTTATCTTAGCGAAAGGGTCTCCCCTCCTTCTTTTTCTTGATCGAATTCGGGATGAGGCCCACCGATTTGCCATCACCTATCATCAGAAGGTAAGAAAGAGGGAGACGATCAAATCGGAATTAGAGCAGATCCAAGGGTTAGGAGAAAAGAGGCAGAAGGAACTCTTGCGTTATTTTGGAAGCGTTGAAAATATAAAGAGGGCCAGTCTTGAAGAGATCTCCAAGGCTCTAAAGATGAATCAAAAACTGGCCCAGACCATTTATCAATTTTTCCACAAGGGAGAAGAGAAGCCCTGAAGGTGTTTCATCTCCAAGGCCCTCTTTTAAGAAGACGGTTTTAACCTATTCCCTCCCCAACTTTCCCGATTCACATCGAAACCAGGCCGAGTAGGTGACATTAAACCCTGCCTTCCTGAAATCCTTTACAATGGGATCGGGGTCGGAAGTCTTTAACCTCAGCACAATCATCCAATCCTTCTTTTCGGGTCTGGGAAGGGAGATCATGCTTAACACGATCGTATTATGTTGGCTTGCAATCGAGATAATCTTTTCAAGCTCCCCTAAGTTCCCCCCTAATCCTTCGATGGTAATTCTTGAACCTTCCTCTCTAATCCCTAAGACACGGGACAAGAATCTCACAATATCCGATTCAGTTGCAATTCCAACCAATTTCCCATCTTCCACCACTGGGAAAGCTCCCACCTTTTTTTCTTGGCCAATCCTCAGGGCCTCTTCAAAGGGGGTGTCGGGGCTGAGGGTGATGGGGTTTTTACTCATGATCTCCTTCACCTTCATTTTGGATAGGAGATAATTCAATTCGTGGATGCTTAAGGAGGTGGCCGGTGAAGGTGAGGCTTCAAGAAGGTCGTGTTTGGTCACAATGCCCACCAACTTCCCCTTATCCACGATAGGTAGCCTTCGAATATTGTTCTCCTTCATTATCCTCTGGGCATCCAAAACAAGGGTTTCACTATCAATCGTGATTGGATTTTTTGTCATGACGTCTCTAATTCTCATTTTGTCCCTCCCTTTCTTTTTTATTGGGTCAAAAAGACCATCATCCCTCCCACCGCAAAGCAATAATAGGAGAAACTCCCGATAGATCCAAATTTAACGATTTTCATCAGAAAGGTCAAGGAAAAAAGACCGACCCCGAAGGCGACGATCATTCCTAAGAACGCCATCCAGGGGTTTTGGATGAATTCAATATTTCGAGATTCTAAGAGCGTCGCCCCGAAGATGGCTGGGATAGAAAGGAGGAATGAAAATCTACCCGAAAGTTCCCGGTCCAGACCGCAGAGAAGCCCTGTGGAAATGGTAGCCCCGGATCGTGAAAGGCCAGGGAGGATGGCAATGCCTTGGGAAATCCCAATAAGGAGGGAATCATACCACTTCATCTCTCTCAAACCCTTCCGTTTCCTTTTCGTATATCGGGTGGACCAGAGGAGGAGTCCTGTCAGAATAAGCATCGTTCCAACCCATTTAGGTTTAACAAAAAAAGATTCAAACCAATCATGGAAAATGAGACCCATCAGGCCTGTAGGGAGGGTAGCCAGAATGATCCAGAGAAGAAGTATTACTCCCTCACGCTCCTTCCCTTCCCCCTTCAGGGCCTTTTTCGCGTCTTTTACGATCATCTTGATATCAGCCCTGAAAAAGACGAGCACTGACAGGAGGGTGCCAAAATGAAGCATCACATTGAAAAAGAGGAGAGGTTTTTTCACCCCCAAAAGGGATTGGAGAAAGACCAGATGGCCAGAACTACTGATGGGAAGAAATTCCGTAAGACCTTGGACGATTGCGAGAAAGATTGTCTCAATTAAATTCATTAATTTGGTCTTGAAAATCCGGAATGACGGAATGTCAAAATTTAGGAATTGGAATTCTTAAAATCTCCTCATCTCTCAATTCCCCAATTCTCCTATGATCCAATGAACCTCTGGACTTTATCTTCCACCAGTTTCTTAATCTCTTTGAGCCGATCCTCCGTCATGGCTTCGAATCGGAGCACTAAAGCGGGTTGGGTGTTGGAGGCTCTCACAAGACCCCATCCATCCTCGAATTGAATCCTCACCCCATCGACATCGATGATGGGATAATCCTTCTTGAATTCTTCTTTTACCCTTTGGACGACTTCAAATTTGATTTCGTCTGGGCAATCGACCCGAATCTCAGGGGTGTTGAAGACCTTAGGGACATCCAGGAGGAGCCGGGAGAGTCTCTCCTCGGTTTTGGAAAGGAGTTCAATGAGGCGGCAGGAGGCGTAGATGGCATCATCATAGCCAAAATATCGGTCTGCAAAAAAGAGATGACCACTCATCTCTCCCCCCAGGACGGCATTCTCCTCCCTGATCTTCTCTTTGATCAAGGAATGTCCGGTCTTCCACATGATGGCCCTTCCGCCATTTTTTTCAATCTCAGTAAAGAGATTTTGAGAACACTTCACCTCTCCAACAAACGTGGCTCCCTTTCTCTCCTTCAGGATATCTCGTGAAAAGAGAATCATCAGTTGATCTCCCCAGATAATATTTCCTTGGTCATCCACTACCCCAATGCGATCCCCATCTCCATCGTAACCAATGCCTAAATCCGATCGAGTGGCCTTCACCCGATCAATCAGGTCTTTCAAGTTTTCAGGAATGGTTGGATCTGGAAAGTGGTTTGGAAATCTGCCATCGATTTCACAATAAAGCTCTTCCACTTCACACCCAAGATCTCTGAGTAGGGGGCCAGCCACCATCCCTGCTGTCCCATTTCCTGCATCGATCACTACTTTGATTTTTCTTTGGACGTGGATATTTCCCTTAATAAAATTTTGGTAGGCGGGAATCACCTCTGCGTGAGAAAGATTTCCCTTTCCAAGGATAAACTCCCCCTTCTCAATCAGTCGTCTTAAATTCTGAATCTCCTCTCCAAAAATCGTGCTTTTTCCCACCGAGACCTTCAACCCATTGAATTCGGGGGGATTATGACTTCCGGTGACCATCATCCCGCCTTCTTTATTAAGGTGATAGATGGAAAAATAATAGACAGGAGTTGGGCAGACTTGAATATCCACGAGATGACACCCGGTGGAAATCAATCCCTGAACCAATGACTCACCCAGGGACTTCGAACTAAGCCTTCCATCTCGGCCGATGACTAAATCCTGATAACCCTGGTTCCTCATGAAGGTCCCGAATCCCTGTCCCAACCTCCTCATGACCTCTTGGGTCAGGTCTCTATCCACGACCCCTCGAATATCATACTCCCTAAAGATTTGTGGATTAATTTTCATAAAGCTCCCTTTGATTAAAAATGGCGGGTTACATTTCTTTAAAACCCCTTTTAATTTAATCTAAATTCTGAAAAGAATCAATGATCCCATTTTGACATTTTAAAAGGGATAAGATAAATTACTGAAGCATAGGAGACGTAGGGATGGAGATTAAAGCCATTCGGGGTTTCAATGACATTCTTCCTGACGAAATTGGAAAGTGGCAATTTGTTGAGAAATTGGCCCGGCAGATTTTCGAAGGGTTTGGTTTTTCGGAGATTCGTATTCCTGTCGTCGAACGAACAGAACTTTTTGCTCGGGGTATCGGGGAGGCCACCGACATCGTTGAAAAGGAGATGTATACCTTTACAGACCGGAGTGGGAATTCTTTAACCCTCCGGCCTGAGGCCACCGCTTCCATGGCAAGGGCCTATTTAGAACACCAGCTCTACACCTTTGACCAGGTGGCCAAGCTCTATTTCATTGGGCCGATGTTCCGTTATGAGAGACCCCAGAAGGGTCGATATCGCCAGTTTTATCAGATCGACGCAGAGGTCTTCGGGGTGGAGAACCCTTCGGTGGATGCTGAAGTCATTACCATGCTCATGCATTTTTTAAAGGAGGTTGGGCTTGAGAACCTCGAACTTCAAATCAACTCCTTGGGTTGTCGGAATTGTCGGCCCCAATATCGGGGGGCGTTAAAGGATTATTTGGAAAAAAGATCCTTCCAACTTTGTGAGGATTGTCAGCGAAGGCTTTCAACCAATCCCCTTCGGGTTTTTGACTGCAAGGTTGAAACATGTCGGGAGGCGCTTGGAGAAGCTCCCAAGGTGATCAGATACCTTTGCCCTGAATGTCAGGACCATTTTAAGAAGGTAAAAAAATTCCTGTCAATGGCAGGCCTTCAATTCATTTTAAACCCCGCCATGGTCAGGGGTTTGGATTATTATACGAGAACCGCCTTTGAGGTGGTCTCCTACCAACTGGGTTCGCAAAACGCGGTAACCGGTGGAGGCCGATATGATAACCTCTTTCAGGAGATTGGAGGGCTTGACATCCCAGGCATTGGGTTTGCGATAGGCATGGAGAGGTTGGTTTCCCTGATCCCAAAAGAGAAAGGGTTTAGACCTTCTCTCTCTCTCTTCATCGCTGCCTTAGGAGAGAGGGCCTATCAAGAAGCCTATCAATTGGTCCATCAACTCCATCTTCAGGGGGTGCGCGTGGAGTGGGACTATGAGGGGAGGAGTTTAAAAAGCCAGATGCGAAGGGCTGATAAGTTGAAAGCTCGTTATGTCCTGATCATAGGGGAGAATGAATTGACAAGCGGAAAAGCCCTCTTAAGGAATATGGAGGATAAATCTCAGGAAGAACTCCCGTTGGATAATCTTGTCACGCTCCTAAAAAAGAAGGTTCAGGATTGATTCATAATCTTTTTAGTGATAATATTATAAATTAAAATTTTAACTCCTAATTCTCCACTCCGAACTAAGAGATGGGGGATCGTTCAATGGTAGGACAACGGACTCTGACTCCGTGAATCGAGGTTCGAATCCTCGTCCCCCAGCCAAATGATTTCAATAGGTTAGACGTCAGGGCATTTTTCTAATTTTGTGATTGTGACTGATTTGTGACAGATTCCCTTCTTATTCTGTCCAAAACCTCAACTCCTCTTCTCAAACTTTCCGGATAGTGATGGGCATATCTTTGAACCATCTTGATCTCTTTCCATCTTCCAAGTTTTTGAACAGTGTAAAGATCAACTCCTGCCTGCACAAGCCTGGTTGCAAAGGTATGTCTAAGGTCATGCCATCTTAAGTTGCTAATTCCAGCCCTTTTTATAGCAGAATAGAAAGCCCTATGAAGGTTACTGACTCTGAACCTGTCTCCTTTTTTATTGGAAAACACATAACTCGACTGGAGGTGTCTAATTTTAGCCTTCGCCTTCAGGACTTCCATGGCTCTTTCGTTTAGGGGCAGAACGTCCTTTGCTTTGTTCTTCTGTTCTATTATAGTAATAACCTTTCTAAACAGATCGACTTGCGACCATTGGAGATTCAGAACCTCACCCTGACGAAGTCCGGTCTCTAATGCGAAGATAATTAATTCTCTAAGCCATTGAGGGGATGCCTGAAGTAGCTTTTCTTCCTCCTCGAATGTAAGCCACCGTTCCCTGAGGTTATTGACCTTCTCCTGGGAAACCTTCCGCAGGGGATTCTCATTCACCCACTCCCATTCTCTGATAGCAAGATTGAAGGCATGTCTCATTACAGCAAGTTCATAGTTGATGGTTCTCGGAGAGGCCCCTTCTTCACGTCTTTTCATCTTGTACCTTGAGATGAGACCGGGGGTGATCTCCGTAAGGACGAGTTCACCAAAAGACTCGATGAGATGTTTTGAAATTTCAATATCCCGGTCATAGGATTTTGGGGTTTTATTCCTTGCCGAATGCTCGGTGATGTCGAGGGGGTAGAGGATCTCATTTATTCGTTTATCGTGGTTAACCCGCATGTGCATTTTACCGTCAACCTGGGGGGTAGGGAGAGAAGGTTTAAAAGAACTGCGAGGATTTACAAAAAAGACATAAGACTCGACTTAAACCGATATGATGAGGAGAAACTTAGAGAGCTCATTGATTTTTATAAATACGATCCTGTATCCACAGCCTCCCTTTTTCTCGAAGAAAGTCAACTTAATGGAATGAGAAGGTGGCTTCCCCGGGCATTAACAAATGTTTGGTGGAATGAGGATGAGGGTTTTTCCAGATTTTTTGATGAACTTCGTTCCCTTTATGAAGACAACCCAGTGATACCTGCTCCATTTGGTGAAAAGGCCCTAAAGTCAAGACTCATGCAGGGGTTTGGATTATCAAAGAGAGGGATGAGGTATGGATTATACAATCCTTATGACCCTCTAACAAGAAACTACTGGAGAGCATTAGGCTATAATCAAAAAGGAGTGGTTGAATTTGTTCGGTTTAAGGGGGAAGGAATCCATGTGGTATCGATAAACGGCACAGTACTTCCAAGGGAGACCATTAGGCTAGAGAAGTCATGGGAGTTGGACTATAGTAGTGTTGAGGCCTTTGCAAGAGGGAAGGATGGGTCCGGGGGAATTGTCTTTATTTATCAAACGACAGGGGTGATTCTAAAAGGGTTAAACAAATCGGAGCCGATAAATATATACGATAATACAATTGCGGGTTTGATTGTTCCTCCTGGTGAGAGGGATAGGGAAGAGGGAAAAAGGGTTAGGGATGAGTGGATCAATCCTCAGTGGCTTATAGAAAAGAAAGCGCAGGGCTACAGGGATGAGAAGATGCAGAAACTTTTCTCGAAGCGGCACGAAAGACTCAATCTTTTGGCTGACGAGATTGTGCCGCTTGTAAATGAACTCTATGATGAAATCGGGCAGCTCACCTCCAGGCAAGTCTATTATCAGGCAGTGGTGAGAGGTCTCATTTTCAACCACTCAAAATCCTATAATAATTTTATTAGGTTTGTTACGAAACTTAAGGAGTGGGGTGTTCTTAATTACGATTTATTTGAGGATCGATCCAGACAGTTCAACAGACCCAATCTTTGGAGCTTTAAGTTCTCTCCCGCGGAGTACTATAGTAAAATTCTTTCAGAAATTGATGGTCCGGAGTTAGATATCTGGGAGGATCAGCCTTATTATGTGGAGCTGTGGGTGGAGAAGGAGGCGTTGTTGCCTTTGCTTTGGAAGATTGGGGAAAAATTTAGAATTTCGACCTTTTCGCTCAAGGGGTTTTCATCAAGGCAGAAGTTATATGAGGCCTATAAGCATTTGAAACAGAAGAGGATGGAGGGGAAACACTGCGTTATTCTCTATATGGGAGATCTTGGTCCATCTGGAATTGGAATCTTTAGGGCGTTAAAGGAGAAGCCTCTGAAGCAATGGAGGAAGGATCTGAGGGGATTTCTATACCCAAGCAGGGGTTTTCCTCTGGAGGATGGGGAAGAGGAGGAGGATGAGGTTGAGAGGGAACTTTGTGAGAAACTTACGGATGTTGCAGAGGTTGAAAGGATTGCCTTGACAAAAGAGCAGGTCGAGCAATACCTTAAGCCTCACGATCTCTTCAAACCTGATAGTCAGCGGGTGAAGATGTCCGATCCCAGGGCTAAGGCTTTCCTTGAAGAGTTTGGAAAAGACCTCGGGGATAACTGCTATGAGCTGGATGCCCTTTCACCCAATGTTTTAATGGAGATTGCCTCTGAAGCAATTGCAAGATATTTTGATCCTTCTAAGGCAGGTGACGAGGAGCGATGGATGAGGGATTTTAAGAAAATCAAGGGGAGCCTTTCGATGGTTGCGGAAAGATTGATCTCAAAGCTTGAGACTCATGGAGCGGAGGAAATAATCGATGGCATATAATGAATCCTTATAGATTATAACGCCCTTGAGCTTAGGGATTATGGGGTTAATTCCCCTTGCTTCGGTCATGATGGAAAGCCATATTCTTTTTTTACTTTCCCCTTTGGGTTTATTTTAAGTGCTTCCAAGTCGGTTTCCTCCTTTTCTTTCAATTATCCAGTTTTTCCAGAAACCGTTTACCATAGAGGAAAAACCCTATGGCATTTCCAAACTGAGGGTCATCTATAAGGTTAATAGTTTTTATATGATCTTTTACAAGAAGTGTTCCTCCTCCACCGGCAACTATATAGGTGATCTTTTTTGTCATGTCCCTGATATGAGCCTTGATTGTATTTTCAACCAAGGCCCTATAGTATTGCAAGATTTCACTAACGTCAAGAACATACTCTCCATCGAAGTCTTTATATTTCCCATATTTGATGATTTCATCAAGGACCTCCTCATCTTTGGAGAAGGTTCCGTAGGTCTGAGAAAAGAGCTTTCTGATCTTATCATAAACCACCTTTACTCCCAGGTTAAAGGTTGCTGACATTTCCTCGGCGTACTTCCCATTAGA